>UOFR01000037.1_pt1 | contig 49355 bp, 44 predicted proteins | sample 1988501 | NCBI WGS metagenome assembly UOFR01 (sample SAMEA4712194, study PRJEB27164) | hydrothermal vent metagenome | biome: marine basaltic hydrothermal vent biome; feature: marine hydrothermal vent; material: mineral | place: Pacific Ocean | collected 2011-06-14/2011-07-23 | depth 1689 m | reverse complement strand
GGTGAAGTAAAGGTCTTGACGCTAACCTCGACCCCTGGAGTGGTGATGACGGGTAAGGCAATAACGAAAGTCCAGAGTAAAAAAGCATAGATCAGACTCAACGGGCGCACAAATAAACCAAGAATCAGCGCAACTCCGCTGAGGAACTCGAAGGTAGAAAGTGTCGTGAGGAAGAACCAGGGTGTGAGTAAACCAGAGCTAAACAGGTAATCGATAAAAAACTGATTAATATAACCCGCTGTCCCCGTATACGCCTCAACAATTGCAGCCTCCCGGGCGGGATCAAGCAGTTGCCCCAGCTTACTGGTACCACCAATTAAAAACAGCAGCCCAAGTCCGATGCGTAAAATCAATGCGGATAGTTGCAGAGGTGGCTGGGTTCGTATTTGTGTAAATATCGACATCGGTGGCCTCCGTTTTTTATATTAGAATCAGCGATGTCCATAAGTACCGTATCCAGGCGTTAGCTGATAATGATACAACTATATATATAGACCGGGTTTATCGGCAAAAGCTTACAGAATAAATGTCAAAAATTTATTAGTAATTTACAGGAATGTTGCAAGTTATATTTGCGAGTTAAATATGCAATAAAATAAAAAGATCATTAGGGGTTAGAGAGAGTTGCAATCAGTTGTGCTGTCTGAGTGTAGATTGCCGAACCGGTATGGCGCCCGGTTCCCCCTAATGACCGATAAGGTGAACGATTTTAATTTAATTTAAAATTCTTCTGTTTAGCCTGGTTGCGAATGGCGGTGGTTAACGCCTGTTGCATGGTGTTGTCGTTATTCTTTGCCTGCTTTTTATTTTCTGCGGCAACAAATTCATCGCGTTGTTTGCTTAAGGCCAGAATTTCCTGCTTGATCTGCGTGCGTTTGTCGGCGGTCTTTTTTACGTATTGCTTACGTTCTTGTTTGCTCATCGCGCGCATTGTGGCTGGAAGTTTTGCTTCTTCAAGCGTATCCAGATCAACTTTGCCCTCTTTTTCGGCATCGACCAAATCCCATTGTGAATTACGGTAATGGCTTGAGGCCTTCGAGCGGGCACGCTTGGCGAGCAGGCCTGCTGACACTGCGCTGCTGTTTTTATCCTGCATAGCCTGGCGTTCGGCTTTTATTTTGCCTTCAGTGCCATAGGGGATGTAGGTTTGATTTAATTCCGTGTTGAGCTCGGCCAGTCGTTTGTCTTGCGGGGCATTGATGTGAACGACTTGCTGGTTGTGATTGATACTCATAAAGTTTCCACCCGCAAGGATTGCGCCTTCCTGCCAGCCGGTATTCATGCCCTGCTGGTGATTGCCGGCGTGAATGGTGTTAACCACGATGCCTTTTTGTTTGGCGGCGGCGATGGCTTTTCGAAATGGTATTGGTCCCTGGGTGAAGGGTTCGTTACCGGCAATGAATATGGATTTAATATCATTGCTCGAGTCACTCCAGTTTAAATCATTGACGGCCGTATTAATTACATAACCGCAGTATTCCTCTCCACCATCGGTGGTGAGCGAGAATAGCGCTTCAGAGACCTGGTCGAGTTCGGAGGTTAATCCGGATACCTTACGAATAAATCCGTTTTCATTATTTAATTTTGAATTACCGTATTCAAATACGGCGACTTCTAAAATCGGTTTAATGCCATTTTGAGTTGCTGCAGAAAACTCATTGACCACCTGCCAGATTTGCTGACGCGATTGATCGATTAGACCGCTCATGCTGCTACTGGTATCTAATAATATCGCAAGCTGAATCTTTGGTTGCTTAGTTATTTTTATGCGTGCCTTATTATCAACGATTGAGTTCTGCACGTTGTGATTGTTGACGGCATAGCTTTGACTTGCGTGAATGGCCAGTGCGGCCATGCCAACTGGAACGGACAGGGCGGTGGCGGTTATTAGCCCGGGGATTTTGAAGTTTTTTAATAGATTCATGTCTTGTCTCCTGATGAAATGTTTAATCCGATGCTTAGTGTCTGAACACAGCTTAGGATGAGATCGAATACAGGAGTAGACGGACTAAAGTAAAAACGTCAGGTAGAAATTTACATAAAGTTTACATTGGCTTTTATAGCCAAAATAGTAGTGCCGAATAGATCTTTAGATTTGATAAAGCCCTAACAAACTAATACCGATTAGAATGCCGCCAATCACGCGCTTGAATAACTGGTCGTTTTGCAGGATTTTATCGTGTGCTTTCAGGCCCAGGTAATGGCCGATGGCCGCCACCGGGATCATGATCAGGGCTGTATAAAAATGCAATTCAATGCCGAGCGCGACGAAGGTCGTCATCTTTATGCTGACGATAATGAACCAGAGTACAAATAGAGTATTTCGTAACTGGTGGCTATCGACATGACGCATAAACACCGCAACGATAAGAGGCGCTCCGGTTAAGGAGGTTCCCGCAACATAACCGCCGCTGATCAATAAAAATCGATCCAGCCAGCTATTGTTACTCTGGATTACCCAGTTCATTAGCCAGGTGACGGCATAGATGAAGGTAATTAAATAAACAAAAGTCACCAGCCATTTGTTGGGCAGGTTGAGCAGGCCGAACACGCCGATCATCAGCGGTGGTAAAAGATAGATAAGTGATTTACCCAGATAGTGCCAGTCGACGTCTTGTAGACGGGTGCGCAGGGTCAGGCTGGTGAAAAATAAAAGGTGCACACCAATCATTGGCAGCCAGTACAGTGCCCGCTCATCGATAAAAAACATCAGCGGCAGGCCCAGCGCGGCGCCACCAAAGCCCAGGCCACTGCGGACAAACCCGGTCCAGATAAAAATCAGTCCAGTCAAAAAAATTTGAAGCAGGGTTAGATGTTCAAACATACTCAATTCAGTTTGTCAGGATGAAAGCGTGAGAATAACCTTGGAAGACAGCGCTATTTATTTAATATGCAATGGCTTGTTCAATATTATAACAGGCATTTCCCGCTTAATATTGTCGATTTATTAACCTACCCGCTAAAGCACACTTTATAGAATGAATGTTTATTCTATGTATTCATAGTGTGAAATCGCTCACATTTTTTTGCAACCCTTTCCCGTCAATCAGCGTGTATTAGATTAGACACAGTTTTGTTAGAGATTTGATCAAGCTATAGAAAAGGAGAAGATCATGGATATGAAATTACGATTTGGAGTTGTTGCAATTTTCAGCTCATTTATGACTTTATCAGCGTGTGGTGGAGGTGGCGGTGGCAGTTCCGATGCTTCGGCCAGCAACTCACGCAGCACGACGGGCCCCATTACGGCATTCGGCAGTGTTTACGTGAACGGCAACCGCTATGTCACCGATAATGCCGACGTATATATAGAGGATGAGCTGGCTGACGAATCTGACTTACGCGTGGGCATGATGGTGACCGTCGTCGAAGATTCTAATGGCGATGCGGCATCGATAAGTTTTGATGATGATCTGGAAGGCATTGTGACTGGAGTAGACACCGCAGCCGGAACCATTGATGTCATGGGCCAAACCGTCACCGCGACTAATGAAACGATTTTTGAAAGCGATGTTGCAAGCATTACGAACCCGAGCCAGATTCAGGCCGGTAATATCATCGAAGTCAGTGGTTATTCGTCCGGCACCGGTGCCATTTCGGCCACTCGAATTGAGGTTAAGGCGGTTGATTTAGCGAGCTATTTATCAACTAATCCAGAAGGCATCGAAGTGAAAGGTGTGGTGATGGGACATTCAGCGAGTGCTTCCGAGTTTAATCTTGGTTCGATGACGGTGGACTATTCAGGTGCCGTCTTATCTGACCTTCCAGCTGGCATCGATAATGGCATTTATGTCGAAGTCAAAAGTACCCAGGGACTTGATGCGGCTGACAGACTGATCGCGGCGAGAGTTGAGCGTGAAGGTGATGGTTCGATCGAGCATGAAGGTGACGAAAACGAAGAATATGAATTCTCTGGAATAATCATGGCGGTTGGCGTCGATACCATTACGGTAAACAGCGAGGTGGTGACCATTACCGAGGATACCGAGATTGAAAATGATGGCCAGGGTCCGTTGGCCGTCGGTGATGAAGTAGAAATCGAGGCTTACTTTGATAATAACGGTGACCTGATTGCCACCGAGATTGAACGTGAAGAGGCCGACAGCAGCCAGCTTGAACTTATGGGCACAATCGACACCATTACCAGCACGGATATCAATATCGGCACCATTACGATGGTCGATGGCGTGGTTATTCTTGTTAACAATGATACCTTGATGCACGATTCTCAGGATCAGGGCGTTATGCCGGATATCCGCTTTAATCTTTCTGATTTAATGAGTGGTGATTACATCGAGGTTTATGCCACTGACAATGGTGATGGCACCTACACCGCGGTGAAGATCGAACGTGATGATATGCCAGCTGTAGCCGCTACGGCAGGTTGAATTAACCGAGCACCATAAGGCCAGCCTGGCAAGGTTGACCTTCCTTCTGACCCAGGTTCCCCCCGACCTGGGTCTTTTTTTATGAGCTGAGTTTTTTAAATATTTGTCAATAAAGGGTTTGTCCTGTCCGATATAATGGCATAATGCGCGTGCCGCTAGATGGGCCAATGTAATTATATAACTTATTGATATTTATTGTTTTTTGTCAATATTCCTGCTAAATCATAGTCTGTAGCACTGCAAACTTTAACAGAAAGAATCGAATTTATGCCACATAATGAGCAATCCGTGACCATTCATAAGGTCGTTACTTTTACCTACTTAATTCAAGATGGGCAAGATGAACAGGTTTTAGAACAATCGGATCTGCCCATGTCCTATATTCACGGAGTTGATGGCAAGATGTACCCTTCGGCCGAGCGTGCCATGGAGGGGAAAAAAGTGGGTGATGTTGTTGCCGTGAGCCTGTCACCTGAAGAAGGCTTTGGTTATCCAGATCCGGAACTGATGCATACGGAAAAAGTTGAAAACGTACCGGATGAATACTGCCGAATCGGCGCCGAGGCCATGTTTGAAAACGAAGAAGGTGAGAGCATCACCATGCAGGTGACCAAAATTGAGAACGGCGAAGTCACTCTGGATGCGAATCACCCTTTTGCAGGTAAAACGGTTGTGTTTAGAATGACGGTGGTCGGTGTACGTGATGCCACTGCAGAAGAAGTGGGTTCGGGTGAGGTTATCGATGCTCAAGGCACGATGACCATGCAGTAGCGCCAATACTATAATATATTAAGAATCAGGATATGACAGAACAAGCTCAAGTAAGTGTGATCATTCTTGCTGCCGGGCAGGGCACACGAATGAAATCTAAAATGCCAAAGGTTTTGCATCCTATTGGTGGCAAGCCCTTGCTTGCGCATGTTATTAATACGGCCAAGGACCTGCATGCCCAACAAACCGTGGTGGTGTATGGTCATGGCGGTGAGTTAGTTAAAGACACCTTGTCTGATGAGCCCGTCACCTGGGTTGAGCAGAAAGAACAACTGGGTACCGGCCATGCGGTTGATCAGGCCACCCCCAAAATTAACGACGATCACATTATATTAGTGCTGTATGGAGACGTGCCGCTAATCAAGGCTTCGACACTGTCGGAGCTCATCAGTAAAACCGCGGGTAATGCCCTGGCGATTTTAACCGTAGTGCTGGATGAACCACAGGGTTATGGACGAATAGTACGAGATACTTCAGGTGCCATTCAGCGCATTGTCGAACAGAAGGATGCCAGTGAAGGCGAACTTACCATTAACGAGATCAATACCGGAATTCTTGCTGTGCAGGGAAAGTTGTTAAAATCCTGGTTGAGCAAGCTGGAAAATAATAATGCACAAGGTGAATACTATTTAACAGACATCATCGCCATGGCGGTTGCCGATGGCGTTACTGTGAACGCGGCGCAGCCTGCAGGTGAAGACGAAGTGTTAGGTGTTAATAGCCGGAGCCAGTTAGCGTACCTGGAGCGATCCTATCAGCGTGATCAGGCTGAATTATTAATGGCGCAAGGGGTGACGGTGATCGATCCATCCCGGCTAGAAGTTCGCGGCGCAGTTAAGACTGGAAAGGATGTCACGCTGGACGTTAATGTTGTGCTTGAAGGTCATGTTGAAATTGCCGATGACGTTTACATTGGCCCGAATTGTATTATTCGTGATAGCGTTATTGGTGCGGGTGTACAGATTCAGGCGATGTGCGTGATCGATAATGCTATGGTTGGTGAAAAATGTCTAATTGGCCCCTACTCCCGATTGCGTCCCGGTGCCGAATTAAAAGGTGGTAACCACATCGGCAATTTTGTGGAAGTTAAGAACAGCGTAATTGGCCAGGGCTCAAAGGTAAATCATTTAACCTATATTGGTGATACTGATATGGGGGCCGGGGTCAATATAGGTGCGGGTACCATTACCGCAAATTATGATGGTGCCAATAAACATCGTACGGCGATCGGTGATAACGCTTCTACTGGTTCGAACAGTGTACTGGTGGCGCCCGTTTGTTTAGGTGAGAAGGCGACACTCGGTGCGGGTACGGTTTTGACGAAGGATGCTCCGAATGGAAAGTTAACCGTCGCCCGTACTCGACAAATTACGATAGATGGCTGGCATCGTCCAGTGAAGAAGAAATAAGCAAAAGAAAAAATAGAATCATCTTCCTGCGTTGTTCATCAACGAGGGAAATTTAGATACTTGGAAAACTAATAATGGAGTAGTGGTATGTGCGGTATTGTTGGTGCAGTCGCTGAGCGAGATGTAGTGCCTATCTTAGTCGAAGGACTCAATCGCCTGGAATACCGTGGTTATGATTCGGCCGGGGTTGCGGTACTGGATGCCGAGAGCAATCTGGATCGGGTTAGAATGCCGGGCAAGGTTTGCCAGCTTGAAAATGCCATCAAGGAAAATCAATTACATGCCAACATTGGTATAGCCCATACCCGTTGGGCGACTCACGGGGAACCAAGCGAGACAAACGCACACCCACATATATGCCGTAACACCATCGCCGTTGTTCACAATGGTATAATAGAAAACCACGAAAAATTACGCATCGCGCAAACTCAACAAGGATATGAATTTACCTCCGATACGGATACGGAAGTGATTGTTCACCAGATATTTGAACATCATGTTGCAAAAGAAAAAGATTTGTTGACCGCGGTGACCGCGACATTAAAAGAACTTGATGGTGCCTATGCCCTGGGTGTGATCAGTAAAAAAGAGCCAGGTCGATTAATTGCCACCCGCAGCGGCAGCCCACTGGTTATCGGTATCGGTATCGGCGAATATTTTATTGCCTCTGATGTCGCCGCGTTATTGCCGGTCACTCAACGTTTTATTTTTATGGAAGAAGGTGACATTGCGGATATTAGACGTGACTCACTGACCATTTATAATTCAAAAGGCAAAAAGGTCGAACGCGAGATTAAAGAGAGTGAATTATCGGCCGACTCCGTTACCCGTGGTAAATACCGCCACTACATGCAAAAAGAGATCTTTGAACAAGGTAAGGCGATTGCCGATACGCTAGAAGGTCGAATTAGTGGTAATAAAGTGTTAGAAGAAAGCTTTGGCGCCAACGCGGGCGAAGTATTTGATAAAATTCAGGCGGTGCATATCGTCGCCTGTGGAACCAGCTATCATGCCGGCTTGATTGGTAAATATTGGTTAGAAAGTCTGGCCGGAATTCCCTGCAGTGTCGAGGTCGCCAGCGAATTTCGTTATCGTAAACCGGTGGTCCATCCGAATTCGTTAATCGTTACCATCTCCCAGTCTGGTGAAACCGCGGATACTCTGGCTGGTTTACGACTGGCAAAAGAACACGGCTTCGGACATTCGCTAACGATCTGTAACGTCCCGGAAAGTTCACTAGTACGTGAATCCGATACGCAGTTAATGACCCGCGCCGGCCCCGAGATCGGTGTTGCCTCAACCAAGGCCTTTACCACGCAGCTGGTTGCGTTGATGATGTTAGTGATTGTTTTAGGTCGCCGCCATGGTATGGATGCCGATGAAGAGGCACGTATCGTAAAACAGCTCGAAGCCTTACCGGCAAAGGTTGAAAAAGTACTTGAGCTGGACAAAGAAATAGAGAACATGGCAGAAGATTTTGCCGATAAACATCATGCCTTGTTCCTGGGTCGCGGCCAGCATTACCCGGTGGCGATGGAAGGCGCATTAAAATTAAAAGAGATTTCGTATATCCATGCCGAGGCCTATGCCGCGGGCGAATTGAAACATGGTCCTTTGGCATTAGTCGATGCTGAGATGCCGGTGGTGGCCGTGGCGCCGAATAATGAGCTGTTGGATAAATTAAAATCGAACTTGCATGAAGTACGTGCCCGTGGTGGCGTGCTTTATGTATTTGCGGATGAAGATTTAAAATATAAAGGTGATGAGTTTACCCGGGTCGTGCATGTGGTCTCCTGTGAAGACGAGACTTCGCCGATTATTCAGACTATTCCAATGCAGTTGTTGTCATATTATGTTGCATTATTAAAAGGTACGGATGTGGATCAGCCGCGTAATCTGGCTAAATCTGTTACTGTAGAATGAACGTCTAATAGAATAGGTGAGATATAATTTTATTTTTCGGGTGTGCTAAGTGTGTGTATCTCAATTCTGCTCGAATATAGTACTAGTTTTATATATCCACATATAAATAACTTAGTTATATATATAAGTTTCTATTGTAACTAACTGATCTGTAGGGTATAAGATCATATTATTTAATTACATTTGTCTAACTAGATCTGGATGATTGAAATTATACAATGACTAAAAAGTATCCGAGATTAGCAAACCCACCTATCAAAGAAGCGATTCTTCAGTTCTTGGTGATCCCAAGTGATATCTATGACTCGAATTTGCTTAAAAAGTTTGTAGAAGCAGAAAATACTAGATATCCAAATAGTCAAGCTCAAAGAGAAACCCTAATTCAATTTATGAGTGGGGGTGATGGACAGCAAACAGGTTTTAAAGATAAGGGCATTAATGGATTCAAGATTAGTAGTAGTGACGGTTTAAATATTGTTCAGGTTTTTAAGGATCGTTTGGCTATTAGCCGATTGGCCTCCTATAGATCTTGGGGGGAACTACTAGCAGAGACGAAAAGAATTTGGGATGTATATAAAGAAATTTTTAGTCCAAAAGCAGTAAAGGGTATTTCCGTTAGATACATTAATCATTTTCTCTTACCGTCGGACATGAAAAATTTTGAAGATTACTTAGCATCTACCCCTAGTATTCCGAAAGATTTACCTCAAGGTTTGGCATCATTTTACGTTAATTATAAAGTTCCTGATCCTAATATAGGTGCTGTTGCCAGCGTCCAACTGTTGTTTGAAGGTGTTAGATTTAATAATGAACCATCAGAACAGAAAGAACCCAAAATACCAATTGTATTGGATACAGATATTCAGATGTTGTTTGAAGAAGAGCTAAAAGATGAGGAAATGGTATGGGATACCTTTAGTCTATTGCATAATTTCAAAAATAAAGTTTTCTTCAAAACCGTTAAAGAAAAAACCTTGGAGATGTTTAGATGAGTACTTTTGCATATTGTCCGAATTGCTCGAATAAGTTATTTTCAGTTGGTTTGCCTGGGAACAGTAATCCAAGCAAAGAAACCAATCGTTTTACAAAAAAATTAATGGAGAAGCTGCTCGGAATAGCTACACCCATAGTATTTAAGGTATTTCTTGGTAAAGATATAACAGCGTTAAAAAAGCTTGAGGGTATTTTTGACGAGGCATTCGATCAATTTGATGATGGGCAAGAAATACCGTTAGAAAGAGTAACCTTTCAGAATGCATTTACATTCTTATTAATGTTACCAAATTACCTAACTCTGCCCGAACTTGAAATTGAAAAGAATGGCGATATTATTATGGAGTGGTACAAAGATAAGTGGAATATTTTCTCAGTAGTAATTGATAAATCTGGTATTTATTATTATGCGGGGATGTTTGGTAGTAAAGATAATAGAGATAAAGGTAGAAAGCCTTTATTTGAAGGTATTGATGAGGTTGTTATAAAATATATTAAAAGAACCCAGGTCTAAGGATGGGGAAAACAGTAGTTTATGGTGATAGATTGTCTCGTATTGTTTGTGATACAAACCGTAAGAGTTATTGTAGGGTGAGCGAGAATGAAGTAAAACCAAAAGCTTTTAAGCCAAACAAGAAAAATGAAACATCTATTTTTGTAACATCTGGGTTAGCAGAGAATGAAATATGGCACTTAGGCGAATTTCATTTGTGTGGTGAAAATAAAGTGTATGGTCGGGCAGATGTGAATGCAGACGTAATTTTTGGCTTAAAAAAATTAAAGATAGATTACAATAACAAGCCTGAATATCACGCAAACTTTCTTTGGCCTGATGACAAAGAAGATATACAAGATATAGCCCAGGTTATAGCGGCCGAGGCCGATTGTGTAAAACGGTAAAGCTAACTTATTATTTACAGGATCACAGGATCGTTATTTTGTATGATTTAGTAGCGTCTGATAAATTTCGTCTTTTAAATGGCTCCGTTTTTTTTTCATTTCATGAAATAACTGGTCATCAATCGGTGAATTTTTCAGCTCAATGACACGAATTTTTTTGTCGAGTTCGTCATATTCTTTAGCGATTTTTTTGAAATGTTGATTGTTTTTGATTAACGCATCAATGAGTTCTTTTTTTTCTGGAAATTCATGATGTACACTATGGTTTTCGCCTAACATTAGTATTTCCCTGAGAATGGTTGCCAGTTTAGATTATATCTGAATTTCTAACTAATAAAATAAGATACGTAGTCTATATTTCATCTTTTTCTTTAATTTGTTGTCCATTAGATTTTGGTGTATTGATATAAACATATATAACCATCAATGTCGCTATTAATGAACTTATCCCAATCGCACTGAAGTAATCACGTAATATCGAAATAGTTACGAGCAATACAATTAGCACAATTGTGTTTACCCGTAATGGTAGGCGTTCGTTTTTTTCCTGAGCTTGATGGGCAATTAATAGTATGGGAACGAGATATAGTACCAGGCTAATACTAAAAACCAGGGTTACATCGGTAACGTCAAGGTTACCGGTAATATTTTGTCTTATCGCGGATGCAAATAATGCCAGCCCAATAAATATTGGTAAATGTCCGTAAATGATTAGTTGCGCTGCGCCAAGCTCACGATTGATAACAATTCTTTCAATGACTTCAAAGTAATGCCACCAAATTGCACTTAAGCTAATAAATCCGAGTAACGCTATTATATAATTCGTCATTGCTATTTCTTGAGGCGTAAGGGCGCTTGCCAGGCTTGCGACAGATTCGCCTAACAGGATTATAACCAACAGGCCAAATCGTTCCGGGAGATGATGTTTATGCACGGCGACTTCTTTCAGAAGCGGACGACACCGAAATGGTGTTATAAAATCAATTAACAAACCTGCAACCCAGAATGCATACATCCAGTACGGTGGCAGGAATGCAGAGATAAACCAGAGTATCGCACCAATACTAAATCCAGAGGCCAGGCAGGATGTAACTGGACGCATCTCCTTGTTGGTCAGCATGACGCGTATATACATGATGACCAGCAGTCCACGTATTGAGGCGTAGACAAGGGCAAACATATGTCCTTTTCCGTAGAAAGCATCCGAAATGAATAATGTCATTAGTGTTACTAAAAACATTTGTCCAAGTGTCAGCAATCTATCCGTCACACTATCGTCATAGAAACGTGTTGAATAGAGGGTATGTCCTGTCCAGGCCCACCAAACGGGAATAAACAGTGCAATAAACACGATAAATTCCTGAATTCCCAGGTGTCCATCATGTCCATGGGTTACCAGGTGCGCTAATTTCGCAATGACGATTACGTAAACGAGATCGTAAAAAAGCTCAAGCCAGCTGACTCGGTGCCCGCTCTGGGTAGATTGTAATAACTTTCTCATTGATATGGCCCCAATTAACGATCTGACTCGAACAATGATTTCTACATTACTGCAGGTATGGCATGCAGGTCATACGTTGGATTCAAATTCATCCCAGTTGCCCATTACAAGTCACCGTATTAGCTTGTTGTCTGTGCCTTGAATGGGTAACTTAAAGATATATTACTTTTTATGGTAAGTCGAAAACCAGTGCCTCACTGTTTTCACTGCAGATAAACTCAACAATGTTCTCGTCGTTTATTGTCGCGCCATCTCCACTGTTTAAGGGTTTACCATTCACGCTAACCGAGCCCGAGATGATGTGAATGTATATAGTTCTTCCCGTATTTATTTGATGGGTGGTAGATTGCCCTCCAGCTGGATGAAGGTGATATAAACAGGCATCTTGATGTATCAAAAATGATTCATCACGCGCATCGGGTGATGCTATCAATTGAAGCCCATCCTGACGATCGAAACGTTTTTGTTGATACCCCGGTTGAATGCCCTGCACATTAGGTTGAATCCAGATCTGTAAAAATTCCAGCGGTTCAGTTGCAGAGGGATTATATTCACTATGCGTTACCCCGGTGCCAGCGCTCATCAGCTGGAATTCACCTGCAGGTAGCTTTTCAATGTTACCCATACTGTCCTTGTGTTCGATGGTTCCTTTTTTTACATAGCTAATTATTTCCATATCCTGATGAGAATGGGTTTGAAAGCCTTTTCCAGGCGCGACTTTATCGTCATTTATGACACGCAATTCGGATACGCCCATGTAATCGGGATCGTAATAGCCTGCAAATGAAAATGTGTGATGGCTTTGAAGCCAGCCATGATCGGCCTGCCCTCGTGCATCGCTATGTCTCACTCTAATCATTTTCGTCTCCTTTATGTGCTTGTTTAACGGTTATCAAGCATATAAGCTCTAATTTAGTAAATAAACATGATGTATATTACATATTTGTTTCGTTTGGGATGACAATATGGATCGTTTAAACAGCATGCACATATTTGTCGAGGTCGTGAATGGCGAAGGTTTCACCGCTGCGGCTGAAAAAATAGGTCTATCACGTGCACAAATTAGCAAGTCAGTTATGCAACTTGAGGCGCACCTGGGGACGCGTCTGCTAAATCGTACTACACGCCGAATAAGCCTGACCGAAATAGGGCGCATCTATTATGACCGTTGTAAAATCATTTTAAATGACATTGAGGAAATTGAAGGCTTAGCCAGGGAGCAGACAAGTCGGCCACATGGCAGGTTGACCATCAGCGCGCCTACTTCGTTTGGTATTTTCCAGCTGAATGCCGCGATTCCACAATATATTAAAGAGCATCCTCAGGTACAGATCTCAATAAATCTGGCTGATCGTTTTATTGATGTTGTATCGGAAGGCTTTGATTTAGTTATTCGTATTGCCGAGCTCGAAGACTCAAGTCTCATTGCGCGCAAAATTGCACCCTGTAAGCGAGTTTTCTGTGCCTCACCAGAATATCTTGAACAACAGGGTACTCCCGCTGTGCCACAGGATCTTGCGATTCATCATTGCCTGATCTATTCGAATGAATTAAAGCCTGACACATGGGTTTTACATGGACCGAATGGTGTTGAGTCTGTAAAGGTCAACGGACCGGTATGTGCCGATAATGGGGACATTCTAAAGTCAGCGGCGCTTTCCGGATTGGGTATAAGCTTGTTGCCAAGCTTTATTGTGGGTCCTGAGATCTCAGCTGGTCGATTGCAACAGGTTCTCCTCGATTATTGTCCACCAGAAATATCAATTTATGCCGTCTTTCCCTCTCGACGGTATCTCTCGGCAAAGGTGCGAACATTTGTGGATTTCTTAGCAGGTTATTTTGGCGACAATCCAGATTGGGATCAATTTAGTTAAGTTACCGAAATATTCGGCAGGAGATTAATGATTCGGTCTAAACTGAATAACACTATGTCTATAAACTAATACATGCAGTACTTCGCCGTGCGAGTAAAATCAACGCCGCCAGAAAGCGGGTGTGAGTAAAACCAGTAAGGTAAAGATTTCTAGTCGGCCAAGCAGCATTGTAAAAGTCAGGATCCATTTCGCAGCATCGGTGATAGAGGCATAATTAGAACCAACCATGTTCAGGCCGGGGCCAAGATTGTTAATAGCCGCTGCCGTGGCTGAAAAAGCAGAAACCTGATCAAGCCCCGTCAGCATTAATAATAATAATATGACGCTGAAACTCGCCACATAGGCCGAGAAGAATCCCCATACTGAATTAATAACATGGTCCGGAATCGGTTTGCCACCTACCTTGGTGGTGATGACGGCATTCGGATGTATCACGCGCATAATTTCACGCATGCCCTGTTTGAGTAATAATAAAAATCGAATTACTTTCATGCCACCACCGGTTGAGCCTGCACAGGCACCGATAAAGCTGGTAAATAATAACAATACGGGTAGAAAACCCGGCCAGTTATGATATTCATGAGTTGTGAAACCGGTTGTGGTGCCGATGGAAACCGCCTGAAACACGCCATGCAAAACCGCGCGACCGGCATCGTTGAATGTACCCATATAATAAAGGTAGCCAGAAGAGATAATAGCGACGACTGTTAGAATAGTGGCATAGACACGAAACTCACTGTCGGCAAAATAATGCATGAAGTTGCGTGATCGCCAGGCGGTAAAGTGAAGGGCAAAATTAACTCCGGCCAGGATCATAAAGACGATGGCAACGATTTCGACCAATGGAGTATCAATGAAGTAACCCATTGATTGATCGTGGGTGGAAAATCCGCCGATGGCGATAGTGGCAAAGCTATGCGAGATGGCATCGAATAAATCCATACCGGCTAGCCAGTAAGCCAGTGCGCAGGCAATGGTTAATGATAAATAAATATACCAGAGTGCCTTGGCGGTTTCGGTAATACGAGGGGTCAACTTGCTATCTTTAATCGGACCGGGTGTTTCGGCACGATACAACTGCATGCCACCAATACCCAGCATCGGCATAATCGCGACGGCCAGTACAATGATACCCATGCCACCGAGCCATTGAAGTTGCTGACGGTAATAGAGTATTGATTTGGGCAGGCCTTCTAAATGAGTAATAACCGTGGCACCAGTGGTGGTCAATCCCGAAATCGATTCGAAGATGGCATCGGTAATACTCATATGAGTTTGTTCGACCAGGAATAAAGGTATCGCACCAAAAAGTCCTAAAACTGTCCAGAATAAAACCACGATCAAAAATCCATCGCGCATGCGTAATTCAGATTTAAAGTTTTTGACCGGTAGCCACATCACAATGCCGGTGATCATGGATATGGCAAAGGCATAGAAGAAGGCTTCAAATGTGCCATCAAGATAGATAACCGAGACAATCATGGGGGGTATTTGCGTGGAACTGAAGATGACCAGCAGTAAGCCTAAAATGCGTTGAATGGTAAAGAATTGCATGTCAGTGTTGGCTGTTGATTAAGTGTATCAAATGAATGCAAATCCAACCTGGAATAACTTTTCAACTTCCAGAATGTATTTTTTATCAACCACGAACAATATGATGTGATCTTCGGATTGTATTTTAGTGTCATGGTGAGCAATGATTACTTCGTCATTACGAACTATGGCACCGATAGTCGTACCGGGGGGTAATTTCAGCTCTTCAATACTGCGTCCAACTACTTTCGACGAACCTTCATCACCATGGGCAATGGCCTCAATGGCTTCGGCGGCACCGCGACGCAGGGAGTGGACCTTTACCACATCACCACGACGAACATGGGCTAACAAACCTCCGATGGTGACTTGCTGTGGCGAGATTGCGATATCAATGTCACCGCTTTGTACCAGATCCACATAGGCTGCACGGTTGATCAAGGTCATTACCTTGCGCGCACCTAAACGTTTGGCCAGCATTGAAGATAAAATATTGGCTTCATCGTCATTGGTTAATGCGCAATAGACGTCGGTGTTCTCAATATTTTCCTCTATTAACAAATCCTGATCGGCGACATCCCCTTTTAAGACAATGGTTTTTTCCAGTTCGCATGAAAGTAGCTGGGTGCGTGCCGCGTTGTGGTCGATTAATTTTACCTGGTAATCGTCCTCGAGAATTTTAGCCACGCGTTTGCCAATGTTACCGCCACCGGCAACGATGATCTTTTTATAAGGGGTATCAAGCCGTCGTAGTTCAGACATGACCGCACGGATGTCCTTTTTCGCGGCAATGAAAAATACCTCATCATCGGCCTCAATGACGGTATGCCCTTCTGGAATAATCGCACGATTACGCCGATATATGGCGGCGACGCGGGTATCAACGTTGGGCATGTGGTCACGGATTCGGCGTAGTTCGTTACCGACCATCGGCCCACCGTAATAGGCGCGCACACCGACCAGTTGCACCTGGCCATCGGCAAAATCGAGTACCTGCAGTGAACCAGGGTATTCGATAAGCCGTTTGATGCTATCCGTTATCAATTGCTCAGGGCTGATCAGCACATCGATCGGTAAGGCATCCTGGCTAAACAGTTTTTTCTGCGAGAGATATTCTAATGCGCGTACCCGGGCAATCTTGGTTGGCGTATGAAATATGGTATAGGCGACCTGGCAGGCAATCATGTTGACTTCATCGGCGTCAGTGACCGCGATGAGCATATCAGCATCTTCAGCCCCGGCACGCTGTAATACTTCCGGATAGGAGGCATTACCATGCACGGTGCGGATATCAACATGATCCTGCAGGTTACGCAATAACTCATCGTTTTGATCGACGAGGGTAATGTCATTGGCCTCTGAGGTCAGGTGCTCAGCCAATGAGCTGCCGACGGTTCCGGCGCCAAGTATGATGATTTTCATGAGTAGTTTATTATTATGTTTAGTTCAGCTTAATGAAGATTCGTTAGCAGAATTATAGTGTATTTTTACTTAAGTAATAAATGTATTTTAAGCTACTTTAGATAGATATTAGTTGATAGTTTCATACCCCATTGCGGGTACATAAAATTTGGTCCTTAACTTTTTTCATTCAGCTGCTTGGGATCGATACCAAGAGCACGAAGTTTTCGATACAAATGGGTTCGCTCTAATCCGACGATCTTGGCCACCTTGCCGACACTGCCACCTTGCTGGCGCAACTGATACTCCAGGTAGGCTTTTTCAAATTGTTCACGCGCCTCACGTAGGGGGCGATCATAGCCGAGTGGAATGCCACTGTTGTTCGATAGCTGCTGAGTACCGAGGGTTTGTTCGATTTCTTCGAGTTCGATCTCCGTGCCTGCGCCGATGATTAACAGACGTTGCACCAGGTTGCTCAACTCGCGAATATTGCCGGGCCAATGATAATTGCGCAACCGGTTTTGTGCCGCTAACGAGAACTGTCGATAAGGTAGTTTCTCCTGCTCAACGTACAGATTAACGAAATATTTTAACAACTCGGGTACATCTTCACGATGCTCGCGTAAGGGTGGCACGCGTAGTGGCACAACGTTCAACTGGTAGTATAAATCTTTACGAAATTTACCCTGTTCAATGAGTGCATCTAAATCATAATGCGTTGCGGCGACAACGCGAACAAACAGTTGCACAGGTTGGTCGCTGCCTGCGCGTAAGAAGGTTTTATTTTCCAGAGCCGAACTTAATTTTGCCTGAGTGGCGAGATCCAGATCGGCAATATCACCTAAAAATACGGTGCCCCCATTGGCCTGCTCAAGCAAGCCATAGTGAATTTTGCCATCTTCCTCATAGCCAAATAGTTCTGCTAGCGCATTTTCCTGGTTCAACGAGGCAACACTGACTTCCACAAATGAACGATCTTTAAATGGACTGCTGCTATGCAGGTAATGGGCAATAACATTCATACCGCTGCCCGATTCCCCCGTCATTAGAATCCAGGTTTCATGTTGAGCCAGGCGTTTTACCTGTTCGCGAAGGCTTTGCATAACGGCACTACGCCCAACCGGTTCCTGCGGAATGTGTGATTGTCGTTTGAGCCCCAGGTTTTCGCGTTGTAATTTTTCCGCTTCCAGAGCGTGCTCGATCGTGAGTAATAACTTCGCCAATGAAAGCGGTTTTTCAATGAAGTCATAGGCTCCCAGACGGGTGGCTTCAACCGCGGTCTCGACCGTGCCATGTCCGGACATCATGATCACGGGCATCGGTAGACCGCCACCTTCTTCTGACCATTCTTTGAGTAACGTAATGCCATCCACATCGGGCATCCAGATATCAAGTAATACTAAATCAGGGCGTCGTTCTCGGTGCGAGGTACGTGCGGCTTCACCGTTATCGGCGATGTTGACCTCGTAGCCTTCGTCCTCAAGAATTTCCTGTAATAGATTTCGTATGTCCGGCTCATCATCGACCACCAGAATATAGGGGTTAGGTCGCGGGCCGCGATTGTCATGACGTTCATCAAGCATGGGTTGTTGGTCAGGCGGCGGCACCGGTATTCCCTGTAGTCATGATCAAGTTGATGTCCTGTTGCTGGTCTTTATTTACCGGTAAGCGTATCACAACCGTTGCCCCGCTCTGCTCATTATTTTCAGCCCAGATCATGCCACCATGCTCTTCGATGATCTTTTTCACGATGGCGAGGCCAAGACCACTGCCTTTGGGTTTGGTGGTCACGTAGGGTTCAAACAGTTCGCCCATCAGATCATCGGGTATACCGCTGCCATTGTCGAGGACACGTATTTCAACGAACTTGCAGGCCTCTTTTTCCATACAGGTGGTGCGAATGGTGAGTTCAGGATCGGTTTGGCCGTGCATCGCTTCGATCGCATTCTTGATCAGGTTATGCAATAGCTGCCGAAGCCGCCCATCATCGGCATCTATCTCTGGCGCACTGGCGTCGAGCTCTAGTTTTATTTTACAACCGCTGTCGGTGTTTCGGTATAGATCTGAAACCTCATTGATGACCCTGTTTAAATCGGTAGGTTGCAGTTCAATGTTAGGCATTCGTGCGTAGTCAGAGAAGGCCTTAACCATTTTTTTAATTGTTTCGACCTGCTGCACAATGGTGTGAGTCGATCGGTTTAACAGATCGGCATCTTTAGCTGACATTGTTTTCAGGTACTTGTGACGCAAACGTTCTGCCGAGAGCTGGATGGGGGTTAAAGGATTCTTGATTTCATGTGCCAGTCGACGAGCTACTTCGCCCCAGGCGGCATTGCGTTGTGCCTGCACCAGGTTAGTAATGTCATCAAATACAACAATATAACCCCCGTTTTCAGTCGCTGCGTCTGTGTTTGGTAATGCGCTGCCGCGGCACAATAAAACCTGGCGACCGGTGGCATTGAAGAATGTCATTTCTTCCTGCCAGGTTTGATCGCCGGCATCAAGGTGCGCCAGGATCATATCGATAAAGAGCAGAGCCTGTGGCTGTTCATGAGATAGTTTATTAAGCGAAAACCCCTGGTACGGTTCCAGGGTAATGGCCAGGATTTTACCGGCGGCGGCATTACAGGTATGGATGTGTAGATCGTGATCGAGAGTAATAACGCCGGAGGATAAATTTGTTAACACCACCTCAAGATAAGCATGTTGTTCAAGTAATTGCTGCTGAGAGCGACTGGCCTCGTCCGTAACCTTGGCAATCTTTTGGGTCATCTGGTTAAACGATTCGACCAGGAAACCAAGTTCATCTTTGCCGGGCATTGGCAGGATGGTCTGGTAGTTACCATCGGCCACCGCCTGCGTTCCTTCAACCAGATCGCTAATGGGTTGCACTAGACGTTTGGCAATAAAGAAGGCAACCCAGGTGGCCATTAATATTGAGAGTAGTAAAACCAGTGACAGAGTGAAGACAAAGGATATTTTTAAATATTCTCGTAAATATACGCGCTCACGATAGACTTTAAAGGACTCCTGCACACTGTTGGCCAGAGTATTGATGTGTTCAGCAACACGGAAGGTGCCGTGCAGGATGCGCGGGTCCCCCACGGGATCGGCGCTTGGAATTAAAATGGCTACTCGAATTGCGTATAAATTTCCATCTTGCACGGGTTGCACATCAACAAACTCTGTGTTCTGTTGCTGCGACAGATAGGTTTCAATCGATTCTTCCAGGCGAGTGGGCAGTAAGTTGGTGGATTCACTGCTGCTCGAGGAAATAATGTTTCCCTGGGAATCATGCAAGGTTAATTCTGTGGCGCCGAGGTTAATACGGATATCATTAATTGATAAGGCGGTCAGTTCGTCCGGAATCGAAGCAAATTCGATCGAGGCCTGTTTGGTTTGACGCAATAGTTCACGTTTACGAATGGCCAGAGCCGCCTTGCTTAATTCAAGAGAATCATTCAGGGCCGTTTCGACTCGCACATGGAACCAGCTTTCGATTCCCTGTTTTAAAAAGTCGAGTGAAAAATAATAAACGATACTGACTGGAGTCAGCGACATCGCGACAAATAAAATAACCAGACGTGCGGTGAGCTTGGCACCGGTAATATTTTTTCTTAAGGCACTGACTAACGACGCTATATTTTTTATGATCAGGCCGACCAGCATGATGATGGCCAGCACATTTACCACCAGCAGGGTAGTAAATAATCTATCCAGGTCAGGCGATTTATGAATCGCATCGCTTAGCATCGCCAGAGAGATCAGCAGCAAAATGATCACGGCAATAATCGGTTTGGCGCCGGAGAATAATTTTTTTATGGCTGTAATGGCCATTCGTACCAGTCACTTTCTAATCGCCATTGCGATGAGATGTAGGCTAAAGGTCGCATCGGGGCCGGCAATGCCTCGAGATCCAGATAGGTATGTAAACGCACAATAATGCGATTGTCCTTGCTGACCAGGTTCGCATCCAGCAGTGGTAAGTTATCTAATTGACCCAGTGCGGCCACTGCAGAGCTTAGAGAATCATAGTTTTCCTGTGCGCCACTGTTTAAATTATTTACCAGGTATTTTTCTGTGAGCGCATGATAGAGCAACAGGTAGCCTTGCTGCAGCTCAGCAATGTTTTTATCCAGCCACCAGTTGCGTTCTCGGTCGACTTTTATGTCGATTAAAATTAACAGCGGCACACCATTCTGTAATGCTTCGATAGCGACATCCGTGAACTGATAGTCGATCTGTGCGCTGACGGTATAGACCTTGTCGACCAGATTAGTTTCAACCGAGCGGATGGTGAAGCCCTCGGCCCAGGCACTGTGTGCGGTAAAGATCATAGCCAGCAATAAAATGAACCTTTTAAAGGTGGGCGGTGCCGCTAAGAGTGACAGGCGTCGTTTGCTCGATCGAGGTTTACGCTTTCTGCATAAGCGCGTAGTAAAAGCCATCCATGCTGGCTTCGCCGGGCAGGATCTGGCGCCCATACTGGCCCATATGACCCCATTCAGCTTCAATCGGCCGGGCCTCTGCAGTGTCTGTATTTTGCACAAATTGTTGAATTTGTTGATCATTTTCCTCCGCCAATATGGAGCAGGTGGAATATAACAGCATACCTCCGGTTTTCAGTAAGGGCCAGAGGCTAGACAACATTTGTGCCTGAGTTTCGACAAGTTGATTAATGTCCTCCGGTCGGCGCAATAACTTGATATCCGGGTGGCGGCGTATGACCCCGGTGGCGCTGCAGGGGGCATCTAATAAAATGCGATCAAAGGGTACGCCGTTCCACCATGAGCTCGTTTTGAGCGCATCACCTGTCAGCGTATGTGCTTTTAAGTTAAGACGATCCAGATTTTCACGAATTCGCGCCACGCGTGACTCCGCTTTATCGAGTGCAAGCAATTCGATCTGTGGGCACTGCTCGAGCAGGTGGGCGGTCTTGCCACCCGGTGCGGCGCAGGCATCCAGGATGTGTTCACCGGCCTGTGTTTCGAGCAACACTGCCGCCAGTTGTGCCGCCTGATCCTGTACGCTGACCTCGCCCTTGCTGAAACTCGGCAGTTCTGTCACGTCAACGGCCTGTGCACATTGAATACCGGCCGCCGAAAATTCGCAGGCCGTTGCGGTTATGCCTTTGTCAGCAAGACGCTGCAAATAATCATCGCGTGAGGTTTTTTGCAAATTGATTCGTAACGTTAGTGGGCCGGCCTGATTGTTGGCATTAATTATTTGCTCCCATTGCTCGGGCCAGTGTTTCTTAATTAATTTGAGTAACCACTTCGGGTGGGCACTATGGGCGCCTTCGCTTTGTTTCGCGGCGAGTTCAAGTTGTGGTTGTTCACGCAAGGCGCCTCGTAACACCGCATTGGTTAATCCCTTCGCCCATTTTTTTCTGAGATCCAGTGCGGCACTGACGGTCTCGGATACGCAGGCGTGCTCAGGTGTCTGCATGTAGTAGATTTCATAGATACCGGCGAGCAGCAGGCTCTCGATGATCTTTTCTTTATTCTTAACCGGCTTGTCGATTAAATGGCTAAGGAAAAAAAGCAGCCGCGGATAAAAACGCAGGACACCAAAACACATCGCTTTAATAAATGCATGAGTGCTTTGTTCAGATTTTTCTAAATGTCTGGCCAGGGCATCATCCAGATTCGTACCTTCATGGGCAACCGAGTAAATAACCTGTGCGGCGGTGGCGCGCGGATTGATTGTTTTAGCCATGTAACTCAGGAATCGCTGTCAGTAAAATGTTGTCCGCTCTTGAAGAGATCGGGGTGGCCATTGTGTAAATCGGCAACGGCCATTGCGCGGCTACCGGGTAACTGGCATTTGTTTAAACGCAATTGCCCCTGACCACATTGAATATCGATACCGTGTTTTGAATAGGCAATGATTTCGCCGCTATTATTATGCGGTGTCGTTGTGTCATCCGTTTTAGTTTGTTGCAGAATGTGTGCCTCGTGGATGCGGATAATCTTGTCGGCTAATTTTGACTGGCAGGTCGGCCAGGGATTAAAGGCGCGAATGTGTCGGTCGATCTCGGTTGCCGATTGTCTCCAGTCGATCCAGGCTTCGGTCTTGTTCAATTTTTTTGCGTAGCTGGCGAGCTTATCATCCTGTTTTTCAGCCTTTGCTGGTTGTGCTGATATGTTTGTTAGTGTCTGCAGTATTGCTTCCGCCCCCAGTTCAGCAAGGCGATCATGCAGGCTGCCACCGGTGTCCTGTTGTTCAATCGGGGTGGCAAGCTTTAACACCATATCACCGGTGTCCAGGCCTTCGTTCATTTGCATAATGGTGATACCGGTTTCAGCATCACCCGCTAAAATAGCCCGCTGAATCGGCGCCGCACCGCGCCAGCGCGGTAACAATGACGCATGAATGTTTAAACAACCATAGCTCGGAGTTTCCAGAACGGAGGGTGGCAACAGCAGACCATAGGCGGCAACAATCATCAGGTCGGCGCTATAGTTTTTCAGTCTATCTACAGCATCAGGTCCTTTAAAGTTAACGGGTTGTTCAACGGGTATGTCGTACTCAAGCGCCAGCGCTTTAACCGGTCCGAGTTTGAGCTTACGCCCCCTGCCCGCCGGACGATCCGGTTGAGTATAAGCTGCAACGATATTATGACCCGCAGCAAGCAATGCTTTAAGCGCGATGGCTGCAAAGTCCGGGGTGCCGGCAAAGATTATGCGCATAAAATAATCCATAACGTTGGGTGATAGAAAAAGCCTAAAACAGCTAACTATAACGGCATCTCTACAGCGAGACAGGTTCCTGATTTTTCTGCAGTTTCAGTAGTTTTTTCTTGATCCGGGAGCGCTTCATTTCGGATATGTAGTCAACAAAAAGCTTACCCTGCAGATGATCCATTTCGTGCTGAATGCAGACCGCGAGCAAACCGTCGGTGCTGAGCTGGAACGTTTTACCCTCTTTGTTGATTGCCTTGACGGTGATGGTGCTGGCACGTTCAACATTCTCATAAAAGCCGGGAATCGACAGGCAGCCCTCTTCATAACTCTGTATCCCGTCACGTTCGGTGATTTCCGGGTTTATCAGGCACAGCGGCTGGTCTTTTTCCTCGGTGATATCGATAACGATAATACGCAGATGGATATCGACCTGGGTGGCCGCTAAACCGATGCCTGGTGCGGCATACATGGTTTCGAACATATTATTGACCAGGCTGCAAACCTCGTCATTTACCTGCTCAACTGGCTGTGCAATGGTTCTGAGACGTGGGTCAGGAAAATGCAATATATTGAGTAATGACATAGGATTTCGTGTGTTATTTATAGTACATTCGTAGAAAAAGCTGCTAACATTATGATACAACAGGATATCATGCTCTCCAGCATGTTGTACCTTCTATTAAATATAGTTTAAATTCTGCCCAGTTGAGGGTGACTTATGATACCGAATAAGCGTTTAAGAATACATCTATCCCCGATTTTGGCTGGAAGTTTATTGATCCTTGCCGCATGCAGCAATAAGCCGATCAATGATGTCGAGAAGGCACCTGTGGTGAATTCACCCGCTCCTGAAGAATTGGTCCGAAATGAACCTGTAGAGATTGAGAACTCGGAGCCGATGCCAGCGGCACCTGAGCAGGATGTGCCCATGGCCTCACCAATTAACGACGGGGTTCCAGACCGTTATGTGGTGAAAAAGGGCGATACCCTGTGGGACATCTCAAGTCACTTTCTGAAGGATCCCTGGTTGTGGCCGGAGGTCTGGCACGTTAATCCAAAAATTCGAAATCCGCATTTGATCTACCCGGGTGATGTGATTGCCTTGACCTGGCAAGATGGCAAACCCAGCATCTCGATCGTAGGGGCTGAAGTCGAGTCCATACCACTACCAGCAACGAACCTGGTCACGGTAAAATTATCGCCGTCCGCTCGTGAAGAGAAGCTGTCCAGGGCGATTGATACGATTCCAAAGAGTGCGATTGCCGCCTTCCTGCGTCGCCCTTTTATCCTGGAGCCGTCGGTTTTAGACAAGTCTCCCTACATTGTCTCCAACTATGGCGATTACATAATCAGTGGCCGAGGTGCGCGCATCTACGTGCGTCCAATTCTGGATGCCAGTATCCTGCACTACAATATTGTGCGTAAAGGCCGCAAATACATTGATCCGGATACCAACAAGCTTTTAGGTTACGAGGCCATTAACCTCGGTTCCGCGCGATTACTGAAACTGGGTGATCCTGCTACCCTGGTCGTGGAAACAGCCTATAAGGAAATTCTCAAAGGGGATGTACTGGTTCCTGTTCAATCCGAAGAACTGGATTTAAATTTTTATCCACGTGCGCCTGATCGTGATATTGCTGGCCGTATAATTTCGGTCGCTGAAGGCGTAGATCGAATCGGCCAGTATAATATTGTGGTGCTAAATAAAGGTATATCTGATGGTTTGAAGGCCGGTCATGTGTTGGAGATTCATCAGGCGGGCAAGATCGTTAAATCACCACGGGGTCGCTTCAGGATTCGTTTACCTGAAGAGCGTGCGGGATTGTTAATGATCTTCAAGCCGGATGAAAAGGTAAGTTATGGTCTGGTGATGGAGGCCTTTTCCGAGCTAGCGGTACATGATTATGTGTATAGTCCGTAATCGATCGGTCTGGTTACCAATGTAATTTCAGCAAAATCCTACAAGAAAACCACACGGCCCCGATTGCTTCTGTAATCGGGGCCGTGTCATTATTGGGCAACTCAAGGATTGAGTTGCGCCCACAAATCAAGGAGGATGGAAATGAAACAAGCTGAACTGCGCTACTGGATAGCGTTAAATTTAATTAATCCGATACTCGGTGCACGTCGTGCCAACCAACTGTTACAACACCTTAATGGTCCGCAAAATCTATTTGAAGCAGGTTCGCTCGCCTGGCAGGCGTTAGGATTAACCGAACGAGCGTGTGATGCTCTGGCAAAGCCTGACTGGCCGGCGGTGGATGCTGCCCTGTTATGGTTGGAGACAGGTCATCATGGCGTATTATGTCGGGACGAGTTGACGTTTCCTGCGTCGTTGTCTGAAATAGCGGATTCCCCTTTTTTACTCTATTACATAGGCGATTCGGAATTATTTGAACGCCAGCAATTGGCGATAGTAGGCAGCCGGAACCCAACGCGGAGCGGCTATGAGACGGCCTATGATCTGGCTGCGGGTGCGGCAAAGCTTGGTTTTACGATTACCAGTGGTATGGCCCTGGGCATCGATTCGGCTGCACACCATGGTGCCTTATCTGTGCAGGGCAGCACGATTGCCGTTGCTGGCACGGGCCTGGATGTGATTTATCCCAGCAAAAACAGGGGCCTGGAATTGCAGATAGAATCTACCGGCCTGATGGTTTCCGAGTTTCCGTTAGGCACCAGGCCACTTGGCCGTAATTTTCCACTGCGAAACCGTATCATTAGCGGCCTGTCGCGCGGGGTGATTGTGGTTGAGGCGGCTCTCAAAAGTGGTTCTCTTATTACCGCAAAACAGGCATTGGAACAGGGGCGGGATGTGTTTGCGATACCGGGTTCGATCCACAATCCGACCAGCAGGGGCTGCCACTGGCTATTGCGTCAGGGCGCAAAACTTGTTGAAAATATTGGGGATATCCTTGAAGAGTTTGATTTAAGGCTGACTCAGTTCGAGTTTGATTACGGTGATGAGAGTTCAACAGTTGGGGTCGAGAATCTGGACATTGGCTATCGAAAAGTACTTGAAGCCGTGGATTTTGATCCCACCAGTGTCGATAAGGTCATTGATCGCAGTGGATTGACGGCAGACGTCGTTTGCTCCATGCTGTTGGTATTGGAATTGCAGAATTTTGTCCATATAACCAGTGCAGGGCAATATTGCAGAACCCGGGCCGCCCGGGATGGTGTTAATTAGTGTGTGTGGGACAGGTTATGGCTAGGCGAATAACGGGTTTATGGGGAGTATAGAATGAAAGAAAATATTCTCGATGTATTAATGTACTTGTTTGAAAATTACATGAATGATGAGATCGAGGCGGATAAGGACGAGGAGGCATTGCGTTCCGAGTTACAGCAGGCAGGCTTTCATCATCGGCAAATAAGCAGGGCGTTCGACTGGTTGGAGGGTTTAACCAACTTACAGGATGAAGCGTTAATACCGGCCCAGCACAATGTATCAATTCGCGTTTATACCGAACAGGAAACAGAGCGTCTTGATACCGAGGCGCGTGGTTTTTTGCAATTTCTAGAGAATGTCGGTGTGCTTGATCACTCCGCGCGTGAACTGGTGGTCGACAGGATCATGGCGCTGGACGAAGATGATGTCGATATGGAACATTTAAAGTGGGTCGTGCTGATGGTGTTGTTCAATCAGCCTGGCCGCGAAGAGGCTTATGCCTGGATGGAAGATCTGGTGTTCGATGAAAATGCAGGTATCTTACATTAGGCGAGCTAACAATATTTTAAAATGGATGCCCGCCAATGCGGGCATTTCGCTATCTAGCTAATTATGTCAGGCTAATTTCGTTAAGCAGGATTAACATAGAAAGTTAAGGAAGAATCATGGCTAAAAGTCTCGTTATAGTGGAGTCACCAGCCAAAGCAAAAACCATCAAAAAATATTTGGGTAAAGGCTTTGAGGTACTCGCCTCGTACGGTCATGTGCGCGATCTATTACCCAAAGAGGGCGCGGTTGATCCGGCTAATGATTTCGCGATGAAGTACCAGCTCATTGAAAAAAATGAGAAGCATGTAGAGGCCATCGTCAAGGCTCTAAAGAAAGCCGACAATTTATATCTTGCCACTGACCCGGATAGAGAAGGCGAAGCCATCTCATGGCATCTGTATGAGATCCTCAAAGAACGTGGTCTGCTCGACGATAAAACGATCGGTCGAGTCTCGTTTAACGAAGTCACCAAAAAAGCAGTTAAAGAAGCCGTTGAACATCCTGAAGAATTGTCCCAGGATTTAATCAATGCGCAACTTGCCCGGCGTGCGTTGGACTATTTAGTTGGCTTTAATCTTTCGCCCTTATTATGGAAAAAGATTCGTCGCGGATTGTCTGCCGGTCGAGTACAGAGCCCGGCCTTACGCTTGATTGTTGAGCGTGAGATCGAGATAGAAAAATTCGATCCAAAAGAATACTGGACCGTGCAGGCCGACGTCGAAACCGAAGGCACCCCGTTTAGCTCAAAACTGTTTACCTATGAGGGTAAAAAGCTAACTCAGTTTATGATCAACAACGAAAAAAAGGCCAAAACCGCCGAGAAGGCGATAGATAAGGCCGCCAAAGGCGAGCTCAAGATAACCAAGGTCGATAAGAAAAAACGTAAACGCAATCCAACGGCACCCTTTACCACATCAACCATGCAACAGGAATCGGCTCGTAAACTTGGTTTTACCACCCGCAAAACCATGAGTGTGGCGCAACAGCTTTATGAAGGCATCGAACTGGAAGGTGAGACCGTGGGTTTGATCACCTATATGCGTACCGACTCGGTAAATCTTTCCGAGGAAGCACTGAACGAGATTCGAGAATATATTGGCCAGCGCTATGGTAAAAATAATGTGCCGGCTGAACCACGCACCTATAAAACCAAATCAAAAAATGCCCAGGAAGCGCATGAGGCGATCCGCCCTACTTCCGTATTACACGAACCGACCAAAATTAAAAAGTCCTTGAGCAAAGATCAGTATCGTTTGTACAGTTTAATCTGGAAACGCACCGTTGCCTGTCAAATGATTCATGCCACACTGGATACGGTATCGGTTGACCTCGCGGCGAATGACGACATCGTATTTAGAGCGAATGGTTCGACTCTGGTTGATCCTGGTTTTATGGCGGTTTACCAGGAAAGTGCGGATGATGTGAAGGCCAGTGATGAAGATGAAAAGATGTTGCCGCCACTGGAAGAAGGCAAGACCGTCAAACTGCTCCAGATAAAGCCCGAGCAACATTTTACTGAACCGCCACCACGTTATTCGGAAGCTTCGTTAGTAAAATCACTTGAAGAACATGGCATTGGCCGCCCTTCTACCTATGCCTCGATTATTTCGACCTTACAACATCGTGAATACGTTGAGATGGACAAGAAACGTTTTATCCCGACCGATGTGGGCAGGATTGTTAACAAGTTTTTAACCGAGCACTTTACCAATTACGTTGACTACGATTTCACTGCGCGCATGGAAGATGAGCTGGATGCGATATCCCGAGGTGAAAAAGAATGGGTCCCAATCATGAAAGAATTCTGGGAACCGTTCAAAGAGTTAGTCGATGACAAAGAAAAAAATGTCGATCGCAAAGACGTTACCCATGAGGCGATCGATGAAAAGTGTCCGGAGTGCGGGGGTGATCTGGCCATCCGTCTGGGCCGTCGAGGTCGATTTATTGGCTGCAATAATTATCCTGAGTGCTCGTATACACGAAATGTAAACGGCGACGATGATAGCGAAGATCAGGCTGCAATCGAGGGACGCAAATGTCCTGAATGTGAATCCGATCTCTTAATCCGCCATGGTAAATACGGAAAGTTTATCGGTTGCAGTGGCTATCCTGATTGTAAATTTATCGAGCCGCTGGAAAAACCCGAAGATATGGGCGTGAAGTGTCCTGAGTGTAAAAAAGGCAACATACTCAAGCGTAAATCCAGACGTGGAAAGATCTTTTTTTCCTGTGAGCATTACCCGACATGCAAATATGCAGTCTGGAATGAACCGATCGATAAATCCTGTCCGGACTGCTCATGGCCAATGTTAACAAAAAAAGTTACCAAACGTCGTGGTACGGAATATGTTTGCCCACAAGATGATTGTAAGTTTGTTGAAGCGGTAGAGGATGAAGACGGGGCAGAAGGTTAAGTATTTGGTATAATCACTTATGTCAAATGAAGCCAAACTAAGCCTGCTTACGTCATTTACCTGTTTAGCGGATGCCTGTCCAGACGATTGTTGTCACCAATGGAATGCACACGTTGATAAAGAGACCCTGGGCAAGTGGCAAACTATTAACGATCCGGCCAAGCGCCAGGCCCTGATCGGCACCATCGAAGAGTCCAGTCAAAATCCGAACGAGCTGGTATTAATCCGCAAGGAAAATGGTAATTGTATTCATCTTGATGAAGATGGTCTGTGTGATATTCAGAGCTCATTCACGCATGCTTATTTGCCTCAATCCTGCCAGATGTTTCCGCGCGAAATTATGAACAAGAACGCCTTACGTTTTGAAACTGCGCATCTATCCTGTCCAGGTATAATTGAGCTGCTTAACCGTGCTGATGCTAAAACATTGATTGAAAATGAGAGCGCTTTATACAGCTCACAAAGCCGCGATATTATTAGCCAGCTTTCTAATTCAATTCATCATTATATGGAAAGTATTTTTAAGCTTGACGATATTTATTTAGGTTTAAAGATATATGCACTCTCAACGGTCATTGATGAGATCATGCAGTTGGCGACTGAAGATACTTTAACTACCGAATTACTTAATAGCCGTTATCAGTTGTCGCCTGAACAGTTACACAAGAAGTGGCAATTATGGCGTGATGAGTCACATAATAAAGAATTCGAGCGAGATAAGATGGAGATTAAAAATTTCCTGCAAACTCTGGATACGGGTTTGATGGCGAAGTATAAACAGCCACTAGAAGAACGATTCAAGATTGATATTCCTAATTTGAGCCTGACCAATTTTATTAAATGGCGTGAGCAAACCGAGATTGAACGCTACGAACCCTTTTTCGAAAAATATATTTACGTGAAATTTTTAAATCATGGCTTTCCCTGGAATCCGATTCAGAGTAATCATGCTGCAACCTTTCTCGACTGTATGTTTGGTTTGATCCTGTGCCACCATATTATCGCGGCCTATCATCGCGCTAATATTCTGGTCGATGAAGATATGCTTAAGAAGATCACCTATACGGTTGAAAAGATCAATGCAGACAATTTTGATAATTTTCGCCTGATCAGTGAAAAGCCAGAGCTGTTGAAAATGGACAAATATAATTTATTTTTCACGCTACTGGTTTAGCCGGTCAGGTATTTGATATAAACTTTCTTTTTTTTCATAAATTCACTTAAAGGCATTAACGTTATGAGCAAGGCATTTGTTGCTATTTTGATGGGATCTGACTCAGATTTACCGGTTATGCAGGCTACATTAGATATATTGAAAATGCTGGCCGTTCCCTATGAAGTCAATATTCTCTCTGCCCACCGCACTCCGGAGGATACCAAGAGCTATATTGTCGACGCTGAAGCGAGGGGAGCTAATGTTTTTATTGCTGCCGCTGGCCTGGCTGCACACCTTGCTGGAGCGGTTGCGGCGCAAACCCTGAGGCCGGTTATTGGCGTACCGATGGATGGTGGCCCGTTAAAGGGGATGGACGCCCTGCTTTCGACCGTGCAAATGCCCGGTGGTATCCCCGTGGCGACGGTCGCGATTGGTAAGGCCGGTGCCAAAAATGCCGGCTACCTGGCCGCACAAATTCTTTCTATCGCAGATGCAGATTTGGCACAACGACTACGCGACGAACGGGCGGCAAATGCGCAGGCCATTCGTGATAAAAATGCTGAGCTTAAAGGTAAGCTTTAGAGCTTGATATAACTTACTCAGGTGATGCACAAATCATTTCTACGTCGACGATTACCGAGGCTGTTGAAGCTCTGAATCAGGGTGATGTTATTGCCTACCCGACTGAAGCCGTGTTTGGTTTAGGCTGCGATCCCGATAATGATCAGGCGATAAAAGATTTACTCGATCTGAAGCAGCGTCCAATTGATAAAGGTTTGATCATCATTGCTGCCGAGGTTAAGCAATTAGAGCCTTATGTCGATATGCTTTCGGATCAGCTGTGGCAAAAGGCCATCTTAAGCTGGCCTGGAGCGGTGAGCTGGTTAATGCCGGCGTGTTCATCGGTTTCGAAGCTGTTAACCGGAACGCATGACACGATTGCGGTCAGGGTGACCGCACATCCAGTCGCCAGGGCATTGTGCGAAAAATTTGGTAAACCGATTGTCTCAACCAGCGCCAACAAAACGGATCAACCACCTGCACGTTATGCACAGGATGTTTACGATCAGTTTGCTGATCAGGTGAGTTGCGTGGTCGATGGTGAAGTGGATATCCTGTCAACACCGAGTGAGATTCGCGATTTAATTAGCGACAAGATCATCCGAGGTCATTAATGACGACAAATACCGACACAGTAAAAGAATATTTATTGGATCTGCAGGATTCTATCTGTCAGGGCCTGGCGGCGGAAGATGACAGCAAGGCATTTAACGAAGATGCCTGGCAACGTGATGGCGGTGGCGGTGGTCGCTCGCGTGTAATGGAAGACGGAGAGGTGTTTGAGAAGGCGGGGATTAATTTTTCACATGTTTATGGCGATGGTCTACCTGTCTCGGCAACGGCGCATCGTCCAGAACTGGCGGGCCGTTCCTTTCAGGCGCTTGGTGTTTCATTAGTCATACATCCACGTAATCCTTATGTACCTACGTCGCATGCGAATGTACGTTTTTTTATTGCAGAGAAAGACGGTGCTGATCCGGTGTGGTGGTTTGGCGGTGGCTACGACATGACACCCTATTATGGTTTTGACGAAGACTGTGTGCACTGGCATCAAACCGCAAAGCAGGCCTGTGCCCCGTTTGGTGACGAGGTTTATGCGCGCTATAAAAAATGGTGTGACGAGTATTTCTATTTAAAACATCGAGATGAACCGCGCGGTATTGGCGGCCTGTTTTTTGATGACTTAAACGAATGGGGTTTTGATAAAAGTTTTGAATTTATGCAAAGCATTGGCGACAGTTATTTAAAAGCTTATCAGCCTGTCGTGGCCAGACGCAAAGACACCCAGTACAGTGAACGTGAACGCGATTTTCAACTTTATCGGCGTGGTCGTTATGTTGAATTTAATCTTGTCTATGATCGTGGCACGCTGTTTGGTTTGCAAACCGGCGGGCGGACCGAGTCAATCCTGATGTCACTACCTTCTCTGGTGAAGTGGCGTTACAACTGGAAGCCCGAAGCTGGCAGCAAAGAAGCCGAACTCTACGAAAAATATTTAAAGGCTAACGACTGGGTTTAGCGTTTATGATCTTTATGGTTGTGGTCATCTTCGCGGACTGGCTCGATGACGATCTCGACCCGGCGATTTAAGGTTCGGCCGCGTTCGGTGGCGTTGTCGGCACGGGGTTTATTTTCCCCCATCCCATAAAAAGCCAGGCGTTGCTCGATAATGCCCTGGTGACTCAGGTAGGTGTAAACACTTTTGGCGCGCTTGACGGATAATTTCTGATTATGCGATTTTGAGCCGGTGCTGTCGGTATGCCCCACGATGCTCAAATGAGTTTGGCCGTATTTTTTGATGATTTTGGCAATCCGGTTCATGGAATCATGGAAGCCGGGTTTGATTCGGGTTGAGTCGATATCGAAGGCCGTTTGAGAAGTCATCGTAACCATTAGAATATCATTGGGCAGTTTGTCGACGGTAATATCACCGCTGCGTATTGAGTCCTGTAGCTGTTTTTCAAAATCTTTTTTCTGGCTGTCCATATAACTGCCAATCGCGCCACCGGCAATACCCCCGACCGCGCCATATAAAATGGCTTTTTTCTTTTTATTTTTTGTGGTTAAACCTGCTAGCACACCGATTGCCGCGCCGATCATGACACCCTTCTCTGCATCGGTAAACGGACGCTCGTTTCCGTACTGATCCGTTGCGCAACCTGTCAGCGCGAAAATGAAAAGGCTAACGAGTAAGATATAGTTTTTATAATGAAATAATTTCACTTATTGACCTCAGTGTCGTAATGCGCGGGCATTTTATAACGGTAGAAATTTACAATCAGATATCAGTTTGATAACAATCATTAAAATCGTTCCGTTGATTATCATTGCCGATAGTTTAGAGTCGACCAAAGCCAACAAAAGGTTTAATTATTTAGGCGAATTTTAGCGGGAGTGGTGAGTGCGGCCTTTGTTGCGATTGTTTGAACGATTACCCCCACCTGATTTACGGTTGTGATGCGGTGGGCGTTCTTTGCGCTTTTCAAAAATAGGGGCTTTTGGAGTGATCAGGTCGTCGGCCGTGATGTTTTGTACCGGAATCTTATGGCCAATGAATTCTTCTATCTCGGGCAGGGAGAAGACATATTCATCACAGGCGAAGCTGATGGCATCACCGGTAGATCCTGCGCGCGCGGTACGGCCAATGCGATGCACGTAGTCTTCCGCATCATTAGGCAGGTCAAAGTTAATCACATGGCTGATATCGGGGATGTGCAGACCGCGTGCGGCAACATCGGTGGCCACCATGATATCGATATCACCGCAGGTAAAGGCGTTGAGCAGGCTCAGGCGTTTATTCTGTGGCACATCACCGGACAGTACGGCGGCCTTGAGATCGTTGCCTTTTAGATAAGCCATGATTTTTTCCGCCATGCGCTTGGTGTTGACGAAAATCACCACCCGATGCGGATCATGGTTTTTTAACAGGCCTAGCAGCAGCGGAATTTTTTCTTCCTTGGCCGGGTAAAACACCAGCTCCTCAACCTTGTCAGCGGTGATCTGCTCAGGCTCGATAGAGACGTGTTTGGGGTTGTTCATATGTTCGTAGGCCAGCTCCTGCACTCGATGCGACAGCGTGGCTGAGAACAGCATACTGAGTCGGTGCTCGGGTTTTGGCATATGTCGGAGCAAATAGCGGATGTCCTTGATGAAACCCAGGTCGAACATGCGATCGGCCTCATCCAGCACCAGCACCTGTAGCTGGCGTAGGTCATAGACGTGTTGCTTGAAATAATCGATCAGGCGCCCGGGGGTACCGATCAGAATATCCACGCCTGACTGGATATCATTGCGTTGTTGCTCATAGCCGGCGCCGCCATAGGCCACCGCCAGGCGAAAGCCAATAGTTTCGTTCAGGGCCACCGCATCTTTGTGAATTTGTACCGCTAATTCGCGCGTCGGGGCCAGGATGAAGGCGCGGGGCTGATTGGGCTTGCGCTGTTCGTGAGCTGGTTCAGTCATCAATTTGGCAAAACAGGCGATTAAAAATGCAGCGGTTTTACCGGTTCCGGTCTGTGCCTGGCCGGCAACATCCTGCTGTTGCAGGGTCAGTGGCAGGGTCTCGGCCTGGATCGGCGTGCAGGCGGAAAAGCCTGATGCTTCAATACCTTGCAGCAGTTTCGGGGGAAGATTAAGTTGGCTGAACTGTACTTCGGATAGGTGGTCATCTTGCATGGGCGACAGCATAACAGAATACCGTGAACTCTGTGGGCTTGAAATACATCTCTAGTTAGGCTCAAATACACATATTGAGGTCTGGTTTTTACATATAATGGCCATATCGACTATTCTAGAGATAGTGACCGGTGTCCCGATAGTCTGGGATAAGCCCAGCCACAACGGCACCGGTACATACTTAATTACACGATGGGAGAAATAACTTGAGCGAGAAAATCGTTTACGTAACAGACGACAGTTTTGATGCAGAAGTATTGCAGTCCGATAGTCCTGTGCTCGTAGATTACTGGGCAGATTGGTGTGGGCCGTGCAAAATGATTGCCCCCATCCTGGATGAGATAGCCGGTGAATATGATGGCAAACTGAAAGTCGCCAAGTTAAACATCGATGAGAATCCGGCAACGCCGCCCAAATTTGGTATCCGGGGTATTCCAACCCTGATGATCTTCAAGGCTGGTGGGGTTGAGGCGACAAAAGTGGGTGCAGTCTCCAAGTCGCAATTAACCGCCTTTATCGACAGTAACTTATAAATTGACCGTGTTCACAAAAGCCCCCTGGCGGGGCTGGACGCGGACAAAGTTTGGTGTTAGATTCGTTTTCAAGTGGACACGATTCGTTCCACATCCTTAAGAATTATTAAAGTTAAATCATCCGTTTTCCGATAAGTGAACAACTACCTACCGGTAAAATCAGAACCGTTTAAGCAGAACCCAGAACCTGAATTCAGAGTCGTAAATCTAAAATTAATTTATTGAATGTAGCTGCCAGTATGTCGGGCTGTATTCTCAATCCATCAACCACTTCTACAACAAAACAGTAAAAATAAACCTATGAATCTCTCAGAATTAAAAGTTACGCCAGTAACAAAACTCAATGACATCGCAAGCTCCATGGGTATCGAGAATATGTCTCGCGCCCGTAAACAGGACATAATTTTTTCCATCCTCAAGGCGCACGCCAAGGGCGGTGAAGATATTTATGGCGATGGGGTACTCGAAATACTGCAGGATGGTTTCGGCTTTCTGCGTTCGGCCACCAGTTCGTATCTGGCCGGGCCCGATGACATTTATGTCTCACCCTCGCAAATTCGACGTTTTAACCTGCGCACCGGTGATACGGTTTCCGGCAAAATTCGCCCGCCCAAAGATGGCGAACGTTATTTTGCACTGCTAAAGGTAGGCGAAATTAACTTTGAGGCGCCGGAGAATGCCAAAGGTAAAATATTATTTGAAAATTTAACCCCACTACACCCGAATGATCGTCTGCCGCTTGAGATGGGTAACGGCAGTACCGAAGATATGACTGCCCGGGTTATCGATTTATCGGCTCCGATTGGCAAAGGCTCTCGTGGCTTGATCGTATCGCCACCGAAAGCAGGTAAGACCATGATGTTACAGAATATCGCCACTTCGATTTCGAATCGGAATCCTGAGGTACACCTGATGGTGTTGTTGATCGATGAGCGCCCGGAAGAAGTAACCGAAATGGAACGCTCGGTCAGGGGCGAAGTGATTTCGTCCACCTTTGATGAGCCAGCAAGTCGTCACGTGCAAGTGGCTGAGATGGTCATCGCAAAGGCCAAGCGCCTGGTTGAGCACAAGAAAGACGTGGTAATCCTGCTGGACTCGATAACCCGCCTGGCGCGTGCTTATAACACTGTAATTCCTTCGTCCGGCAAAGTGTTAACCGGCGGTGTGGATGCCAATGCCCTGCATCGTCCGAAACGTTTCTTCGGTGCCGCACGGAATATTGAAGAAGGTGGCTCATTGACTATCCTGGCGACCGCACTGATTGACACAGGTTCAAGAATGGATGACGTGATCTATGAAGAATTCAAGGGTACCGGTAATCTGGAGATCCATCTGGATCGTCGCATTGCCGAGAAACGTGTTTACCCTGCTATCAACATCAATCGTTCGGGTACGCGCCGTGAAGAACTGTTGACCAAATCCGATGAGTTGCAAAAGATGTGGATCATTCGCAAGGTCGTACATGACATGGACGAGCTGAAAGCGATGGAATTTTTGATTGATAAAATGAAGGTAACGAAGACCAATGACGAGTTCTTCGATTCAATGAAACGATAATAAACAACAGTCCGATACCGATCTACGCTATGGCTGAACGACAATAATGTCTTCAGCCATATTGGTTCCTGTCTCCCCCGCTTTTCTGTGCAAGCCTAATTTTGCCACATCCTGGTTCCTTCGTTTTGGTCGAGGTTGTCTCATCTAAATTGCATTCACTATTTCGCGCCTAAATAATGTTTCAGATCATTAAATTTGAGCGAAATGCGGACAATATCTCAAATCTCCATTTTACGAATTAATGCCTTTCTGGTTATAAATCAAATAATATTGTTTATTATTAATAGGTTGCAATGGAAAGCTAAAATATACTTTATTGTCATTATAAATTATAGGTATTTTGACAATCCCCCACAAAAAGGCGAAGATCTAATCATAGCGTCATGGCCTAACCAACATGGCGCTGTGTAGCAGCCGGTAAAAGTGGCCAAAAGCTTCGCAACAGGAGCGGTCAGATTTACGGGTTAGAATCGTGTTTGAATGGGGAGAGGTATATGACTCAGGTAACTGATCAGGATCTTATGGATTTTGATATTTGGATGAATATGGCAAAAGACGACCCGAGACAGTTCGAGTCAATGCGAATGGAGGCCATTGAGGAAGTAATCGAATCGGCCCCGGCAGAGCGCCAGTTACATTTACGGCGTTTGCAGTGGCGTATTGACATGACGCGTGAGCGTGCGGGTTCGCCAATGGCGGCTACGATTGCCATCTCGAAGATGATGTGGGATGCCTTTTATAATCTTAAACAACACTATGAAGAGCTTTACGCAGAAGATGATGTGCCCAGACGTGCGGTTGCCCCGCTTGAATCGGCCCAGATTATTGCCTTCCGCCCCGCGAGTGTAGAAGCATGAGCCAGGGGTAAAATCGTCTCCAGACACGGCCAGTTTTGTGGTAAATCACACTAAAAACGCACTGGCACGCCTGATATTGTCTAAAATCGCTAATTAGGCTTGCGATCCAGTCCCATTGTTCAGTAGACTCTGCCGCCTTTACAGGCTAGCCGTGCCAGACAATAGTGTTCCGGTGGCGGTATGACGCAACGAGGTTAAATCATGAAAGCAGATATTCACCCAAATTATGATGCCATCACTGTGACGTGCAGTTGTGGTAACAGTTTCGAGACCCGTTCGACCGTGGGCAAGGCATTGAGTATAGAAGTATGCTCACAGTGTCATCCCTTTTTTACGGGCAAACAAAAGATTGTCGATACCGCTGGCCGGGTAGATAAATTCCGTCAGAAATACGGTATGAAATAATTGCCGAAGATAGTGTTTTATCTCTTCAAAAAGGCGCCTTTAATGGGCGCCTTTTTGTTTGCCGGGCTTTTATCTGCTAATTTACAGGCCGCTTGTGAGGTCGATCGCTATGATGAAACCGCGACGCTGGAAAAAATATATGACGGCGATACGATTCGCTTAACCGATGGTCGCAAGGTTCGGTTTATCGCGATAAATACGCCTGAACTGGCCTATAAAGATCGACCCGCACAAGCCCTGGCCGTTGAGGCGAGCCAGAGTCTTAAACAGATGTTCCAGACCAGTAAGCGCGTGCACCTGTTATATGGTGTGGATCGTAAAGATCGTTATAAACGTTTACTGGCGCATGTGTTTACTGAACAGGGTAAAAATGTTGCTGCGGAATTGATTCAGCAAGGCCTGGGTTTTGCAATTCTGGTGTCACCGAATGACGGGCTGCATGAATGTTATTTTGCGCAGGAACAGCTGGCGATCAAACGCAAAAAAGGTATCTGGGCACATATGGATTATCAGCCCAGACAGGCTAATGAGCTGACGCGAGAAATGACCGGTTTTCAGCGTATAGAAGGCCGAGTAGAAAAGATTGGCCATGGCAAAAAATGGCTGTGGCTGGATTTGGCCCCACTATTCTCTGTCAAAGTGCTGCGCAAGAACCTGAAGTACTTTGAGGATCAGCCGATAGAATTACTGGTGGGTAAACGTATACGGGTACGTGGCTGGACGGCCTATTATAATGGCAAATTACGCATGTCACTAAGCCACCCGGCAATGATGGAATTAATGGATTAATTGAATGACAGATAAAGACAAGTCAAAAGAGCCAAATGAAAACGACGCTGAATTAATTCAGGCGGCACTGGATTACCATGCTAAACCGATTCCCGGTAAAGTGGGAACCGCACTCACTAAACCCTGTGAAACACAGGAAGAATTAAGTCTTGCCTATACTCCGGGTGTTGCTGCACCGGTACGTGCGATTGCGGCCGATCCAATGGAGGCCTATACCTATACCGCCAAAGGCAATACGGTGGCGGTGATAACCGATGGTTCTGCAGTGTTGGGCCTGGGTAATGTCGGGGCCCTGGCCGGAAAACCGGTGATGGAAGGTAAAGGCGTATTATTCAAACGCTTTGCCGATATTGATGTGATCGATCTTGAGGTCACGGCCGATTCACCTGAGGCCTTTGTCGATACCGTGGTTAATGTGGCCAGTGGCTTTGGCGGCATCAACCTGGAAGACATTGCTGCGCCACACTGTTTTTATATTGAGCAAGCCTTAAAAGATCGTCTGGATATCCCGGTGTTTCATGATGATCAACACGGTACCGCTATAATTATCAGCGCAGCGCTAACCAATGCGTTGGAACTGCAAGGTAAAACACTTGATGAAGTTAAAATAGTCTGTCTGGGAGCGGGTGCGGCGGCGATGGCGTCGATGCGTTTGTTGATGCAACTTGGCGTTGCTAAAGATCAGGTTCGAATGGTTGATCGTACTGGCGTGATTCACAATCGGCGAGATAATCTTAATGAATATAAGCAGGCGTTTGCTGGCGATTATCCAGAAGAGACCTTAGAAGATGCGATGGCCGGAGCCGATGTGCTGATCGGAGTATCCGGCCCTGATTTAGTTAGTTCGCGGATGGTGGAGTCCATGGCGGACAAACCCGTGGTATTTGCGCTGTCGAATCCAGACCCTGAGATTACCCCCGATCATGCCTTTGCACTGCGCGATGACTTAATCATGGCTACCGGGCGAAGCGATTATCCTAACCAGGTGAACAATGTACTGGGTTTCCCATTTATATTTCGCGGTGCACTTGATGTGCGTGCGTCGGCCATAAACACTGCGATGGAAATTGCCGCCGTGCATGCCCTGGCCAGCCTGGCTCACGCCCCTGTGCCCCAACAGGTATTTAGTGCCTACCGTAAGCAACAAGGTTCGTTTTATTTTGGGCCGAAATATATCATCCCGACCCCCTTTGATCCGCGGCTAAAAGATTATGTAGCTACTGCGGTAGCGAAAGCAGCGGTTGATTCCGGTGTGGCCAGGGCACCCTACCCCAAACACTATCCACCAATCGCCAATTAAAGAAGTTGCTCTTCGACTGCGCTTAATATAACACTCAAAACAACAGAGTGATTATATGTAATGGTGTTGTTTAATTATTTTGTCGTAGTCTTTTCATCATTACCGCTCTAAAATTAAACCGATTATGAAAACCTACAATTATAAATGGATCATTATTTTCTGCCTGGTGTTTGCGGGTGAAATGATCTTCAGCCTGCCTTTCCATGTTCCTCGTTTTTTTCGTCCCACGGTATTAGAAGTCTTTGCCCTGACGAATACCGAGCTAGGCGACGTCTTTGCGGTCTATGGCGTGCTGGCCATGCTGGCGTATTTTCCCGGCGGGGCGCTGGCCGATTTATATTCAGCTCGGAAATTAATGACCGCTTCATTAATTGCGACCGCACTTGGCGGACTGTATTTAGCACAAATACCTGGAGGTCTTGGTCTCTCGTTGTTATTTGGATATTGGGGCGTGACGTCAATTTTACTTTTCTGGGCTGCCATGATTAAGGTTACTCGCGAGTGGGGAGGTTCCGATAAACAGGGGCGAGCGTTTGGAATACTGGATGGTGGTAGAGGTTTAGTTGCCGCCGGCATGGCTACGGTTGCGGTATGGATATTAAGTCTATTTTTACCAGCAAACCTGGAGGATTTAACCGATTTACAACGACTACAGGCTATTCAGTCAGTCATATATTTTTATACGGCAATGACATTGTTAGCCGCGTTTATCATCTGGTTATTTATTCCCGAAAGTTATAATGAAAAGACAGCGACTCGAACGCGGGCGTTTACTGGGATAAAATTCGTTATCAAGCAACGTGTTGTCTGGTTACAGGCGATCATCATCGTCTGTGCCTATTCGGGATATAAGGGCCTGGATAATTATGCACTTTATGCGCGTGATGTATTAGATATGAATGAAGTGCAGTCGGCTCAATTTACGACTATTGCCGCCTATCTGCGACCCATTGCTGCCATCGCAACGGGCTTCATTGTTGATCGATATGTTGCCAGTCGAGTCATTGCGATTGTTTTTTCTTTATTGCTAATAAGTTATTTAGCCTTAAGCGTTAGCTTGCCATCGACCTATGGAATAAATTTTATTTACGCTAATATAATAATTACGTTTGTGGCTGTTTATGGTATTCGCGGTGTGTACTTCGCATTAATTGAAGAAACAAAAATAGCGAACCACGTCACCGGTACCGCAGTTGGACTTATTTCTGTCATTGGTTTTACCCCGGATATCTTTTTCGCTTCAATTGCTGGCAGGATCCTGGATGCATCGCCCGGGGTAACGGGTCACCATAATTATTTTTTGATGCTGGCTGGTTTTTCCGTACTGGGTATACTGGCAACATGGTTGCTTAGTCGTTACAAAGGGGTTCTTAAAAAATAGTTTCATGCTCGAAAGATTTTAAATAGCGGTAGATTTTCGGATAGTCCGATAAGTCGGTACGAATTATTCCGCTTCGTTAAGCAAAATCTCAAGCTCGGCCAGATCAGCACGTTGCATCGGTTTACCATCGACCGGACTAAGTGGTTTAAGGCCGTGCTGCTTATTAGAAAACACAACAACCTCGATCTTTTTCTGTTCGGCAAAAAATACAATACAGGGATGCTGTATATAGCTGTCCGGCCCAATGCGTAAACGTTTGTCCTGATTTTCGAATGGGATATTATTGTTTAACAACAGCACGCTGATTTCTTCGTAGGTATCACTATAAACGTGTAAATTTACCGCGGTGTTAGTATCGGCTGTACCGGTTAACACCGGTCCGACCAGACGAGGTTTGAAGTCAGCAAAAAACTGCATTGCGTCATAGGCAACCTCGCGTAGTTTTTTTAAGGTCTGTGGCTGGTCTTCAGAACGAAATAGACGTTGGTATTCAGCCAGTGCCTGTTCGATCTCAATGTTGGTCGGTAAATTACGGGTATCGTGTGCGCTTAGATGTTCGGCGGCCTTACGTTTTGCCATGGCAAAATCCCGACTTCCAGATTCAATCAATACCTGTGCCGCTTCCTGGGCAAGCCGTAGTCGCATTTGTTGTTCGTTTTTATTGCGGGACATGAATCGTTTAGAAAATATCTCGGGTAATGTCCGTGCCTGGATCGGCCGAATTCGTGCTGCCAGGTAAATTGTCATTAGCAATCTGATCTTCCAGTAAATATTCAAATATTGCATCCGGATCAGTCGCGGTAGTGAGCTGACCGGTTTTTGAATTTATGCGTACCGACACGATTCGCGGAGGCTGCACTAATGGAACCTCGGGCTTGCCTTTTAGCACAGCACGCATGTAATGAATCCACATCGGTAGTGCCGCAATCGCACCGGTTTCTCGATTGCCGAGTGGTTTTGGGCTATCAAAGCCAACCCAGGCAATGGTTACGTTATTGGCGTTATAGCCTGAGAACCAGGCATCACGTTGATCGTTGGTGGTGCCTGTTTTACCGGCTAAATCATTACGTCCGATGACTCGCGCGCGTACGCCCGTGCCGCGTCGGATCACGTCGCGCATCATACTGTTAATTAAAAATGAGGTTTGTGGGCTGATGACACGCGTTGCGGGTTTGAGGGCAACTGGGCCTTCCTGAAATTGAAGTTCGCGACGAATCGCATCTTCAAGGGTAAATTGTTCATCGCCGGCCACTAAAAATGCCTGCAATGTGTCCTGTTGAACCGGCACCATGGGTGTGTCTTCAAATACCTGGGCTTCGGGTGCCTTTGTTGTTTGCTCGCCCTCTGCCCCTTCTTTTTCTTTTGCCGCAGCTTCTGCAGCGGCCTTTGCTTCGATTTCATCGCTGCATTTAGGGCAAACTTTAGCGGCATCGGTTAAGTAGATCACCTTGCCATCGGGGCCTTCAATATAATCGATCAGGTAAGGCTTCACTCGATAACCACCGTTAGCAAATACGGCATAACCGGTGGCAAGCTCCAGCGGCGTTAAGGTACCACTGCCTAAAGCCAGCGAGAGATCGCGAGGTAAGTTAGCATTTTCAAAACCAAACTGGCGGGCATAACGTACGGCATAGCCAATACCGATGTCGCGTAGTAAACGAATTGAAACCAGGTTGCGGGATTTTATTAATGCTTTACGTAGTCGTGTTTCACCATAAATTTTGCCAGTGTAATTTTCTGGTCGCCAGGTATCTTCTAATCCAGGGGCATCGAATACGACGGGTGCATCGTTGATTATACTGGCAGGGGAAAATCCTTTATCAATGGCAGCGGAATATATAAACGGTTTGAAGCTTGATCCAGGCTGACGTTTGGCCTGAGTCACACGGTTAAATTTACTCAGGTTGAAATCAAACCCACCCACTAACGCATCGATTGCTCCATCAAGCGGATTAACTGAGATCAGCGCACCCGAAACCTTTGGGACCTGGGCTAGCCATGAACAGGCGCCGGCCTCACCCGCTGCAACATAGATTACGTCGCCGACTTTTAGGATGCTGGTAATATTTTTTAATTCAGGACCGAGATGGTTATCGTCGATATAGCGGCGCGCCCAGTTAACATGATCCCAGGGCAGGTAGGCTATGCGCCCATCTTGCGTATAGGCATAGGCACTTTGCTGGATTTCATTTTCATCATCTTTATCGGTATCAATGGCAAATATGATGGCGGGCTCGAGGTTGCCAACGCTATCGATTTCGGCCAACGCTTGCTGCCAGATATCCAGGTCATCCAGATCTAAATCCTTATTGATATCGATATGCTGCAGGTGTCCACGGTAACCATGGCGTCGATCGTACTCAAGTAATGACGTTCGCAAAGCAGAGTTAGCGGTTATTTGTTTCGCTTTTTTGATCGTCGTATAGACTTTAAAGCCACCCGACAAGGCCTCTTTACCATAACGTTCCAGCATTTCACTGCGAACCATTTCGGCAATGTACATCGCATCTACCTCAATAGCCTGACCATGTAGATCTGCGATATCGGTTTCTTCGAGGGCAGACTGGTATTCGTCTTCAGTAACATATTCGAGCGCAAACATTCGTTTCAATACATAACCATTACGTCGGTTGGTGGCACGTTCTAGATCAGCAATCGGGTTGTAGCGTGAGGGTGCTTTTGGTAGACCGGCAAGCATCGCGGTTTGCGCCAGACTAAGTTCGGCTAATGGCTTTCCATAATATACTTGTGAGGCGGCCGCGAAGCCATAGGCGCGATTGCCGAGAAAAATTTTGTTTAAATACAGGGCCAGGATGTCTTCTTTACGCAGTTCTTTTTCTATTTTAAGCGCGAGAAAGATCTCATTCATTTTGCGTAAATAGGTTTTTTCGCGACTGAGGAAAAAGTTGCGCGCGACTTGCATGGTAATGGTACTGCCGCCCGAGCGTTTATCACCACCTGACTTTATAACTTCATATACGGCACGCAACAAACCTTGCCAATCCACTCCCGGGTGTTCAAAGAAGCGATCATCTTCTGCCGCCAGCACCGCATTAATAAGTTGTTGCGGGAACTGTTCGTATTTCAATGGTGAACGCTTCATCTTGCCAAATTCATTTATCAGTTCTTTGTCCTGGGTATAGACCCGCAGTGGAACCTGTAGGCGAACATCCTTAAGTGTATCTATGCTGGGCAACTTTGGATTTAGATAGAGGAATAAACCATACACTGAGAGCGTGGCGAGGAGGCCTAGAATGAGCAAAGTGCTTGTTCCGTATAGGAAAATTTTCTTAATAACGGGTTTCACGGATTGACTAATTTTGCCTGTAGCTTACTGTTTATTAACCGATAGGACATCAGAGCAAGCGAGTATATCCGTTTTGGATCACAAAACACCACGAATGGTTTGTATTTACTTATTATTTGACCTATAGTTGACAAAGATAGTTAATGTAATTATACATATATGTGATCTAACCCTCGGGGATATAAGAGAAAAAACATGGGCCTAGGCGACCTATTTAAACCCAAAAACCCACCGGTTTTGGGACTGGACATCTCTTCCACTGCAGTAAAGCTCCTGGAGCTTGGGCGCAGTGGTGACCGCTTACGCGTGGAATCTTATGCGGTAGAGCCATTGCCACCTAACTCAGTGATTGAAAAGAACATTTCTGATGTTGAGGCGGTGGGCGAAGCGATAAAAAGAGCGGTTAAACGCTCCGGATCACGCTCGCGATATGCCTGTGCGGCGGTGGCTGGATCGGCCGTAATTACCAAAGTTATCTCCATGCCATCGTCATTATCTGAGGACGAAATGGAGCAGCAAATTGAACTCGAAGCTGACCAATATATCCCTTATCCATTAGAAGAAGTAAATCTCGATTTTGAGGTTATTGGCGCCACGGAAAATGATCCGGAGCGCGTTGATGTATTGCTGGCGGCGTCAAGAAGTGAAAATGTTGAAGTGCGGATGGCGGCGATTGAAATGGCCGGCCTGAAATCACGTATTATCGACGTGGAAGCTTATGCGATGGAGAACGCCTTCAACCTACTCGCGCAGTCCATTCCCGACCAGGGCATTGATCAGACTGTGGCAGTTATTGATGTTGGCGCGACCATGACCACACTTAATGTGTTGAGTGACCTTAAGACTATATATACACGTGAGCAGGTATTCGGTGGTAAACAGCTCACCGAAGAAATTCAGCGCCGCTATGGTCTGTCTTACGAAGAAGCCGGTATGGCTAAACGTCAGGGTGGCCTGCCCGATAATTACGAACCTGAAGTGCTTGAGCCGTTTAAAGAAGCCATGGCGCAGCAAGTCAGTCGTTCACTGCAATTTTTCTTTTCTTCCAGTCAGTACAATCAGGTCGATCATATTTTACTGGCCGGTGGAAGTTCGATGATTCCGGGTATTGATGAAATGATCGCGGATAAATTAGGCGTACACACCTCGATCGCCAATCCGTTTACGCATATGGTGATTGCATCTCGAGTTAAAGCTCAGAGCCTGAGTAATGATGCTCCGGCGTTAATGATTGCAACCGGGCTGGCCATGAGGAGCTTTGACTGATGGCAAAAATTAATCTACTCCCCTGGCGACAAGAACTACGTAAAGAACAGCAACGTCAGTTTCTTACGATCATGGGTTTATCCGTTGTTCTGGTTGTGGTCGGCATTCTAGCTGTGCATTTACAGTATGCAAGGTTGATTGGTAAGCAAGAGGAGAGGAATGCCTTTTTAACCCAGCACATCCGAAAGGTTGAAGCCGAGATCAAAGAGATCGATGCGCTAGCGGATAAAAAAGATCGCTTATTGGCGCGGATGGAAATCATTCAAAAATTACAACGTAACCGTCCTGAGATGGTTCGTCTGTTTGATGAGTTAGTGCGGGTGCTTCCGGAAGGTGTGCATTTGAGTGCACTTAAACAAACCAATCGAAGTCTAAAACTGGATGGTATTGCTCAGTCGAATGCGCGGGTGTCTGCTTTTATGCGCAATATTGATGATTCCGACTGGCTGGCCGATCCAAAACTCCAGATTATCGAGGTCGGTAAAGATGAAAATACGCGTAAATTTTCATTACGTGCTAAACAGGCCTCGAAAGGTTTGTCCGAGAGTAGTACGGACAGAAAACGAAATAATGCAGGTAGGAAGTAGTGAAAGATATTGATCTAAATAATCTTGATCTGAGTAACCTTGGCGCGTGGCCGACTGCGGTAAAAGTCGCCCTGATCATTATCGTTTCTGTTGGCGCGGCCGTGGCGGGCTACTTCCTGGATGTTCAGGGCCAGATCGAAAAGCTGGAACGCGTGGAGCGAACCGAAATTACCCTGAAAACCGACTTTGAAAGCAAACAGGCCAAGGCCGTGAATCTGGATGCTTATAAACAACAATTAACTGAAATTGAAGAATCGTTTGGTGCCATGTTAAGGCAGCTTCCGAGTAAAACAGAAGTAGAAGGATTGCTAGTTGATATCTCACAAACGGGCCTGGCCAGCGGAATTGAGTTTCAATTATTTAAACCTCAGGGCGAACAATTTATAGAGTTTTATGCAGAATTACCGATAAAAATGGTCATGACCGGTGACTACCATGAATTTGGTAATTTTGTTAGTGGCGTCGCGGCCTTACCACGGATCGTAACCTTGCACGATATATCGATTAAAGATGATAGCAAGGCACAACAATTAACCATGGAAGTTACTGCAAAAACATATCGTTATCTGGACGACACTGAAATTAAACAACAGAAGAAAACTAAGAAAAAGGGTAGACGCTAAGCGGCTGTCTAACAAAATTAGTTATGATGAAAAAGAATTTAAAATTCAGTTTAAATATGATCAAAGTGTTTTCGCTCGGAGCGCTGATTGCGCTATTGCCTGCGTGTAGTTCCCAGAAACACAGTGACCTTGATGATTACATTGAAGATGTAAAACAAAAAACCAGGGGACGCATTGAACCGTTACCCGAAGTTAAAATTTATGATTCCGAGGTCTATGGCGCCTCTGAATTGCGCGATCCGTTTACGCCATATGCTGATGAACCTTCTGAAGAACTGGCAGAACCCGGTTTAACGCCGGATCAAAATCGATCCCGTGAGGCGTTGGAAGCATTCCCATTAGATTCGTTAGCATTTGTCGGCCATCTGGAACGTGCGGGAAGCCTTTGGGGTCTGGTGCAGGGGCCTGATGATTCTATTCATCGTGTATCAGTGGGAAACCACCTTGGTAAGAACTACGGTGAGATCCTTAATATCAGTGAATCAACTATTGTATTAAAAGAGATAATTCCTAACGGCTCAGGCGGTTGGATAGAACGCGAGGCATCACTCGCGTTAACAGAGTAAAAGTCAGGAGATTACCATGAAGACGGGTATGCAAAACATATTGAACACGTATTATCGACTCATGTCGGTGTTGGCTATATGTGTTGTAAGTCAATTTGCCGGGATAAGTTCCGCTTACGCTGCGGCAACGCTTGATGACATCACGTTCTCAACCACAGCCGGTGACCAGCTAGAAGTGACGCTTCATTTGTCTGGTGATATCCCTGAGCCTGGTAGTTTTACAATTGATAACCCTGCTCGTATTGCTTTAGACCTGCCAGGTACCAAGGTTAATATGCAAGAGCGGAATATCGATGTCGGTGTTGGTTTAGCAAGATCGATCAAAACCGTAGAGGCTGGTGGACGAACCAGAGTTGTTATTAATCTTGCGCGTTTAACGCAATATAATATCAATAAACGTGGCGATAAGATCATTATTAAATTAGGTGGATCGGCGGGTAATTCAGCTGGCGCGGTTTCAGCTGGGAGTAGTGCTAATTTAATTCCTGTCAGTGGTGGTGGTAACACTGTTCAAGATGTGCAATTTCGTCGCGGTTCTAAAGGCGAAGGTCGCGTAGTAATAACGGTTTCAAATCCGAATACCGTTATGGATATGATGCGCCGTGGTGATCAGGTTATCGTTACCTTACAGGACACGATTTTACCTGAGAAACTTGAACGTCGTCTGGATGTGCTTGATTTTGGCACACCTGTTCGTACTGTAGATGCCTTCAAACACGGTAAAGATGTTCGCGTGGTCATGAGTGCCGCCGGTGTGTTTGAACATTTAGGTTATCAGGCCGATAATCGAATCACATTAGATGTTAAAAAATTCATCAAACCAAAAGAAACCATCGCCAAGAAAAAGAAAAAGGAATATATCGGTGAGCGTCTCTCGCTTAATTTCCAGAATATTGAAGTCCGTGCGGTGCTGCAATTAATTGCTGATTTTACCGGCGTGAACATGGTGACCAGTGATGCCGTGACCGGTAATGTAACCTTAAGATTGAAAAATGTGCCCTGGGATCAGGCGCTGGATATTATTCTCAAGACCAAAGGACTTGATAAGCGTCAGAAAGGTAATGTTATGTTGGTGGCGCCTACCGCTGATCTTGCTGCACAGGAAAAATTAGAACTCGAAGCTGCAAAACAAATCATTGAACTGGCACCGGTGATTAGTGAGACCATTCAGGTTAACTATGCCAAGGCCAGTGAGTTAGTGCCCATTCTGGAAGCGAAAGGTAATTCGTTAATGTCAGATCGTGGCAACGTGGCGTTTGATGAGCGTACCAACAAGAT
>UOFR01000040.1_pt1 | contig 51635 bp, 44 predicted proteins | sample 1988501 | NCBI WGS metagenome assembly UOFR01 (sample SAMEA4712194, study PRJEB27164) | hydrothermal vent metagenome | biome: marine basaltic hydrothermal vent biome; feature: marine hydrothermal vent; material: mineral | place: Pacific Ocean | collected 2011-06-14/2011-07-23 | depth 1689 m | reverse complement strand
AAAAAGATCAAGAGCATCGGTATTGCTGGCCTTAAGGTAGGCCGTTTGGGTCCAGTTGCTGCCGATGAGGCCCCCGCTACGAGTGAAAACATACACAGCGCCACTGGCGGGTGCCGAGTTATCAAATTGGTTACCGCCAACATCCGTAGCATTGCTATCCTCAAAAAGCGCACCCACCGCCAGAGTGTTGCCGTCACCGCTCAGGCTGACGGCAAAACCAAAGGAATCAGCTGCACCACGAGTGCGAGCTTTGGTATAACCGATGGCCGCAACCAGGTTGCCACTCACTGCTATGGCAGATGAATCGGTACAGCCACCGGCATTACAGCTTTGCAGGATGTATTGGGCATTGAGGCGGGCATACAACGGCACGACGTGATCATAAACTTCCGCGCCCTGAGCAATGTCAGCTCCTACCTGTGTAAAGCCGGAGCCCCCATCGGGATTTTCCAGTAGTCGGTAGAAGGTCGCATCAGGCGCATCGCTCCAGGTGAAACGAAAAACCTTGCTTTGGGTGAAATTCAGAACAGGTTTGGCCTCTACCGCAGGTGCCGCTGGTGTTCCGCCACCGCCGCCGCCACAGGCCAGTAACACAGCACTAAAGAATGTGACGAGCGTTAAATTAAAAATACGTTTAAACATGAGGCTTTCCCCTGTAAATAAAGATAAGTTTGCGATCAACCATCGTTACTCGATATGTCGCTCGCGAGCCAAATTCGGTTCAAGTAAAGTGAGTGTTTGTAGTGACGCTGTCTGGATTGATGTTCATGCCACAGTCCTTTCCCTGTTAATACTCGATGTAGGTTTAGGGTAAGGGAAACAGGGTGACATTCAGGTGACAGCGATTTCTGTCGGGAACAATACGGGTTAAATATAAGTAAAATTAGAGAGTTAATTCATTGTTTACGTTTTGTCCGGTCAGTTGAAACTTTCCGGGAAAAGAAAATCAGACAACATTGTGAGCTATTTTCAGGTAAAGGATTATCACCTTGCAGGTAAAAATCTCCCCAGGAAATCGGTTCTCAGAATGAATGTCTTTATGATTTAATTAATGCCGTGGTGGCGGCAGAGGGTGACACCTCAAAGGCGGCCGCAAGCACCTCAACGCATTTTGCATAGCAGGCCTGTGCATCGGCGTGTCGGCCTTGCGACTGATAACAACGAATCAGTCCCTGATAGGCCTCTTCGATTAATGGGTCGACTTCAAGTAAACGTTGATAGCACTGTATCGCGGTCGGGCTGGCTTCGTTTTCAACGGCCTGGGCAAGGACCGTAGTATGGCGAATAAAGCGAGTGCGCAGTGACTCGCGTTGTACGATTGCCCAGCGCGACGGTTCGCTGGCCAGAAAATGGCCCCGGTAGTGTTGCATAATGTTGGTGGCCAGCCCGGCATTCGATGCAGCGTCGTTTAGTTCAACTCCGGCTTCTGCACTGGCAAACAAGCGGGACATAACCCAACTGTCGACCCAGACATATTGTTCGTTCAAACTCAGTTGATGATTTTTTAATATCAGTACATCTAAATCTGCAAACACTTTGCGTAACCGATGCAAGGTCGTCTTGAAATTAATCTGGGCCTGATCACCATCGGCCTCAGGCCACAACGCATCCATAATTTTTTCGCAATGCACATCGCGTCCGCCGTGAGCGAGCAAAACCTTTAACACCTCAAAAGGGCGTGTACTCGTATCGAGCGGTTGATCATTTAACAGAATACTAAACCGACCCAGGCTATATATTTTTATCGGCCAGGGCCAATGCTCACCAACGTGCAACGATTCGTACGGGGCGTAGTTGTAACTGCGGATGATACTCCGCGCATAGTTCGGTTCGATGTCGCATTCTAAAGCCAGGCCACATAGCGTGCTCACCATTTTCGGCGGCCAGAGCCCATTGCCTTTGATATCTTTTTCACGCGCCAGCCGAAAACACTGGCTAAGCCATTTTTTGCAGCGAGGAAGATCTTCCTGATGAAAGGCAAGATAACTACGGATCATATCGGCCATAAACATCCCTGATGCAGATTTCATCGGTTCTACAATTTTATCGACCACGTCAAGTTGTGACTGAACAAGACTGAACTTACCTTTCTCTATATAAAGGTAAGCCAGGCAGGCATAGCAAAGCCAGGTAGGAAAAGGTGTAGCCGTTTGATCAACCAGTTCTATCGCAACGAGTGCGTGTTCGATAGCCCGATCATAATCGCCTCGTGCGGTTTCAAGATAGCTGGTGAGTATCTGATAATGACTTTGGTCAAGGGTATTGGAATCAACGATGTCACCAGCATACAGATTCAATAATTTTTCAACCCGTGGCACATTGCGGTGACAGCTCGCATGATATACTGCCTGCGTCAGCATAAAACCGGAATATATATTGACGCCCTCGTCTCTGACTTTTTGCTGATGTTGATCAATTAATTTATTCGTAACGTTAAACTCGGCGTTAATCCAGTCATTAGCATAAACCGCGAGAATCGTCAGGATCATAAAAATGGGCCCCTTTTCATCTAATAAGCCCTGTTTTTTTATCTTGTTAGATAATTGACGTACTTTTACCATTTCACCCATGTGCACGTAGTAAGTACACAATTGAATGGCACTCAGCGCCTTCAGAAATTTGTTAGGGATGAATCGATACATGGTTTCAATTTTATTCATCCAGACCGGCAGCTCAGGGTGTGTAGGTTGTGCCCACAATATTAAGCTCGCCGCCGAGAAAGCCAGGTGACCACGTAGCTCCATACTGAGTGGTTTGCTGCAGGTTTTCTGTAACCAGTCTAATTCAGTGATCCAGTGTTCTGCATCCACAAAATCTTCATGGGCAAAGGAATAAGAATCGGCAATACCACACCAACTCAAATACAGGCCTTTTGCCTGTTTGGCGTCTTTAAAAATAAGGTAAGCTGTTTTAAATGCCTCACGGGCAAACTTGTTTTCATACTGTAACAACGCCATGCCCAGCCAGTAATAAAGCCAGCCTTGTTGTGTGACGGCTGCGGCGGGTAATACTTCGATCCACCGTATCACTTGCTGGTTACGGCCATTTTCGATCTGTTGTTTTGCGTGCATTAGAATCAGTTTTTTTAATGCCGGCCAGTTTTCGCCGTGGATCAACAAATCGGTGGCATCGTCAATATTTCCAGCCTCCGCCAGCAATGTACCGGCCTGGCTTTGTAATGTTCGGAATTGCACCGGATCAAAATTTTCCTGTGCCTGATTAAGCAGGAACTTTCGAAATAACGGATGATATTCGTAGCTGGATTTTATTAATCCATGACGCACGGTGAAGTATTGCTTGCGAGTTAGTTCTGACAGGATCTTGGCGGCCGTACTCTTGTTGGTTAACTGCTTGCACATTGATACCGTCATTGTTGGCAGCAACGCTGTTTTCATTAAAAACTGTTGAAGCTCGTTATCGATTTTATAAAATATCTCGCTGGCAAAATAATCAAACAAGTGTTCCTGACTAAGTTCTTCGGCATCAAAATCAACCTCGTCAAGCTCCAGTCCTTGTTCTAGTAACAGGATCAAACCCGTTACCCAACCGTGGATGTGGGTGTTGAGTTTTTGTAACTGTTGTTTAGTAATCTTGCGCTGTGGGTAACGTTGCTGTGTGATAGCTAATTCTTCATCAATAGTAAACTGCAGATCGGGCCAGTCGATCTGCACTAGTTGTTGGTTGGCCTGTAGACGGGAAAATGCAGCAGGCGGTTTGCTACGACTGACGATTATGATATTGAAGCCTGTGGGTATGGCATCAAAGGCATCGGCCAGCATTATGCTGAGATCAGTTTCAGTTCCAACATCCTGAAAATTATCGAACACCAACAGCGCCGGTGTAGTTAAACGTGAAAATACCTCGCGAAAAAAATTACGGTTGAACTCCTGAGTACCCAACTGGTATTCAGGGGTAAAGACGGGCATCTTTTCACGCGTGCGAGCGGTGTTCTGAACAACCTTACCGAAGTAGTGAAAAAAGGTGGCCATGCTGGCATCGCCTGCATCAACCTGATACCACAGTTCTTTCAGACCACGAGTCTCAATGTAGGAAGAAATCAGGGTAGTTTTACCTGCTCCCGCCGGTGCGCTGATCCAGATAACAGGACGCTTGCAGGCTTCATCCAGTTTTGAGAACAGTCGCTCTCGTAATAGTGCTTCACCGGGATCAGGACGAATCAGTTTTGCCAGGGTAATAGCCATCGATGCGCTTTCTCTACCTTTTATTATTGTATGTAAATTTTAGAGTACTTGATCGTGCCCAATCGCGAACTTAAAGAACTAAGCTCGTGCCGTCAATAAAGCCGTCATTATCTTAAGCTTTGGCATAATAATCATCTTGATTCCTGTTTAAAACGACCTGTATACGAATAGGCCTGTTCCAACTCTTTCATGCGTTTGGATGCCTTCGGCCATAACTTGCGTTCAACCGCCGCAATTAACGCTTCAATCACAAACAGGGTCGCCACACCCGAATCCCAACCGGAGGGAGCTTCAATGCGTACCGGAAAACTGTGCGTGGCATAGTCTGCAATGGGCGAAAGCCATTGATCGGTAAACAGGATCACTTCCACACCCTTTTCTTTCGCGAGTGCGGCAATGTTTAACAGGTCGGTCTCATAACGACGAACGTCAAAGATCACCAATACATCATTACGCTGCATATCCAGTAAACGATGCGACCATAAGCTCACCGAAGAAGGCAGTTTATCCACGCCCTTGCGAATAACCTCCAGATGGGTTCCGAGGTAATCCGAAAAAGAATAGGTAATGCGCCCACCGACCAGGTAAATATTTCGTTTTTGATCGGCCAGTAAGGTCACCACCTCGTTAAACATTTCATGACTCAGTTGACTCATTGTGTCGCGAAGATTGGATACCACCGAATCCGCGGTCTGGTTGAGAATGTGTTCTTTCGGTGCACCCGCCGTCGCCCATTGGCTGTGCTTGGCAATCGGATCCGCCAGGGTCTTACTCAGCTCTTTTTTCAGTGTTTTTTGAAAGGTAATAAAACTACTAAAACCGATGCGCTTTAACGTTCGCATCACCGTCGGCGTCGATACCTCGCAGCTCTCCGATAATTCTGTGATCGATACCAGCCCGGCCATTGGATAATTAACCAGCAGGTGATTGGCGATACGGCGTTCAGCGGGTTTGAACTCATCAAAACGGATCCGGATTAATTCAGCTATAGTTTGAGGAGTCTGTTTGGCTGTTTTTTTTCTCATGTCTTTGCACTATTTTTAAGCGTGTAGCATGACGAGTTGTTTCCTATAATACAAACAGTATAAAATATTTGACCTCATAATGCATCATATGTAAATATCTTTACATTACAGGCCAGCCGATTTATGCCTTGCTTAAAATACAGCTATTTAATTCATCAAGTAATTAAAAATACAGGGAGCCACGAAAATGACAAATAGACGCAATTTCATAAAAAAAGTTGGATTAGGCGCCGCCGCAACCCTCGCCACGGTGAATGCACCCTTTGTGCATGCAGCAAAAAAGACCACGATTAAATGGCGCTTACAGACGTACGCCGGACCTGCTTTAGCTGCACACGTCATCAAACCCTCCATTGACGCTTTTAACAAAGCCGCCAACGGTGAAATGGTTATCGAACTTTATTTTTCTGACCAGCTTGTGCCCACCGGTGAATTATTTCGCGCCATGCAAAAAGGCACCATCGATGCAGTACAAAGTGATGATGACTCGATGTCCTCGCCGGTAGATATCTCGGTGTTCGGTGGCTACTTTCCGTTTGCGACCCGCTACAGCCTGGACGTGCCAACCTTGTTTGATCAATACGGTCTGAACGAGATCTGGAAAGAAGCCTATGACGAAGTCAAAGGCGTCACCTGGTTGAGTGCCGGTGCCTGGGACCCCTGTCATTTTGCCACCAAGAAACCGATCAAGAGCCTGAAGGACTTAAAAGGCCTACGCATCTTTACCTTCCCGACCGCGGGTAAATTTTTATCTCGCTTTGGCGTGGTGCCGGTCACCCTGCCCTGGGAAGACATCGAAGTCGCGGTGCAAACCGGTGAACTCGATGGCATCGCCTGGTCTGGAATTACCGAAGACTACACCGTGGGTTGGGCCGATGTGACCAATTATTTCCTGACCAATAATATTTCCGGTGCCTGGATCGGTTCTTATTTTGCCAATGAAAATTCATGGGCAAAAGTTCCCGATCATTTGAAAACCCTGTTCAAATTATCGATGGACAGCTCGCACTACCATCGTCAGTACTGGTACTGGGGTGGCGAAGCCAAGCTGCGTACCTCGGGTACCAAGATGAAACTAACTTCGATTCCCGATGAGGAATGGAAAACCGTTGAGGCCGAGGCGCACAAGTTCTGGGATGAGACCGCCAAGATCAGTCCGCGCACCGCCAGGGTCGTTAAGATATTTAAAGAGTATAACGCCGTCATGGAAAAAGCAGGCCGGCCTTATCGAGGTTAACCATCTGTTTGATGATCGTTAGTTTCTCTATTAATTTAGTATTAATAGAAATTAAATTTTAGTATCAGGCCCAACACGACTGTCAGGAGAGTCTGTTGCCAAAGCTTATTAAACAATATGTAAGATACATTGATGCGCTCAACCACACGGTTGGGCGCATTGTTATGTACCTGATCTTTATGATGATGGCCATCCTGCTTTACTCTGCACTGTCGCGTACCCTTTTTAATGCACCGCTTAGCTGGGCGATTGAAATGGCCCAGTTCACCATGGCCGCCTATTACCTGCTCGGCGGTGGCTACACTCTGCAAAATGATGCACACGTTAGAATGGATCTGCTTTACGAACGCTGGCCGGTAAAAAAACGCGCCTTCGTCGACTCCTTTACCGCCTTCGCGCTGGTTTTTTATCTGGGCATTTTACTTTACGGCGGCTATTCCAGTACCGAGTATGCGCTGGAATACGGTCAAAAAAATTATTCGGCCTGGGCGCCACCGATGGCACCGATCAAGATCATCATGACCCTGGGTATTTTAATGATGCTGCTGCAAGCGATTGCGATCTTTTTCCGTGACCTGGCCACGGTGATGGGAAAAAGTATTCGATGAGTTACGAAATGATCGCGCTATTGTTATTCTCCAGCATGATGCTGATGTTGCTCACCGGGCAACGCGTGTTTGGTGCGATTGGTTTTGTCGCCACCGCGGCCGCATTATTACTTTGGGGCGACGGCGGTTCTGAACTGGCCTTCACGGCCAGTATCAAACTCTTAAACTGGTATCCGTTGTTGACCCTGCCGCTGTTTATTTTTATGGGTTATATGTTATCCGAGTCAGGCATTGCCAGTGACTTGTACAAAATGTTGCACGTGTGGATGGGCTCGCTGCGCGGTGGCCTTGCCATTGGCACGATCGTATTAATGGTGGCGATATCCGCCATGAATGGACTGAGTGTCGCCGGCATGGCGATCGGCAGCAGTATCGCGTTACCCGAAATGCTCAAACGTAATTATGACAAACGTATGGTCACCGGGGTTATTCAGGCTGGCAGTTCATTGGGCATTCTGGTGCCGCCCAGTATCGTTTTAGTATTGTACGGCATGATCGCACGCCAACCGGTGAGTCAGTTATGGCTTGCGGGTGTGTTTCCCGGCTTGTTATTGGCCACGCTGTTTATTTTATATATCGTCATTCGCTGTCGTCTGCAACCGGAACTTGGGCCAGCCCTGCCAAAAGAAGAACGACAAATTCCTTTAAAAGAAAAATTGCGCCTGTTACATGCCGGCATCCTGCCTCTGGTGATTATCTTTTCTGTTATTGGTCTGTTCATCATGGGCGTAACCAGCCTGGTAGAAAGCTCGGCGGTCGGTGCGCTGGCTGCAATGATGGCGGCGTTATTCAAACGACGTTTAAATCGCAAGGTGATGGACGCGACCCTGAAAAAATCCCTCAACGTCAGTGCAATGTTTATGTGGATCATTCTTGCCGCACTGGTTTTCGGTGCCGTGTTTGATGGCCTCGGTGCGGTTAAAGCCATCGAATATTTATTTCTGGACAAGTGGGGCCTGTCGCCCTGGGAAGTGCTTATCCTCATGCAGGTAACGTATATCATCATGGGCATGTTCCTGGATGATACCGCGATGCTGGTCATCGTCGCGCCTTTGTATATTCCGCTCATCATAAAACTCGGCTTTAATCCGATCTGGTATGGCGTGCTCTATACCATCACCTGTCAGATTGCTTACATGACACCGCCATTTGGATACAACCTGTTCCTGATGAAAGCCATGGCACCAAAGGAAATCGCACTACGCGATATTTACCATTCAATTCTTCCGTTTGTACTGATAATGGTCTTCGCTCTGGGTTTGGTCATGGCCTTCCCTCAAGTTGCACTATGGTTACCCGAACTGGTTTATAGTAATTAAGTTTTTAAACGCACCTAACTAATGCAGGCAGGTCAAAATGAGTTTCACAAAATCCGATTCTAAACATATGAATCCAAGACAGGTTAAGTCGATAAAAGACGCAAAACAGATTGTCGAACAACGCGACCTGACACATGTCAAAGTCGGCCTGTTTGATAATGACGGAGTGATGCGTGGCAAATACATGAGTCGTGAAAAATTCTTTTCTTCGCTCGATAACGGTTTTGCCTTTTGCGATGTCGTTTTAGGCTGGGATGTTAAGGATCAATTATACGATAACGTCACGTATACCGGCTGGCATACCGGCTACCCAGACGCACCGGTAAGAATAATAGCCGACAGCTGTCGAGAAATTCCCTTCGAAAATGGCATGCTGTTGTTTATCGCTGAGTTTGCTGAACAGGCCGAATCAATCTGCCCGCGGGCGATGTTACGCAAGGTTCTCAACAAGGCAGATGAAATGGGTTTTGCTGTGTCATCCGCTTTTGAGTACGAATTTTTTATGTTTGATGAAACCCCCGACAGTATTCGTGAAAAGAATTTCATGAATCTAAAACCGATGACCCCGGGCTGGTTTGGCTACTCGACGATTCGTAATTCAACCCATGCGGAACTCTATCATCAGATCATCGAACTGGGTGAGGAAATGGACTTCCCAATAGAGGGACTTCATACCGAAACCGGTCCGGGCGTGATTGAAACCGCGATTACCGTCGATAGCGCACTGAATGCCGCCGACAAGGCCGCGTTGTTTAAAACGTTTATGAAAGTGCTGGCACAACGTAACGGCTTAATGGCAACCTTTATGGCTAAATGGTCGAACACCTACCCGGGACAGAGTGGTCATATTCATGTATCCCTGCAACACACACAAAATTCAAACTCGGTATTTTTTGATGCCAGTAAACAACATGGGATGAGTGACACACAACGTCAATTCGTCGCTGGTCAGCAAAGACTCTTACCACAACTGCTTTGCCTGTGTGCGCCCACGATTAACAGTTACTCGCGGCTGGTTCCCGGTTCCTGGGCACCCACCGATGCCACTTGGGGGGTTGAGAATCGCACCACCGCCCTACGTGTCATTGCCGGTAGTGAAAAATCGCAACGTGTCGAAAATCGCATTGGTTCGGCCGATGCAAACCCCTACCTGGCCTTAACTGCGGCATTAATGGCGGGACTGCACGGCATTGAACAACAGTGGGAACCTGAAGCCGAGGTAACCGGTAACGCCTATGAACAAAAACATTCTGAAGGTTTGGCCCTGCCGCAAACACTCTGGCAAGCCGCACAGTGGTTTAAGGCGTCTGACGTAGCGCGATCAATGCTAGGCGATACCTTTGTCGATCATTTTGCCGCTTCACGTGAATGGGAAGAACGTGAATTTAGAAAACATATTACCGACTGGGAGCTGGAGCGTTATTTTGAAATTATTTAATACAAATTATTCATTGCACGCTTATTTTAATATTTACAAAATTCGAGAACTCGATAAATGGAAACTATAATTTCTGTCATTAGCCCTATAGATAACTCAGTCTATGTCGAGCGACACCATTCAAGTATTAACGAGACAGGTACCGCACTTGAAGCCGCCCGTGTTGCACAACGAAGCTGGAAAAAAACAAGTCTGGCTGAACGTAAAAAAATATGTGCAAAGGCCATTGATAGCTTTGTTGCAAAAAAAGACAGCATAGCCGAAGAGATCTGCTGGCAGATGGGACGCCCGATTCGCTCAGCTGCCGGTGAGATCGCCGGTGTGGAAGAGCGTGCGCGTACTATGATCAACCTGGCAGAACAAGGCCTGGCGACCATCAAGATTGCAGATAAACCTGGCTTTGAACGCTGGATTCAGCGCGAAGCCGTTGGCGTCGTGTTCGTGATCGCTCCGTGGAATTATCCTTATCTAACCGCAATTAATGCGGTGCTACCCGCCATTCTAGCCGGTAACACCGTTATCTTGAAACCCTCGGCACAAACACCCTTGTGCGCGGAGCGATTATACGAAGCGTTCAACGCTGGCGGATTACCGGAAGGTGTCTTTCAGTTTCTGCATTTAAGCCATGAAGGCACGGATGCCGTTATTAAAGATAAACGAGTCAACCATGTTGCCTTTACCGGCTCAGTACGTGGTGGTAGCGCAGTAGAAAAAGCCGCTACCGGTCGTTTCATCGGAATGGGTCTTGAGTTAGGTGGTAAAGACCCCGCCTACATCCGCGCCGATGCAAATCTTACACACGCGGTTGACACGGCTATGGACGGGGCCTTTTTTAATTCCGGGCAATCCTGTTGTGGTATCGAGCGCATCTATGCACACGAGTCCATCTATGATGAATTTGTTAAACAGTCTATCGCCTGGGTAAAACAACTTAAACTTGGGCGTTCCGATGATCCTGACACAACCCTGGGCCCACTCGTTCGTGCCAGTGCAGCTGACTTTGTTCGCGAACAGATACTGGAAGCTATCGATCAGGGCGCAGTAAAACATATTTCAGGCGAAGCTTACCCGCTCGATCAAGTTGGCAGCCCTTATCTTGCTCCGCAGGTTCTTACCAAAGTCGATCACTCCATGCGAGTGATGACTGAAGAAAGCTTTGGACCGGTTGTGGGTATCCAGAAAGTCAGTTCCGATGCAGAAGCCATCAAGTTAATGAACGACAGTGAGTTTGGACTTACTGCAGCCATCTTTACAGATGATATAGATAAAGGTGTCGAGCTCGGACAACAACTCGAAACCGGAACTTTTTTTATTAATCGATGCGATTACCTCGATCCCGAACTGGCCTGGACCGGGGTAAAAAATTCAGGACAGGGTTGTTCCCTTTCTGTAATTGGTTACGAACATCTAACCAGACCAAAATCATTTCATATTAAAACCGAAGTATAGAGGACGTTTTGTAAATGTATTCCGAAAACTGGAACTATCCAACCAATATCCGCGTGGGTGCCGGACGTATTAATGAACTGGCCGAACTGTGCCAGTCTCTCGAAATGTATTCACCCTTATTAATTACCGACCCGGGCCTGGCCGCACTACCGATGGTGCAAAAAGTTTTTGATGATGTGAACGCAACCGGACTAACCTGTGGTCTTTTTTCTGCAATCAAGGCCAACCCGACTGGAGAAAACATTGAAGCCGGTGTTGCGCACTTTAAGAAATATAAACACGATAGCGTCATCGCCTTCGGCGGCGGCTCGGCACTGGATGCCGCCAAAGCCGTTGCCTTAATGGTCGGACAAAAAAAACCTATCTGGGATTTTGAAGACGTGGGCGATAACTGGACACGCGTAAACGTAAACGGCATGGCGCCTGTGATTGCCGTGCCCACCACGGCCGGCACCGGTTCGGAAGTAGGACGTGCCTCGGTAATCACCGATCAAAAACAACACATCAAAAAGATTATTTTCCACCCGGCAATGTTGCCGGCACAGGTAATACTCGACCCGGAACTCACCATTGGCCTACCAGCGATGATCACCGCCGCCACCGGCATGGATGCACTGTCACATAATCTTGAAGCACTGTGTTCTCCATTTTATCACCCGATGGCAGAAGGTATCGCAATTGAAGGTATTCGGCTGATACAGGAATTTTTACCGCGCGCGGTAAAAGACGGCTCCGATATCGAAGCGCGTACACAAATGCTGGTTTGCTCAAGCATGGGTGCTACCGCTTTTCAAAAAGGCCTTGGCGCCATGCACGCACTGGCCCACCCATTGGGCGCCGTATTTGATGCTCATCACGGAACACTCAATGCGATCCTGATGCCCTATGTGTTAAAAGTAAATCGTTCGGAGATTGAATCGCGCATTGATCGTCTAACGCACTATATGAATTTAAACGAAACTGGTTTTGATAGTTTTCTCGAATGGGTTTTACAGCTAAGAAAAAATTTAAACATTCCCCACACCCTTTTGGAAATTAGTATTGATACTTCTCAGGCAGAAATAATCGCTGACATGGCGTTTAATGATCCGTCGGCCGGAGGTAATCCGATTAATTTAAGTGTAAGCCAGTATCAACAGTTATTCGAAGATGCCGTTGCAGGAAATCTTTAATTCAAATGAAAGTAGCTATTCTTCAATGTGATACCGTACTGGAAAAATTACAACCCCAGTTCGGCGACTACGTCGATATGATTCAACATATGTTTACCAGCATTGATGAGCGCTTTGAATTCGATGTCTTTGATGTGCAGCACAATACCTACCCAAATAATATCGATGCCTATGATTTTTACATTACCACGGGTAGTAAAGCAGGAGTGTATGAAGACTTGCCCTGGATCCAGACGTTTATCGATTTCATTCGCTTACTGGACAAACAACGAAAAAAACTGATCGGGATATGTTTTGGACATCAAATAATAGCCAAAGCACTTTATTGTAAAGTTGAAAAATCGAAAAAAGGTTGGGGCATTGGTGTCGCTGTCAATCGCATTGTCGCCAGACCTGACTGGATGGAAAATACCTCCGACCAGAACAAGACTGAGCTTAATATATTAGTCAGTCACCAGGATCAGGTTATGACCATAACTAGCAAAGCGGTCGTTATAGCAGAGAGCGACTTCTGTCCCTATTTTTTGGTGCAATGGAACTCGCATTTTCTCAGTATACAGGGCCATCCTGAATGGCTTGCTGACTATTCCCGGGCCCGCATCAATGATCGCAAGGCCGTCATCCCTGCCGTACGGATTAATGAAGGCCTTGACTCGTTGAGTCTTGAGCTGGATAACGCATTATTCACCCGTTGGGTCATGAATTTTTTAATACAAAAATAAACCACTGGAATACTGTTTTAGATCGACCGGTTCCCGATTCGGCCATACTTCTGTTGATCCGGCGCTGGGTACTATTATTTATTATAATAATCAATAATTTATAATATATTTGACTAGTCAGTCAATTATAGTATTATCTAGCTACTCACAATATAAAGCTGGAAATGCATGGGACGTTCCCCAACCAATACAAAAGAAAAACTGATTCAAACAGCCACTGATCTGATATGGCAAAGCAGCTATGGCTCGGTCAGTGTCGATGAGATCTGCAATCAGGCTGGAGTCAAAAAAGGCAGCTTTTACTACTACTTCCCGTCAAAGGCCGAGCTCGCGGTAACAGTAATGGAAGAATTATACAATCACTATGAGCCCGAAATGGTCAGTGTATTTTCCGAGACGGCTACTGCGGTTGAGCGTTTCGAACGTCTGGCTACGCTTATTTATGACAAACAGATGGAAGCATGCAAGCAGTACGGACGAGTTTGTGGTTGTCCATTTGCTTCGTTAGGTTCTGAGATGGCAGGCAATGATGAGGCTATCCGGCAGAAAGCCGATGAAATTTTTAAACGCCAGGATCTCCTTCTAGTTGAAACGCTACAGGAACTGGTTAATTCAAAACAACTGGCGGCCAACACCGACTTGTCAGCAATGGCCTCTGAGATTCATGCTTTCATCCTCGGCCAGGTGATGATGGCGCGAATTCAAAATGATGTATCTAACCTGAAGGATGAGATAAAAACAGGCTTGTTGCGAATTATACATTTCAAACAGGATATCCCAATGCAGGTAACAAAATAATCGCGACGCTGAATTTAGCGCGACGCCAGGTAAAATGCTACGCAAGCATTTAGCCGCACACTAATCAATATAAAATAGTCACCGGGAGACTCGACTATGACAAGAACAACAACACGACCACTGTTTTCCTATAGCTGGAAAATCATGCTGGCATTCGGGCTAATAGGTACAGCCGTCTTTTTAAAGTTTGTATATGCGGATGAAACCGAGACTGCTAAAGTGGCGAAACCACCCGCCATGCCGGTCGAAGTGACCTTAATCAAATCACAAAACATTCGTATATGGAAGAAATTTTCAGGACGTTTAACCGCCGTTGATTATGTCGAAATTCGTCCACAGGTATCCGGACTAATCACTGAAATAAAATTTAACGATGGTCAAATGGTTGCTAAAGGTGATGTGCTCTACATAATTGACCCAAGATCGTTTACGGCCACGGCGGCCAAAGCCGAAGCCAACCTGGTTGCCGCACGCAAACGGTATTCGCTGGCGGACAAAGAATACAAGCGCTCGAAGAACCTTATCAATACAAAAGTGATCTCGCAACGTATCTATGACGAACGCATCAATACCCGACTGGTTACTGCGGCTGAGGTAAAAAGTGCGGAAGCGCAACTGACTGAAGCCGAAGTTAATCTCGACCATGCCTATATCAAAGCACCGGTATCCGGCCGTCTAAGCCGCAGCGAAATTACCGTCGGTAACCTGGTCTCGGCCGGATCAAATCCGCCGCTGCTAACCACTATCGTATCAAGTAAAAATATATATGCCGACTTTGAAATAGATGAGCAAACTTATTTAAACTATATACGTGATGTTCGTCCCGCCCAGGATGCTACAGCCATCATTCCGGTAAAACTTCATCTACAAGATGGCAAGACTACGTTTAGCGGAAAAATGCATGCCTTCGATAATAAAATTAACCCCGCATCCGGAACCATTCGCGCTCGAGCTATTTTTGATAACCCACAAGGTACACTATTGCCAGGCATGTACGCCCACATCGAACTCGGTAGCGCAACGGAGAAAGAACGAATTCTTGTCAGTGAACGTGCAATTGGCACCGATCAAAATCGAAAATTTGTTTACATTGTCAATGGTGAAAACAAAACAACCTACCGCGAAGTTCAACTCGGCGACAGTATTGATGGCCATCGTGTAATACGCAGTGGTTTGAACTCTGGTGATAAAGTAATTACCCGCGGCTTGATACGTATTCGTCCTAATATGCTGGTTGCACCAAAAATATCAACCACAAAGAAAACCGCAAACAATACTTAAGTGTTGATGTAACTAAAAAACTAAAAAATAACGCAGGGAATGCGCCGAGGAAGCCCATGAAATTTTCCAACCACTTTATAGATCGTCCTATATTAGCCAGTGTCATCTCTTTGTTAATATTTGTGTTTGGCCTGGTTGCCATGTTTCAGCTGCCTGTCTCTGAATACCCGGAGGTTGCGCCACCGTCCGTGGTGGTTAATGCCTTTTTTCCCGGCGCCAATCCCTCGGTTATTTCTGAAACCGTCGCCACGCCATTAGAAGAACAGATTAATGGCGTAGAAAATATGCTGTACATGAATTCACTGGCCACCGCCGATGGTCGCCTGGCCATGACCATCACCTTTGCGATTGGAACCAATCCTGATCTGGCACAACAGCTGGTGCAAAACCGCGTTTCACAGGCCCTGCCCCGACTGCCGGATGTAACCCGCCAGCTTGGTGTCACGGTTGCAAAAAGCTCACCTGATTTAACCATGGTCGTGCATTTACGCTCACCGAACGAACGTTACGATATGCTTTACCTGCGAAACTACGGGACTTTACATGTTCGCGATCAACTCGCACAGATTCAGGGCGTTGGGCGAGTCATGTTGTTTGGTTCTGGCGACTATGCAATGCGACTGTGGCTAAACCCGGACAAGATTGCTGAACGCAATATGACCCCCGGTGAGATTATTACTGCCATTCGCGGGCAAAACATTCAGGTTGCGGCCGGTGTCATTGGCGGGCCACCCTACAAAGATAAGGTTCAACTGCAACTGCCGATTAATATACAGGGACGCCTGCAATCAATCGAAGAATTCGAACAAATTCTTATCAAGCGAGATCAAAACGGCATCGTCACCCGTCTGCGTGATGTAGCACGAATCGAACTCGATGCACAAAGTTATGGGCTGCGATCGTTACTCAATAACCAACCCGCGGTGGCGATCCCTATCTTTGCCGCCCCCGGCTCAAATGCACTGGATATTTCAACCAATGTCCGCGCCACCATGAAACTGTTAAAAGAATCCTTCCCTGAGGATCTGGATTACAGCATTGTCTATGATCCAACTATTTTTGTGCGCAGCTCAATCAACTCCGTCATCATTACCCTGTTAGAAGCCATTGCGCTGGTAGTACTGGTGGTTATTATTTTCCTGCAGACCTGGCGCGCTTCACTCATTCCCTTGCTGGCCGTTCCCGTTTCTATTGTCGGCACCTTTGCCTTTATGTACCTGCTGGGCTTTTCGATCAATGTATTATCATTATTTGGTTTGATCCTGGCGGTCGGCATCGTCGTCGACGATGCGATCGTGGTGGTTGAAAATGTAGAACGAAATATTCGTGCTGGAAAAACACCGCGCGATGCCACGATTCAGGCCATGAAAGAGGTAACCAATCCGATCATTGCGACCTCGTTGGTGATTGCCGGCGTCTTCATCCCGATTGCCTTTATTAGTGGTCTATCGGGATTGTTCTATAAACAATTTGCCCTGACCATTGTCATTGCCACGTTTATTTCGACTTTGAACTCGTTAACCCTGAGCCCGGCATTATCGGCCCTGTTATTAAAATCGCCCGAAGAAAAGAAAGACAAATTAACGATCTTTATGCATAAGACCTTTGGCTGGTTCTTTAATATATTTAACCGTAACTTCGATCGCGGACGAAATCGTTACACAAAATTAGTACACACCTTCGCCACGCGCAAACTCATCATGATGTCAATCTTTGGCGCACTGGTGATGTTAACCGTCTTCAGTTTCAAACTTGTGCCGCCCGGTTACATCCCGGCACAGGACAAACAATACCTGATCAGCTTCGCACAATTACCAACCGGCGCAACCCTGGAACGTACTGAGATCGTGATGCGAAAAATGGCCGATGCCGCTTTATCCGAACCCGGCGTGGTGAGTGCGGTTCAATTCCCTGGCCTGTCAGTCAATGGCTTCGTAAATTCGGCCAGTGCCGGTATTGTTTTTGTTACGTTAGAAGATTTTGATAAACGTGGTGAACCGAGCTTAAGTGCCGGTGCGATCGCGGGACGCCTGCAACAAAAATACGGTGCAATTGAGGAAGCATTTATTGCCATATTCCCTCCGCCGCCATTACGCGGACTCGGTATTACTGGCGGTTTTAAACTACAGATCATGGATCGTAACGATCAGGGTTATAAGGTGCTAGATGATGTGGTTAACCAGGTCAAGATGAAGGCTTACCAGGATCCGGCGCTGTCACGCGTTTATTCAAACTACAATGTTAACGTGCCACAGTTGTTTGCCAACCTGGATCGAACCCGAGCCGTGCAGCTTGGCATTCCGGTTGAAGAAGTCTTTCGCACCATGCAGATATATCTGGGTTCGTTATACGTCAACGACTTTAATCAGTTTGGTCGCACCTACCAGGTTATCGCGCAAGCTGATAAAGAATTTCGTTCCACACCGCAGGATATTATCCGACTTAAAACACGCAACAGTGATGGGCTGATGGTACCGTTAGGATCGGTGATCAGTGTCGAAGAGACCTTTGGCCCTGAGATCGCCATGCACTATAATTCGCATCGCTCGGCGGATATAAATGGCAGTCCGGGTTTGGGCTATTCCTCCGGTGAGGCCCAGCAGGCCATCACTCGCATACTTGATGAAACCTTACCAGCCGGCATGGACTTTGAGTGGACCGAACTGACTTACCAGCAAATCCTCGCAGGCAATACCGCGTTCTATATTTTCCCGCTGTGTCTATTTCTGGTCTTCCTGGTACTGGCTGGACAATATGAAAGCCTGACCTTACCGCTGGCAATAATCCTGATCGTACCGATGAGTATTCTGTCTGCGATACTCGGTGTGTACATCTATGGAGGCGACAACAATATCTTCACCCAGATCAGTTTGTTCCTGCTTGCCGGACTGGCGTCGAAGAATGCGATCCTGATCGTTGAGTTTGCTCACGCGCTTGAAAAACAGGGCCGCTCGATCCTGGAAGCGGCAGTAGAAGCATCACGTTTACGTCTGCGTCCGATCCTGATGACCTCGTTCGCATTTATCATGGGGGTATTGCCGATGGTGATCAGTAGCGGCGCCGGTTCGGAAATGCGCCAGGCGATCGGTATCGCGGTATTTTCGGGAATGATAGGGGTGACGTTCTTTGGCTTGATCTTTACGCCAGTATTTTATGTGATGTTTCGGAAACTGGAAGAGGCCTTCAAGCGTGATACATCGATAATATAAAATTATTTTCGATCATCCTTATCCTGAAGCTCACCTTCGATTAAATGATTAGAATCGGCTTGTCGTGGCTGACCAGGATCCATCTTGACGATGGTGCCACTGCGTTCGAGTATCCAGAGCGCCAGACTCTTACGAATCGGGGGGATCAGGATAATGAAACCAAGGGTATCGGTAAAAAACCCCGGCGTCAGCAACAGCGCACCAGCAAAAAACAACATGATACCTTCGAGCAGGCCCACTGCGGGTATCTGGCCTTGTTGCATCTGACGTTGTACGTTTTGCAGGGTGGACAAACCCTGGTAGCGGATTAAAGCGACCCCAACGATGGCAGTAAGGGCAATTAACGCGATCGTTGATAATGCGCCAATTTCGGAACCGATCTCGATGAACAGGTAGATCTCAAGTATCGGCGTGAGAATAAAGAGGGCAACCCCAAGCTGGAATTTACGCATGTCGTTAATGGATCCTATATATATAGTATTAAGTATCGCCCTGGTGTGTCGATATTATAACCAGGCAACATTAAGTATATGAGCTGGCTTTCGTCTGTGCTGCTTGTTACATTTGGGCATATGAACACAATTTCAAGCCCCTACCAGATTGTCATGACCACCTTTCCTGATATGGACAGTGCCCAACAATTGGCGGAACAACTGGTCACCCGCAAGCTGGCAGCATGCGTAAATATTTTGCCGGTAATGACCTCAATCTATCGCTGGCAGGGCAAGCTTGAACAGGGCCAGGAGCATCAGCTGCTGATAAAAACGGAACAAAGCTGCACAAATGAAGTACAAAGCGCAATTGAGCAGGTCCACCCATATGAACTTCCTGAAATCATCGTAGTCCCAATCCTTACGGGTCACAGACCTTATTTAAACTGGATATCCGAGTCGGTACATAAAAATGATTAAAATCAAAGCGTTACTATTACCCCTGTTATTATTAGTAAGTCTGCTGGGCCATGCGGCCAGCCCCTTGCACCCAAAGGAGGCCTTTAAATTCGATGCGGTCGTTAACGGCAACTCCATTAAAGCCACCTGGAACATCGTTGATGATTATTATCTGTATCGGGAAAAGATTACGTTTGAATCCGGCACGCCAGGTTTCGAGCTGGGTGAACCGGTTTATCCAGCCGGCAAACTGAAACACGGCATCCGCCCAGATGGCACTGAAGGTGAAGTTGAGACTTATATGGGCTCTGTCACCATTGAAGTACCCATCATAAAATCGGTCGGCGGCGAATTTAAATTTAAAGCCCGCTCACAAGGCTGTGCTGAAGAACTTGGTATCTGCTATCCCCCGCAAAACCATGAAAAATTACTCACCCTGGCCGCACTGGAAACTAAATCAGACGCGGGGACACCAGGCTTAAGCGGAATTAGCGATCTCAGTTCAGCGCTCGGCCTGGACGGCGGCCAGTCAAACAACCCCTTACCGGCCAATCAGGCCTTCAAGATGACCAGTCATATTGAAGGTGACACGGTCATGATCACCTGGGACATCACCAAAGATTACTACATGTATCGCGACAAGTTCTCGATTACATCCGCCACCAATGGTATCCAGTTCGGTCCGATGAAGGCACCCAATGGCGAACTAAAACATGGCATTCGACCTGACGGCACAGAAGGTGAAGTCGAAGTATTCACCAAAGAGATCACCATCGGTTATCCGATTATCGCCACTGAAACCGGTATTACTAAAATTGAATTCTCTGCCTCGGGCCAGGGTTGTGCTGAGATCTTTGGGATTTGTTACCCCCCCATAAAAAATTCGCAAAGTCTGACAACTAAAGTTAGCTTTGCGGTCAATGCTGCTGCCATGAAGGATATGGATTCAACGGCGCAATCTGAACAGGCAAGTAACGCCGTTATCCCCGCCAGCACGCACGCCATGCCTAAACCTGAAATAAAAGAATTTGTCTCAGAGCAGGATAAATCGGCCATGGTACTGGCCTCAGGCGAAACCTTTAAAATAATTCTGTACTTCTTTCTCGGCGGTTTAGCCCTAGCCTTCACTGCCTGCATGTATCCCATGATTCCTATTCTATCTTCTGTCATTGTTGGCCAGGGCGAAAAGATCACAACCCTGCATGCGTTTAACTTGTCACTATTTTATGTACTATCCATGGCCGTCACCTTTGGCATCCTCGGCGCTTTATTTGCTGGCCTCGCGCAAGGGATAAACCTGCAGGCCTACTTCCAGAGTCCGTGGGTTCTGGTACCTTTTTCGATATTATTTGTGGCGCTCGCATTCTCGATGTTCGGTTTCTACAGTATCCAGATGCCCGCCAGCCTGCAGGGCAAACTCAGTGAAATAAGTAGTCACCAAAAAGGCGGATCGTTCATCGGCGTGATTATCATGGGTGTATTATCCGCACTCATCGTCGGCCCCTGCGCTGGCCCGGTATTAATCGGTGCGCTCGCCTATGTGGCCTCCGAAGGCGATGTCTTCCTGGGATTCCTGTCGATGTTTATCCTCGGCCTCGGACTTGGCTTACCACTTATTTTTGTCGGCACCTCACATGGTAAGTTCCTGCCCAAGGCCGGTGGCTGGATGGACACGGTAAAATACGCGGCAGGCGTAGTGTTGTTAGCTGTCGCGCTGTTATTCCTCGAGCGCGTTAGCTTTGTACCCACCATGTTGATCATGCTGGCCTGGTCGGCTTTATTGATTATTGCCGGTGTCTACATGGGTGCCTTTGAGCAAATCAAAGACGGTGCCTCCGGCTGGCGTAAACTGTGGAAAGGACTTGGACTGGTCTTTATCTTATACGGCGCGCTTGTCATGCTCGGTGGTTTAACCGGTGCTCGTAATGTTAACGACCCCATGCACGGTTCAAAACTAACCATGGGTGGTGGTCAGGCTCATGCTGAGTTAGGTTTCAAACAAATCAAGACCATTGAGGATTTAAATCGGGAACTTGAGCTGGCCAAACTCAGCGGTAAGTACGTAATGCTGGACTACTACGCTGACTGGTGTCTTTACTGCAAAACATTTGAAGACTATGTGTTCTCGACCCCCGAAGTCCAGAAGCTGCTCGCTGACTTTGTTTTATTACAGGCCGATGTCACTGACAATGACGAATTAGATCAGGCCTTGCTCGCGTATACTAAAGTCATTGCGCCGCCGTCGATTTTGTTCTGGAACACAAAGGGTGTCGAAAAGACTAAATTCAGGATCGTTGGTAAGATGAATGCGGAAGAATTTATCCACCACGTTGATCTGATTTTAAAAGGCAACTAAATGCGTTTACAGAATATGTACGGCAAATCGACCGCTGTCTTTGTTGTCATCGCAGGTGTGCTTGCACTTGGAGCCGGTATCGGTTTATCGATATACCTCAATCAATCATCCACCAGTACTCAAACGGCCACCATCAAGTCGACCTCATTGATCGGCAAGCAACGGCCAGATTTTTCTATGGGTGATGTTGAAGGTGAAAAACGTAGCATTAGCGAGTTCGATGGCAAGGTGCTGATAGTTAATTTCTGGGCCACCTGGTGCCCGCCCTGCCGGCGTGAAATTCCTGCATTAATCGCCTTACAGGAAAAATATAAGGACAAAGGCTTTACCATCGTTGGCGTTGCACTGGATAGTCAGCAGGCGGCAATAGATTTTGTGGATCCGATGGGCATCAATTACCCGATACTGGTCGGTGAGACGGACGGCATCGCCATCAGCCAGGCCTATGGCAACGAACTTACCGTTCTACCTTATACCGTTGTAATCGATCGCAAGGGCATTATTCGCCATGCCTTTGCCCGTGAAATCACCCTCTCCGAGGCCGAAGAGCTGATAAAGCCCTTCCTCTGAGTTATTTTTTACTATTTTCAAGCACGAGTTGGCACTTTCTTCGCCAAATTTCGCTAATCTGGTGCCGACCTGAAGCGATCGTGCATAAAACTAGACAATTCCTCCTGGATCAGCGAGAATTCTCCAAAATAACACAGCAGAAATGCGGTGAACTTGCTTAAAACGTGCAGCTAATTGCTGCGATCTTAATTAATAAAATAAGAATCATGGCAAAAATACTCGTTATCCACGGCCCAAATTTAAATCTGCTCGGTACGCGCGAACCGGATCACTATGGTTCGACTACATTAAGCCAGATCGACGATCAACTTGCTGAAATTGCCAGCCAGTCCGGCCACAGTCTGGCTAGCCTGCAAAGCAATGCCGAACATGAGTTAGTCGATGCGGTACAGAAAGCCAATGACGACGGTGCCAATTATATTATTATCAACCCTGCTGCCTTTACCCATACCAGTGTTGCCTTGCGTGATGCTATCGCGGCGGTTGAGATCCCATTTATAGAAGTACATTTATCTAACGTGCATGCGCGAGAAGAGTTTCGTCAGCATTCGTATTTTTCGGATCTGGCCATGGGCGTAATCAGTGGATTGGGCGCGATCGGCTACCAGCTCGCGCTGACCGCCATTATTGACAAAATAAAACAATCATCAACTTAATTTATTTACAGAGAGACCACCATGGACATACGCAAAGTAAAAAAACTCATAGAACTACTCGATGAGTCCGGTGTTGCCGAAATCGAAATCAAAGAAGGTGAAGAGTCTGTTCGCATCAGCCGTATGGGAAGTTTTGCCCCACAGGCTGCACCCTTAGCACCTGCTGCAGTACAAGTTACCGCACCTGCTGCTGCCCCCGCCGCAACGCCCGCTGCTGAATCAAGTAGCAACGAAATAAGTGGTCACGTTGTCCGCGCCCCAATGGTCGGTACGTTTTACCTTGCCCCAAGTCCTGGCGCAAAATCATTTGTTGAGGTTGGGCAGTCGGTTAGCAGTGGCGACACCCTGTGCATCATTGAAGCTATGAAGCTATTGAATCAAATTGAATCGGATAAAACGGGCACCATAAAATCCATACTGGTTGAAAATGGACAACCGGTGGAATATAACCAGCCGTTATTCGTTATCGAATAAATAATACTAAACACCTGTATATACCCCCATAACCCAAAAAATTATATAGAGCTATGATAGATAAAATCCTAATTGCTAACCGCGGCGAGATTGCGCTGCGAATCTTACGTGCCTGTCGCGAGCTCGGTATAAAAACCGTCGCCGCACACTCAGAAGCGGATCGTGATCTCAAACATGTACGCCTGGCCGATGAATCGGTCTGTATTGGTCCAGCTTCATCGCTTGAAAGCTACTTAAACATCCCAGCGGTGCTCAGTGCCGCTGAAGTAACAGATGCCGTGGCCATCCATCCCGGTTATGGCTTTTTATCTGAGAATGCCGATTTTGCCGAACGCGTTGAAGAATGTGGTTTTATCTTTATTGGGCCACGTGCAGAAACGATTCGCATCATGGGTGACAAGGTCGCCGCCATCAAGGCGATGAAAAAAGCCGGTGTTCCCACCGTGCCCGGTTCCGATGGACCACTGGGCACGGATGATAAAACGAATCTAGAGGTCGCTCATCGCATTGGCTATCCCATAATCATCAAGGCCTCGGGTGGTGGCGGTGGTCGCGGCATGCGGGTGGTACATTCTGAAGCGGCGTTATTAAGCGCGATCACGCTGACTAAAGCCGAGGCCGGTGCAGCATTCAACAATGATGTTGTGTATATGGAAAAATACCTCGGTAATCCGCGTCATATCGAGATCCAGGTACTCGCCGACGAACACGGTAAGGCCGTCCACCTCGGTGAACGCGATTGTTCCATGCAACGCCGTCATCAAAAAGTTATCGAAGAAGCACCTGCGCCGGGTATCACCAAAGAAATGCGTGCGCGTATTGGCGATCGGTGCGCTCAGGCCTGTGTAGATATCGGTTATCGTGGCGCAGGGACCTTTGAATTTTTATATGAAAACGGTGAATTTTATTTCATCGAAATGAATACACGGGTGCAAGTTGAACATCCAGTCACCGAAATGGTCACGGGTGTTGATATAGTAAAAGAACAGATTCGCATCGCCTCGGGTGAAGGCCTGAGTATCCAGCAAAGTGATGTCATCATGCGCGGTCATGCCATTGAATGTCGCATCAATGCCGAGGACCCCGTTAACTTCATGCCCTCACCCGGCACCATAACCGCGTACCATACTCCGGGTGGACCCGGGATTCGAGTCGACTCGCATATCTATGATGGTTATTATGTTCCACCTTATTACGACTCGATGATTGGCAAAATCATTTCATATGGCGACTCACGCCAGGCCGCGATTGCGCGCATGCGTATTGCTTTATCGGAAGTGGTGATTGAAGGGATAAAAACTAATATTGCGTTACATCAGGAATTGATTCGGGATGCCGCCTTTGCGGTTGGTGGTACCAACATTCATTACCTGGAAAAAAAGCTGGCTGAAAAAGACGCCTGACTTTAATTCATTATAGAAGTAGGAGCGGGCTCAGACCGCGATTAAATAACTCATCAGGTAAATTATCGCGGTCAGAGCCCGCTTCTACAGAAAAGCTTTTATTTAGCAAAATAGATTAAACTTTTGTTGCCGATAAAATTACATCACCCGCCGTTATAATTAAGGCGATCGCCAGAATAATACTCACCTGAATGAAAACAATAAACTTATAAGTACGATTAGTCATCATCCTTTACCTCGCTATTGCGCTACTTTCTGATCTCAATATCAATTTTAAATAATAGCTGCGTACAATTTTGATCCAGTCTGATTAATTTTGATGTCGTATTTTTTTCATTTAACATGAAGGCTCGTATTTGTTCAGAGCTATCTAATATATCTCCATAACCGTTAAAGGCGGTGATCCCCATTTCCATATCCAGGCGGTTGTCTGGCACAAAAAGTTTGCCACTAAAAATTAATTTATTCAGACCAACCCTTTTGCCAAAATATAACGTCGTCAAATCTGAAATCCAGAGTTTATTATGAATAGCAAATGCGAATGTCCAGGTTGAAACCGGAACACGACCAGTAAACATTAGCTCAGTTAAAGAAATATTTACCGGGCGAACCTGCCCACTAGTGTTATTGGATTGCCGGGATCGTGCCACCGGGTAAATACGGGTGATCGGAGCGATAGCCGGGTTGGTAAGTTGATTATGATCATTAATCTCAATATGCGGTGCAAGTGACATTTTGTTATCCCCATTAACTGTCCTGATGCATACAGAATAGGCCTTCACATGCATATTGGCCGTGAAGCATTACCACATGATTTTGTGAAATATTCACAAAATTATCCCTGTAAAACTCATAAAACGGGCCAAAGTACCGATAAATAGAGTAATAATACAGCGAGCTAACATGTCGATGTCCCAGTCAGCAAACAATGAAAGCAGTCAAATAGATCTGCGCCCCCAGAAAATTGGTAATTGGATCAATGATTTACCTCGCGGCAGCATCGGCAAGACCTCCGAACTTATCTATAAAGCCCTGCTACAGATAAACCGCCAGGAGATGAAAGCGGCCGAGCGATTTCGTGTTCTTGAGTCCCTACGCGAAAGTGTGCATTACGTGACCGAAAATATGAGCAGTCATTTAAATGGGACAAGCTACCCGTTACCGGAAAAAATTGTCCAGATTGCCAACGCCTGTCATTCAATCTACAACAATATGACCCAGGGGTATTACCGTGTTTTTGATGAAATAAAAGATCAAAATATTTTATTCGTTGACAAGAGCATGCTAAACACCTCAATTCATCGTTCGATTAACTATCTGCTGCGATCGTTATTGCTTATCTATAAAACATTTTCCGCCTTCCATCATGACTACTGGGAGCAACTGCATAAATTATATCGGTACGCTGAAGACAACCGACTTACAAAAAATTCAGTGACGGATGATCTGCAAGCGAATAAACAGAAAACCACGATCCGGGACGAGTATATACATGGATTACTTCTCTACCTGTCTGAGCCTTATCATCTTCGTCCTGGTGAGATCGAAGAGGTAAATAAACATTTGAAACAATGGCATCATCTTGTTGCCTTAAAAAAAATATCTGATGCTTCTGAGCTTACCGCAAATAAAAATTTAATTATCGTCGAACTCGATCAAAATAACCCACCATCCACCTTAGGCAAAAGCCCGTTAATTAGTGATTTACAAAACTGTCGCATCCTTGATACCTCTAAATTACTGGAGCAGTTAAATAAACAAATAACCGATCGCATTGAACAAAAAAAACCGGCTAATTCAAAACCGGAGATTGGTTTAATTCGAATTAACTTGTTGCGTCGACTTCTTGAGTCATGGGGGCAAACTAAAAAGCGCCGCTTCCCACGAAATAACCTTGTCGAGAAAGTTAATATAACTATTGGTCTGCATCAGACACACAAGCAGTTGCTGTATGAAAAACATATAAAACACCTTAATACTAATAAAGATATCTATTCCGGGTTTTATACCAAACCTGAATTCGAGGCCATTGATGTAGAGGATGTAAATAAAAAGGATTCCGATGTATGGTCAACCGTTTATGCCTGGACCAATACAGATGTCACTAATGTTGATACGGCGTCACCATCGCAAAAGAAGATCACAGACTTTAGAGTGAAGCAGGAAAACTGGACCTTACTCAATGAAAGTGCGGCAGGCTTTTGTGTTATGTCGATCGAAAAACAAAGCAATAAAATACAGGTTGGAGAAATCATTAGTTTACAACGTAAAAATTCAAGTCAACGCATAATAGGTCTGGTGCGCTGGATTAAGGCCTATGGCGACTGCGGAATCCAGATAGGTGGTATGATGATGGCACCATCCGCTATTTCGGTTAGTGTAAGTCTCGCCAACACTGACAAACAGGATAAAGTTGTTGATCGTTGTTTATTGTTACCGTTGATGCCAATGCTCAATCAACCGGAATCAATACTAACCTTCTCACGTCAATATAAACATGGCGATGTACTTGAACTTACTCATCCTGACAAAAAAACCTCGTCAATAGAATTGAATAAGCTAATTGCTGATAATGGGATTGTTAGTCAGTTTCTGTTTACGCAAATTGAAAAAACGATCTATGGGGATGACGCGGACGATATTGATGAACTGGCGGATAGCTTTAATGATATCTGGCAATCTATATAAGATTGTAAATATTTTTTAACGACTATATTAAGCAGTGTATGATACCGGTTAACCTGTATTAAAGTGAAAAGTCCTCATGCCCTGGCTACAACTCAAGATCCAGACTGACCAACAAAATGTTGACGTACTGTCCGACTGGTTGATGGAACAAGGTGGCTTGTCGGTCACATTTCAGGATGCGGCCGATCAACCTCTATATGAGCCTCCCCCAGGAGAAACACCCATCTGGGCCAATACTTTAATTACCGGATTATTTGATGCGCAAGCGCCAATTGAAGACATTCGCTTACGTCTCGCTGAAAAGTTTGATGATACGATTACGGCGGCTCGTTCAGAGATATTAGAAGACAAGGACTGGGTACGCGAATGGATGACACGCTACCAACCTATGCAGTTTGGTCAATCGTTGTGGATTGTGCCTTCACACCATAACGCACCCGATCCTGCTGCCACCAATATATTACTGGATCCTGGGCTGGCCTTTGGTACCGGCACCCACCCAACCACGGCGATGTGTCTGCGCTGGCTGGCAAAACACCCTCCAGCAAGCCAGTTTGTCATCGATTATGGCTGTGGTTCGGGTATATTAGCCATTGCCGCCGCGAAACTGGGGGCACAGAGGGTGCAGGCGATTGATAATGATCCCCAGGCATTAACCGCAACCACTGACAATGCGGATAAAAACGGAGTTATTGAACAAATTCAGTGTGGTGGAGTTGATATGCCGATACCAGAGCAGGCTGACAGCTTGATTGCCAATATTCTGGCAGGTCCGCTAATTGAACTCGCCGAGCATTTTTCGAAAATTTTAACAACTGATGGTAATATAGTGCTATCTGGTATTTTGCAGGAGCAAGCTGCTCAGGTTATACAGGCTTACCAGAAGTGGTTCTCAATTGAGATGACTGCCCAGCAAGAAGATTGGATCTTGTTATCCGGTAAACGAAATAATGAGATTTAAATAGAGAAAGCAAAAGGTTCTATGTATACCCGCTGTCCCCATTGTCAAACGTGTTTTCGAATTGCCAAAGCACACCTGAAAGCCGCCAAAGGCATGGTGCGCTGTGGAAGCTGCAAAGAGGTATTTAATGCCAGCAGCCACATCTATGACAACATGCCCGATGCTGACCCCAATGAGCTTAAAGCTAACCCGATTATTCCGGAAGATGAACACCAGCACATCGATTTAAGCTCGGCCCCGGATCGCTCGAACGCCCCGGATCAAAGCAAGTTTATGGAATCGATCATCGGCGATAATTCGCGCTACAATAATCTCGACGACATGGGCGCGATCAACATACCGGGTGACACCAATTTTACCGAGTCATTTATAAAATTTGTCGAAACAGAATATGACCCTGATAAAAAGATTGCCGCTCATCCTGTACCGGATCCTCTGTTCGAACAGTCAACCGATATCAGCACCGCGAGTCTATCTCAAACTAATATCCGTCCTGATAAAGACGGTTCTAATGAGATTAAACCTTCCGAATTCAATCTTGCTGAATCAAAAGATAACTTGTCCGCAAACCCTTTTATTGAAGCTTTTTCTCAACAACAAGCATACCAGACGACAAGCCCAGCACCTGAGGATAAAGACAAGCCTGTGACTAATTCTCATACGCAAAAAAGAACGGATGAAATCAACTCTGCCACGCCCCCTCCTCCTGGCACCATTGAGCTAGAGGATGACGCTGATTTACCACCCATGTTCGCAAAAGACAGAACAGATGAAGGCGATTTGCTGGAATTTGACGTAGACGAAATCAGTAAACCAGAACCCGTAGCACGAGAAAAAAGTGAGTACGAAGATCTGGAATCGTTAGCCACGGCCACCACCGATTCTGACATCAAGGGCATAGATGATCTTTATTCGGTCGCCCAGCAACAAATGGATGAACCGGGCTCTGATCCCGATAAGCTCAATCAGGATATCGAGGACTTACTTAGCGATGCAATGTCACTGGACGATCAAAAATCAATAAACAAGGCCAGGCACGAAAATAGCCCGGATGATAATGAACCAGCTAATACTTTCCTCGGCGATATCAATTTTCTGGACGATGACCAGGAAGAACCCAGCGAGGTGCTGACTCAATTTGAAGAAGAATTACAAAACATCGAATTTAGCAAGGCCGATGCAGCCTCATTTAGCCTCGACCATGATGATGCATTAGAAAATCTCACCCCGTCAAAAATATCACAGAGTGATGAATTAGATTTTGGCGACGAACAGGAGAATATTGAAGACATTGTCATTGGCAGTGCCGAGCCTTCGCCTGTTCCAGGCCCAAAAACAGCAAAGAAACGTAACATCGATGATGAACTTCCCTCGGCAGAACATGACTTGCCCAGGGCGTTGCGCGGTTCATTCGCTCACCTCGATCGCCCTGAACGTCCAATCGGAGTCACGATGGCCATGGGCGCTGGTATCTTTATCCTGGTACTTGCCTTGCTCGGCCAGATGGTATTATTCAGGAGCTACCAGCTGGTCAACCAGTTTCCTGCGCTGACATCAATGTTGACGTCAATGTGTGACGCCATCCCCTGCCGGTACTCTGGTTCAACGGATGTCGCACAAATTGAATTGCTTAACCGCAACGTACGTAGCCACCCCAGCCAGAAAAATGCCCTGCTCATCAGCACCGCGTTTAAAAATAATGCTGACTTTAATCAACCCTATCCAACCATCGCCATCCGCTTATCGGATCTCAGCGGGCATATTGTTGCCACCCGCTACTTCACGCCCGAAGAATATTTAGAGGGCTTATACAATAAATTCCTACTAATGGAGTCAGGTACTCCCGTGCATGTGACCCTCGCGGTACTCGATCCGGGTGATGATGCCATTAATTTTGAGTTCAGCTTCCTGTAAATCTGGTCAATTAAAGATATTCAGCACTTAATCACAAAATGGGTAAAATTCGACCTTTAACCATAACGAATGAACAGGTATGATCGGCTCTCGATTTTAAGACAAGTCACCCAACTCAATGCAGATTGGCCCGTACAAATTAAGCAATAATCTCATTCTGGCTCCAATGGCCGGGGTAACCGATCGCCCGTTTCGACAGTTATGTAAAAGCATGGGCGCCGGCATGGCCGTCTCCGAAATGGTCTCTTCCAACTCCCTGTTATGGGGCAGCGAGAAGACTAAGCGCCGCGCTAACCATGAAGGTGAAATCGAGCCAAAATCGGTCCAGATAGCCGGTGCTGACCCACAAATGATGGCCGAAGCAGCCAAACATAACGCCGATCACGGTGCTCAAATCATTGATATCAACATGGGCTGCCCGGCTAAAAAAATCTGCAACGTCATGGCCGGCTCGGCCCTGCTGCAAAATGAAAAACTGGTCGAAGAAATTACCCGTGCGGTAGTGAAGGCGGTTGATATCCCCGTTACTCTAAAGATTCGCACCGGCTGGGATCAGGAAAATCGCAACGCCGTCAGAATTGCGCAGATTGCTGAACAGGCCGGCATCCAGGCGCTGGCCATGCACGGTAGAACCCGGGCTTGCCAGTATCGTGGCGATGCCGAGTACGATACCATCGCTGAAGTCAAGCAAAATATTAGCATCCCATTGATAGCAAATGGCGATATTACTACGCCCGAAAAAGCAAAGTTTGTGTTAGAGTACACAGATGCTGACGCGCTCATGATAGGACGTGCAGCACAGGGACGACCCTGGATTTTTCGTGAAATACAACATTACCTGGCCACAGGCGAGCATTTAACCGAGCCCAAACCGAGTGAAGTTCGAGACATCCTGATTGGACATTTGAGCAACTTATATGATTTTTACGGTGAGTTCACCGGTGTGCGCGTAGCACGTAAACATATAAGCTGGTATAGCAAAGGCCATCGGCACGGAGCAGCATTTAGAGACGCGGTTAACCGTGTAGAAACGATAGAGCAGCAACTAGAAATGACTAATAAATTTTTTAATAACTTAATCAACCCCAGGGAGGAGTTAGCAGCATGACGGATACGGTGTTGGCAGTGCCTCTGGAAGCTCCAGGCCAGGAACAAAACAACCGTCCCCAAAATACTTTGCGCGACAGCGTGAAGGACACAATGGACGCTTATTTAAAACAATTAGATGGGCATTCTACGGGACAACTTTATCAAATGTTCTTACAGGAAGTGGAAACGCCATTGCTGGAAACAGTAATGACTTACGTCCGCGGCAATCAAAGTAAGGCAGCAGAACTTTTGGGTATTAATCGCGGTACCTTAAGAAAAAAACTAAAAATGTATGGCTTACATCAGTAAGCAGTAACATCCAGTTATGAAGCCTGGCCTGGCTCTATCAAGCCGGTCCAGGCTTCATGATGTATTACCCCCAATAATATAGATCAACAAAAACCAACCATTAAATCGGGATCACACTATGAACAAGATCCAGCGAGCGCTTATCAGCGTCTCGGATAAAACCGGTATTATTGAATTCGCCAGGCATTTACACGAAAAATATTCGATTGAAATCCTGTCCACGGGTGGTACGGCAAAATTGTTGAGTGAAAACGATGTGCCGGTTATCGAAGTATCAGAATACACCGGTTTCCCGGAAATAATGGACGGTCGGGTAAAGACATTGCACCCCAAAATACACAGTGGCCTGCTGGCAAGACGGGGCAAAGATGATGCGGTAATGCAAAAGCATGATATTCCGCCGATTGACCTGGCCATTGTAAACCTGTATCCCTTCCAGGAAGCCGTCGCTGATCCCGACTGCGATCTGACGACCGCCATCGAAAATATCGATATCGGTGGTCCAGCCATGTTACGTGCCGCAGCAAAGAATCATCGAGATGTGACCGTAGTCATCAATGCCGCTGATTATGCCACCGTAATTGACGCAATGAAAAATAATGACGGTGCGGTTGATGATGCCACCCGTTATGATCTGGCGGTTAAGGTTTTTGAACACACGGCCCAATATGATGGCGCGATTGCCAATTACTTCGGTGCGATTAACCACCAGGGTGAAAAACAGGGGTTTTCGCGCACCATCAATCTACAGTACAACAAAGTTCAGGCCATGCGTTATGGTGAAAATCCTCATCAGGATGCGGCGTTCTATACCGAGACCGGCCAGCAAGAGGCCTGCGTCGCCACCGCAACGCAATTACAGGGCAAAGAACTGTCCTACAACAATATTGGTGACACCGATGCGGCGCTGGAATGTGTAAAACAGTTTAGTGACCAGCCCTGTTGCGTAATCGTCAAACACGCTAATCCATGTGGCGTTGCCACCGGCGACAACCTGTTCGAGGCCTACGATCGGGCCTACCAGACCGACCCGGAATCTGCGTTTGGCGGCATCATTGCCGTTAATCAAAAGCTCGATGGTAAGACTGCCGCAGCTATTGTTGAGCGCCAGTTTGTTGAAGTCATTATCGCACCGAAGATCAGCGAGGCCGCGATAGAAGCCGTTAGTGAAAAGAAAAATGTGCGCCTGTTAGAATGCGGACAATGGTCCGTTGATACCCTGCCACGCCTCGACTTTAAACGGGTTAATGGTGGCCTGTTAGTACAGGGCGCCGATCTTGAGCTTTATAACGAATTAAAAGTCGTCACCGATCGCGAACCCACCGAACAGGAAATGCTGGATCTATTGTTTAGCTGGAAGGTCAGCAAGTTTGTAAAATCCAATGCGATTGTCTATGGCAAAAACAATATGACCATCGGTGTCGGTGCCGGGCAGATGAGCCGGGTTAATTCAGCGCGCATTGCCTCGATTAAAGCCGAGCATGCCAAACTGGAAGTCAAAGGGGCGGTGATGGCCTCGGATGCATTTTTCCCGTTTCGCGATGGCATCGATCAGGCTGCACAGGCTGGAATCACCGCGGTTATCGAGCCGGGTGGTTCGATGCGTGATGATGAGGTGATTGCCGCCGCTAATGAACACGGCATGGCGATGATCTTTACCGGCATGCGTCACTTCCGTCATTAAATATATTAACTAATATTAATTGGTTTTTTGTAAAGCGGGTGACGTACTTGCCTTGCGAATAACAAATTTATCAATAACATCACCGTCCTCGGTAACATAACGCGAACGTATCGATTCATTATCAATATCCAGGAACACCGAGCCCGCCTTTGCCGACGCAATCGGCAAGGCAGGGTGGTCAAAACGACCCTGATTTCCTTCGCCCGAAGAACCCAGAACCATGTACATCGTTCCACCCGGTATAATAGTTCCGTCCTGTCTAAATGGTTTTTGATAAACGGTCTCGCCCGCCACTTGCTTACCGGCATCCTTAATCATTGCATCGCCGTCAAATGTATTCGCCAGACCAAAATGATTCTGAATTAAATGGGATCGTTCATAAACGTGGCTATGTCCCGCAACCACCAGATCAACCCCGGCTTTTTCCAGCACGGGCAGAACATTTTTTCTAACCCGGGTCATCCGACGCTTGCGAATCTTATTTACATCAGAATCATGTGTACCACGCGTATAGGGTGGATGATGAAACAAAACAATAGTCCATTTTTGATTTGACTGTCTCAGATCTTTTTGTAGCCAACTTAACATGTCACTTCCCGGCGATAAATCGGCGTCGTGTGAATCCAGCATTACGATATGAGTCTGTGCATAATTAAATGAAAAATAACTGGGCGTGTTTGAAGCCAGACCGCCAAATTCGGCCTGCTGTGGACGATCAAATAATTGATAAAACGACCAGCGCCGAGCGTCGTGATTTCCAAAAACAACCCATACCGGGATATTTTTAAAAATGCCCTGATACGGCGTTAAAAATTCAGTAACGTATTCCTGGTAAGTCGCATTTGGATAGGCCTGATCGCCTGTGGTTAAAATTAAATCCAGATTTGATCTGCCAATCCGTGGATGTTGTTGTAACCAGCCAAGCGCCGCCTCGCGCACCGGTATTTTTTTAACCGTCTTACCAGGATCGCCAAGCAACCAGATTCGTGTTTGACTCAATTCCCCCGGTTTCGGCGTGGTCATAAACCACTCAGCGGCATCCTGACGCCATTGTCCCAGGTGTTTTATCCGGTAGTAATAACGAGTCTGCGGCAATAGATTCGACAAAGTAACACTATGGTTCGTCACCGCGTCTTCTTCCACAACCTCGAAGCTTAGCTCAGTAGGCGATAAGCCGTAAAATACCGTGTCCCTGGCAGCCTGTTGCGAACCCCAGCGTAAGGTCATCCGATCAGCTCCCGCCATTTGCAGGTAAACTGGGTGAAAACCAGCGACGCGACTGACAACGTATACATAACTAAACCAGATTATCGCTAAAACACCTAACAGGAGAAGAAAAACGCCAAGTGATTTACGAATTTTAGACATTATATTTGCGATGATCGTACCCTCAATAATACGGAGCATGTATAATCTTACCTTATTATATAGTATGTGTGAGCCCAGATTAAGATTTACGCCTGATAATAACGATCTGGCTAAATTTAACGGTCATTTAACACTTTAAAAAAGACTTACTCTTAAACCTATTCGATTATTACAACTGTGAAATTTGAAACCATCACAAAGCCGATTCCTCGATTATTCAAATTTCTGTTCGTTATTACATTTCTCACCCTGATCATTCTTTTTTCAATGCGGCTGGTATTCTGGTTCATGTTTAATAACCCTACCGACCCGATACCCTCTAATGATCTATGGTATGCCTTTTATCTCGGTACAAAATTCGATCTCAGGCTCGCATTATATGTTTTACTGCCACTCTTTCTTTTCGGCTGGATTAAATGGTTAAGTCCATTTCGAAATAATATTAGCCGCCGCCTCTGGTTAGCCTATCTGGTCATCGCCGCCAGCGGCGTGTTAATGCTCTACCTTCTCGATTTTGGTCATTATGCTTATTTAAACAAGCGCGTTGATGCCACAGTATTACGTTTTCTTTCAAACTTATCCACCTCAACCGAGATGGTATGGCAATCTTACCCGGTCATACCCTGGCTGCTGGCCATCATTGTTTTGATTACATTGAATGCCTTTGTAATCAATCGGCTTATTGTTTATTTCGGCGCACAACCGGCCGTATCGATAAAAAAACGTCACAAGCTCTGGCTTGTTCCACTCAGTTTCTTTATTTTTATTTTCGCCATCTTTGGCAAGTTTTCTTATTACCCATTGCGTTGGAGTGATGCTTTTTTTAGCCCACACGCCTACACTTCATCGGTCGCATCTAATCCAGTATTATATTTTTTCAATACGCTTAAAAATAAACAAATTAAATTTGATATTGCGAAAACTCAGGAATATTACCCGCTAATCAGCGAATACCTGGGCGTAACCAGGCCGGATAAAAATAACCTGAACTATACTCGATACTTTCCAGCCAGGCCTGCATTTGAAAATCCGCCCAACATCGTTATGGTATTTCTCGAATCGTTTGCCGCCTACAAAACGGGGGCATTCGGTAATAAACTCAATCCAACGCCTCATTTTGATGAGATTGAAAAAAACAGCCTCTCGTTTCGAAACTTCTTTACTCCGCACACCGGCACTGCCCGTTCAGTATTCGCGGCAATCACCGGGCTACCCGACATAGAAGTAAATAAAACTTCTTCCCGTAATCCTCTGGTCGTTGAACAAAAAACGATTATCAACAATTTTAAAGGTTATGAAAAATTTTATTTTATCGGTGGCAGCGCTAACTGGGGCAATATACGTGGAATCCTTCAGCATAATATTCGAGGCTTAAATTTATATGAAGAAGGAAGTTACTCCTTACCCGATATGGATGTCTGGGGTATTGATGACGCCAGTTTATTTATAGAAAGCAACTGGGTTTTGCGTAAACAAAAAAAGCCGTTTTTTGCAATCATACAAACTTCCGGTAACCATCGCCCCTATCACATCCCGCAAGAAAATTATGGCTTTGAACCTCGTAATATTGATAGTCAGCAACTGAGTGAAAATGGTTTTATCAGCCTCGATGAATTTAATGCATTTTATTTTATGGATCACAGCATTGGCCACTTTATCAACCAAGCCAAAAAAGAGGACTACTTCGATAACACGATATTTGTTTTTTATGGTGACCATGGTATTACCGGCTACCCGGGCGAACACAGCCCTAATTACCTTGGCATCTCGGATATTTCGGGTTTGCATACACCATTAGTTTTTTATGCGCCAAAGCTTATTGGCGCAAATAAAGTCGACAAGATCGCCAGTGAACTGGACTTACTGCCCACCATCGCTGGACTGGTTGGGATAGACTATACCAATACAACACTCGGTCGAAATTTGATGAATCCGGCTTTTGATAATCAACGTTATGCCTTTACCATAACCCATAATAAAAATTCGACCTTAGGTTTGTTGAGCAAGGATTTCTACTTCCGAATTATTGAAGATGGAACCAATCCGGTACTTATTGATGTGCATTCGAGCAACAGCCGTGACAACGTACTAAACCAGCACCCAGAAATCGCTGACACGATGAGAGAGATGACATTTGGACTTTTTGAAACCACTAAATACCTGTTGCACCATAATAAATCTGAGCACCACAGAACGACCGAAGGCGCTATTAAATAAACCGACCATGTCAGAATAAAAACATATCGCTAATAATTTAACAGGAATAAAAAAAACATGAATATACTTATCATTGGCAGCGGTGGACGCGAACATGCGCTTGCCTGGAAAGCCGCCCAGTCGCCACTGGCAAGCAGAATTTTTGTCGCACCGGGTAATGCCGGCACAGCGCAGGAAGATAAAATTGAAAATGTTGCGATTGGTGCCGAAGATATTTCTGCTCTAATTCACTTTGCCAAAGAAGCACAGATCGGCTTAACCATCGTTGGTCCCGAAGCGCCATTAGTGGTCGGTATTGTTGATGAATTTACGGCCCATGGCCTGCGTGCGTTCGGACCAAGTAAAGGCGCTTCCCAACTTGAAGGTTCCAAGGCCTTTACCAAAGATTTCCTGGCGCGCCACAATATCCCCAGCGGAACCTACCAGAACTTTACCGAAATCGATCCGGCCATCGATTATATCAAAGCACAAGGTGCACCGATCGTAATTAAAGCCGATGGCCTCGCAGCAGGCAAAGGTGTCATCGTCGCGATGACGGAAGATGAGGCAATTAACGCGGTTAACGATATGCTCGCAGGTAATGCCTTTGGCGATGCAGGTCATCGTGTGGTCATCGAAGAGTTTCTGGATGGCGAAGAAGCCAGCTTTATCTGTGTAGTCGATGGCACGCACATACAACCGATGGCTACCAGTCAGGATCACAAACGAGTTGGTGAAGGCGATACCGGACCAAACACTGGCGGTATGGGCGCTTATTCACCGGCCCCGGTGGTCACTAATGAGATCCACCAACGTATCATGTCCGAAGTTATCGAACCTACCGTTAAAGGCATGGCTGATGAAGGTCATGCTTACACAGGCTTTTTATATGCCGGCTTGATGATCATGGCCGACGGCTCACCAAAAGTGATTGAGTACAACGTGCGTTTTGGCGATCCCGAAACTCAGCCTATTATGATGCGACTGCAATCCGATCTGATCGAACTCTGCAATGCCGCCATCGATCAAAAACTGGATCAAGTTACCACCCGCTGGACCGACCAGGCAGCATTAGGTGTAGTCATGGCGGCTGGCGGATATCCGGGCGACTATGCCAAAGGTAAAGCCATCGATGGTATTGATAACCCGGACAGTGGTGTCGCTGGGGTAAAAGTCTTTCATGCAGGGACAACTAAAAAAGACGATATGCTTGTCACCAACGGTGGACGAGTGCTATGTGTGACCGCGCTTGCTGATAACGTCGGCGATGCCCAGCAAAAAGTCTATCAATATATAAATAACATTTCATGGGATGGTGCATTTTATCGTAACGACATCGGTTATCGCGCCATAGAACGTGAAGGCGCAATTAAATAGCAGTTGCGAAAAAAGATCCTGGATTTTATTTTGTAGGAGCGGGCTCAGACCGCGATTTAATAACTATCCAGGATGGCCTTATCGCGGCCTGAGCCCGCTCCTACAAAATCAAGAACACATTGCAAATCAAAATGAGTTAGTGTTGATGAGCGTTACCACTACCAACCAACCACCAACTGTCGACCAATAGATATAATGCAAAGACAATAATCAATAGACCCGCGATCGTTCGTACCACCGGCTTTTTAACAAAGAACTGTATCGAGCTTGCCATCAAGCCAAAAGCGATAAGGTTTGGCAGCGTTCCCAAACCAAAACTAAGCATGATTAGCGCACCGTGTTGTGCACTGGCCGTGCTCAGGCTCATGGTCAACATGCTATAAACTAATCCACATGGTAACCAGCCCCAAACCAGGCCAACCAGAATAGCCTGACCGTTTCCCTTGATCGGAATTAACTTACGCGTCAGCGGTTCAATGCGATTCCACACGATACCACCGAGTTGCTCCAGCCGTGTTAATATCCGCCACCAGTTAGCTAGATATAATCCCATCAGGATTAAAATCAACGCCGAAAAGGTTTGTAGATATTGATGTAAGGTATGGGAGACAAATTGTTGAGTCGTTATCGCACCGAGACCACCAACAATAAATCCAGCCAGGGTATAACTGGCGATACGACCAAGATTATAACTTAGCTGTATCTGGAATTTTTTAGTTTTCGATTTAGCCGGCCCGCCGCCCAGCGAAAATGCACTAACGATGCCTCCACACATCCCCAGACAATGTACACCACTTAGAATACCAATTATAAATGCAGATAGATAAGTAAGCTCATCGCCCAACATTTATGCTCGCCCTGGTTTTTCCAGTTTCATTAAATATAATATTAATAGTACAACCGGTATACCGAGCACGGCCGTAAACAGGAAGAAATATTCATAACCGATATTTTGCACAATACTCCCAGAATAACCACCGATTACTTTTGGGATTAAGGTCATTACCGAAGTAAAAAGTGCATACTGCATGGCCGTAAACGAAATATTAGTCAAACTGGATAAATAGGCAATAAACGCCGCGCCAGCAAGACCTGCACTTAAATTATCGGCGGCGATCACAATAATAAACAGGGTCGTATCATTGCCAACGTAGGCAAACCACATAAACAATAGATTGGTAACAGCGGCTAGTATTCCACCGAGTAACAAAATCTTTAATACCCCAAATCTTGCGGTAAGTAAGCCACCCAGAAAACCGCCAACGATGATCATAAGCAGGCCAAAGGTTTTGCTTATATTGGCTATCTCGATACCCGTGAAACCCAGGTTTTCATAAAATAATATCGCGGTGACGCCTAGCACAATATCCGATATACGATAAAAACCGATCAACAATAAAATAATAATAAAGCTTGTTTTATAACGAGTAATAAAATCAACGACCGGATTGATATAGGTTTCTTCAAGCATACTGCGCTTAACCATGCTAACCATTGAAAGGAAATAAGCAAAACCAATCGCAACCGCAATCGAAATGAGTAATCTAATAGTCTGTGCAATAAACTTTAGAATCAGGGGTATTTCATTTTCACTATAAGCAAAAATTTTCATTATCAATGCCGATGGGTTTAAAAAGTTAAACGCCAGGATAAAGCTCAATGTTGTTAACGCAAAAAACAATAAAAATCGTGCATAATCACTCGCGCTATTATCCCCCAGGGAAAATTCACGCTTACTTTCAGGTTCAGACATAATTAATGTCGTCACCACCCCGACCAGCATAAATCCTGCTAACACCAGATATGTATACTTCCATGCCGCATATAGATAGACATTTGCCACATCGTTCTGAATAAATGAGCTGTAGGAATCAAGACTCGCATAACTCAACACTAGCTGTACCAGTTGCGAACTTTGACTTAACCAGTCCACTAAATAAAAAGCTCCGGCACTCGCCAGTAACATACCAATCCGATACCCTGCCGAATACATTGCTGACATCGCCGCCTGGTATTTCGGTTCCGCAATTTCAATACGATAGGCATCGATAACGATATCCTGACTGGCGGCGGCGAAACCAAGTAAAACTGCAAAATACGCCATGCGGTCAAGACTGTCTGGCTGGGGTTCGGTCAAACCCATTTGCGCAATAGCAAACGCCACCAGCAACTGAATTACCAACAACCAACTACGTCGACGACCCAGACGCTGATGCAAAATGGGCAAAGGTAATCGATCGATCAACGGCGCCCAGACAAACTTGAACGAATAACCCAGTGCGGCCCAACTAAAATAGGTAATTACGGATATATCCACGCCGGCACGCGTCAACCAGAATGATAAGGTCCCAAAAATAAGTAATAGCGGTAGGCCGGCCGAGAAACCGAGAAACAAAAGCGTTATCACTGAAGGATGAGTATAGGTCGCTAATGCATCACGCCATGTGGAGACGGAATTTGTCGGGCGGGAACTGGCTTGAGTGACTTCGCTCACCTTCGTAACCTGGATTTAATTAATCTATCTTATAGTCAATGATCAACGGAGCGTGATCAGAAAACCATTTTTCTTTATAAACGGATGCCTTAACTACTTTATCCGCCAGACCCGGACTAATAATCTGATAATCAATCCGCCAGCCAACATTGTTTGCGCGTGCATTACCCCGGTTCGACCACCAGGTATATTGTTCTGCGCGTGGTTCGACTACCCGAAAGGCATCAACATACCCCACTTCATCGATCAACCTGTCCATCCAGGCACGCTCGTCGGGAGTACATCCCGAATTTTTTTGATTACTCTTGAAATTTTTAATATCGATCTCTTTGTGCACAATATTCCAGTCACCACAAATAATGTAGTCACGTTTTTTTCGTTTCATGCGTTTGAGTTCATCAAGAAATTTATCCATGAAACGTAATTTATTTTCATGCCGTTCTTCGCTGGATGAGCCTGAGGGTAGATATAAAGAGGCAATGCTTAATTTACCAAAGTCGGCCTGGATGTAGCGCCCTTCTGTATCGCAATGATCCCAGCCAAGACCGGTTAGTACCTGGTCGGGCTCCTGTTTACTGTAAATGGCCACACCGCTGTAGCCTTTTTTTTCAGCATCAAAGTAATGACAGTAAAAATTATTTGGACAAAAGACACTCGGATCGAGCTGGTCAATCTGTGCCTTGGTCTCTTGAATGCACACCACATCGGCACGCTGTCGGGATAACCACTGATAAAATCCTTTTTTCTCTGCGGCGCGAATGCCGTTTACATTTGCACTGATAACTCGCATACAATTTTTTCCCTGGTTATTATTCTTAATCCTGATTTGTGTGTATCATACACCACTTCAAAATCTAAATTATGATGAATAATGACTTAGCCTATGCAATCCTATCAACGTGAATTTATAGAACTTGCCCTTGCCGCAGACGTATTGCGCTTTGGCGAGTTTACCCTCAAATCCGGTCGAATCAGCCCCTACTTCTTCAATGCCGGCCTGTTTAATACCGGCCGTGCGCTGGCCAAACTGGGACACTATTATGCAAACACCATTGTCGACAGTGGACTTAAGTTTGATACTCTGTTTGGCCCGGCATACAAAGGCATACCGCTGGCGGCGACCTGTTCGATCGCACTGGCTGAACAGCATAATCAGAACGTCCCATATTGTTTTAATCGCAAAGAAGCCAAGGCTCATGGTGAGGGTGGAAACCTGGTGGGCGCACCGTTGAAAGGCAAGGTACTCATCATCGACGATGTCATCACCGCCGGCACCGCCATTCTTGAATCGATGGATATCATCAAGGCAAACGGCGCAGAAGCAGCGGGTGTTATTATCGCTCTAAATCGTCAGGAGCGTGGTAAAGGTGACCTCTCCGCTATTCAGGAGATCGAACAAAATTATCAAATCCCTGTTATCAGCATCGTTAGCCTGGAACATCTCATTGCCTATATCAGCCAGCAGGAAAAATACACGGCCTATCTGGATGCCATCAAAGGCTACCGCGATCAATACGGTGTCTGACAAATTGCAGGCTACTGCAATCTAAAGAACTATTGATAAAAAGAAGCCATTGATTATATCGCCGCAAAAAGCATATCGCGGCCAATAATTAACATGCTGCCGACCAGGATGGTGATGACCTCGTAGACACGTTTGATCCATTTATTTCCTTTCATAATCGACCAATGCGCGCCGACATATCCTCCTAGCAACGAGCCCAGCAACAAGGCTATCAACCAGTTCCATTCTATACTGACGTTCAAACCAAGCGTAAAGGCGCCTGTGGCATTCCAGAATAGCCCGACTAATATCATGGTATATGCCGCCGCGCGTTTGTAATCCAGGCCAAACCAATATATAAGCCACAGGGTAACAAACAATCCCGTACCCGAGGTTAATGAACCGTTCAGGATGCCGATGATAAAAAGGACTAACGCGCCAATAATACGCGTGTGCATGGACATGGGTTTGGGCGCAAAATGTTGACCGAGATCGGCCTGCAAAACCGAATACACACCAAGGCCAATAGTCATCAGGCCCAGTGCAATTTCGGCCGCACGATCAGGGATAAATAAGATAATATGGGCACCTATAACAACGCCAGGCACGCCCGCCAGCAGCATGATTATTATGATATTCCGCTGCAGGCTCCGTTCACGAAGATGGCGTATGGTTGCTCCGATACCTAACGCGACGGTAGCGATCTTATGGGTGGCCAGTGCCACCTTGAAACTAAGGCCCAGAAAAATGAGTGCGGGTAGTTGTAGAAGGCCCGCGCCGCCACCGGCAAATGCCGAAAATGCATTTGCTAAAAAAGAGATAATAAAGAGTAGAATTTGATCTAACACACGCTATACATAAAGTGATTCAATTAAGATGATTGTATCCTGTAGAATACACGTCGTCAGTTAATATAGAGGCAGGCATGGCAATACGCAGTAAACTAATCAACCTGGTTATTCTAATTTTGTTGTTAGCAATACAAAATACCGCTCAGGCCAAGCTTATTAAGTGTTGGCAAAACAAGGCAGGTGTACGAGAGTGTGGCAGTGCCGTGCCCCCGGAATATTCACAAACTCGTATTGAATTTATAAATGAGCGAGGGCTCATAGTAAAAGTAGTTGAGGCGGCCAAAACTCCGCAGGAACTGGCCGCAGAGCGAGAACGAAAGCACATTATGAAAGAACAGGAAGACTTGCGTAAAGAACAGGCAAGACTCGACTCAATCTTACTTAATACTTACACCACGGAAAGAGATTTATTGCTGGCCCGAGATAACAATCTAAAAGCCGCGCAAGGTCAAATCGATATTTCCAGGGGAAACCTGAAGTTACTGCAGAGCAACTTCGACGACCTGCAAAATCAGGCTGCCAATTTTGAACGCACCGGCAAACAACCACCTTCACATCTTATCGTTAAGCTGGATAAAGCTCGGGAATTAGTAAAGCAAAAGAAAATTCATATCGAATCTAAAGAAGTCAGCAAAAATGAAATGCTGGAAAAATTCAAGCGTGATCTGACTCGATTTAAGGAACTTAAGCGTGGTCGGATAAATTAAGCATTAGCATGGGCCATTGCTGATCCCAATAGGTCAGTGGTAAGATTTTAAATTCACTGCGAACAAACTGTAAGATTCGTCCCTGTATCACACTCATTAGTAAATTAGCCTGTTCTGAAACGGGTAAATTCGCGTCAAATTCCTTGCTCGCCTGCCCTTCACGTAGTACCTGTTTCAGCTGAGTTTCCAGCCTTTCAAAGAGTTTATCGATCCGTTTACGTAAACGTTCCGTTTCACCAATAAGAATATCGCCAGTAAGCAAACGAGTAAGACCCGGATTTTTTTGCGCGAATCCTAGCATTAATCCAAGTATTTTCTCACAACGCACGATAGCTGACTTTTCATCATCAAGGATGCGATTAATAAAACCAAATATCGACTCTTCCATAAATTCGATTAAGGCATCATACATTTTGGCTTTACTGGCAAAATGTCGATACAACGCCGCTTCTGATACACCGACCGATTTTGCCAAACCTGCCGTGGTGATGGTTTTACCCGGTGATTTTTCCAGCTCAAGAGCCAGCGTCTCCAGGATCTGTTGGCGGCGAGGTGTCTTTTTGTCAGTCATATTAAAACGGGGTTCAACCCATGATCAAGGTGCCGACACCATCGGTGGTTAACACTTCAAGTAAAACCGCATGTTCGACCCGACCATCAATGATCTGCGCCGTCTGCACGCCGGAACGCACTGCATCCAGTGCACATTGTATCTTCGGTAACATACCACCATGAATAACACCTTCGGCAATTAACTTATCAACCTGTTCGGCGCGTAACCCCGTCATGAGCTTTTCTTCTTTATCCAGCACACCGCGGGTATTGGTTAATAATATTAGTTTCTCGGCATTCAATGCGGTCGCTAATTTACCGGCCACTAAATCCGCATTTATATTGTAAGACTGACCATCCTCGCCAACACCGATCGGAGCAATGACGGGAATAATGTTATCTTTTACCAGCATTTTCACCACGCTGATATCAATACTGTCGACTTCACCCACATGACCAATATCGATTATTTCAGTCGTATTCATTTCCGGGTTATGCTTCTCAAAAGTAAGCTTACGTGCGTGGATAAGATCGCCATCCTTGCCGGTTAATCCTACCGCCTTGCCACCCTGGCGATTTAACAGTGAAACAATCTCTTTGTTTACCAGACCACCCAGCACCATTTCAACAACGTCCATGGTTTCTGAATCAGTCACCCGCATACCATTAATAAATTCAGATTGCTTGCCCAGTTTTTCAAGCACACGGCCGATCTGAGGTCCACCGCCATGTACCACTACCGGATTCATACCAACCAGTTTCATTAGCACAATATCACGTGCAAAGCCCTGCTTGAGCTTGTCATCGACCATTGCATTGCCACCGTATTTCACCACCATGGTCTTACCAGCAAATTGCTGGATATAGGGCAGGGCATCGCTTAATACAGACGCAATATTTTTAGCTTGTTCGGGTTTCAGGCTCATGGTTTTATGTTTACGTTGTTTTTTTAATAATAACGAGTTTTAGAGCATAAGGTAAATTAAAATAGCTTTTTCTGACCGATAAAGTACAACGGAACAGCATCTAACATGCTGTCTCGAAAAATGGATAAAATTCGATTAAAACGGTAATTTTAGATCGGGCTTAACGGCAAGTAGCTGGGCCTTAAAGGTTTGCTGGATACGTTCCATCGACTTCTGATTCTGTCCTTCAAAACGCAGCACCAGCACCGGTGTGGTATTCGATGCCCGGACCAGTCCCCAGCCGTCTGAATAATCAGCACGAATGCCATCTATCATGGAAACATTGGCATCTCCGAAATCGGCCTGCATCATCAGGTCTTCAATAAACTGATGGTGTTCACCTTCCTTCATACTTACATTAATCTCGGGCGTATTGTAGGCATCAGGTAGTGCCGCAAAAATTTCACCGGTTGATTCATGTAATGGTGAGATAATCTCTAACAACCGTGCCCCGGAATACATGCCGTCATCAAAACCATACCAGCGTTCTTTAAAGAATATATGACCACTCATTTCACCGGCTAATTGAGCTCCAGATTGTTTCATCTTGGCCTTAATCAACGAATGCCCGGTCTTCCACATCAGGGGTTCGCCGCCTTTTTCCCAAATCACCCTGGTCAGGTTATTGCTGCATTTAATATCGTAAATTATCTGCGCACCGTGATTGCGTGACAACACATCGGTCGCAAACAACATCATCAATCTATCCGGATAAATCATTTTTCCTTCCGAATCAATGACACCAAGTCGATCACCGTCACCATCAAAGGCCAGACCAATATCGGCCTTCTTTTCTTTAACTGCCGCAATCAGATCACGCATATTTTCTGGTTTACTGGGATCAGGATGATGATTGGGGAATTTTCCATCTACCTCACAAAATAATTCGGTGACGCGACAACCCATCGATTTAAACAATAATGGTGCAATGGCACCGGCCACACCGTTACCACAGTCAATAACGACGTTCAGTGGCCGGGTTAGTTTTACATCCGATATAATCCGATTGATATAATCCTTACCCACCGCCCTATTTTCATATTTTCCGGTGCCGGTCTTAAAATCCTTGTTCTCGATGCGTTCACGTATTTCCTGTATCTGATCGCCTGACAGGGTATCTCCGCCCAACATCATCTTGAATCCATTGTAGTCCGGTGGATTATGACTTCCCGTTAACATCACGCCGGTGCCATCCGTATGTTCGGTCGCCGCAAAATACAGAACCGGAGTCGGTACCATACCGACATCAAGAATATCCACCCCCGTCGATTGCACACCTTGCACAAAGGCCTGGCCAAGCTCAGGGCCGGACAAACGACCGTCACGCGCAAACGCTATTTTGTTCTGACCTCGTTCGATCGCCTCACTACCAATTGCCTGGCCAATCAATGTTGCATAGGCAGGCGACAGCGTAGAGCCAACAATGCCACGTATATCGTAGGCCTTGAAGATCTCAGGCGGGGGCATTTCCGGCATAGGTTGACGAACTGAACTTATGTTTTGGCCGGCCGGGATGGCTAATGCTGGTTCATGGCTTTCAAATACCGCTTTGGGAGGTTGCGTCGTGGAAGCCGAACTGGCCTGCTTTTTCGCCAGTTTCTCATACTCTTCTACGATGGAGCTTTCATCTATCTCTTCCACACTGACGCCTTCTGTTGACATATATAAGGGGTCAATCGCATTCATATCATTCGTGCCAAAATTAATTGCATTGGGATCATCATCACGTTCACGTTCATTCTGGGCTTTTTCACTGAACTCTTCAATGCGGCGCGCAGCCTCATCAAATTCTTCCATCACAAGTTGATAGTCATGTTGTTTATTGCCACGCAGAGTATCAATCGTTAGCTGAGTCAGATTATTTGCATCTAAACGGATGGTATTACTCACTGATCGTTTTAAGAAATACACCACCGCACCAATCAGGGCAACCGCAAAGATAAACACAAACACCACTTGAATGGTAATCGGTAAAATTGGCAATGTTGCTTTGGACCACACCGAGACCTTCCAACGAGTGCCAGCAACATCAATATAAGAGATTGCATTCGTCCGCAAGCTGGAATTTCCATCCTTACCGATCAGGATCTCCTTATGCCCTTCGGCCGCCTGAACTAATTCTATATAGTAACCTTTGGTGATCGATCGTAACCAGTGTTGCACCGCCGTCACTTTAAGCGCTAACTGTAAATAACCAACAAGTTGAGAGCCACGGTAAACAGGCCGCACGATTTCCAAATGTCGATCTTTTGTTAATGGTGAGTGAATCTCGATAGGAGGTTGCTTATGTCCCCGATCCACATGACTGATTAAATCCAGGCAGGCATAACCAACGGGGGGCGTCTTGCTCTCATCTAAGCGTGGTGTTCCCACCGGGAAAATACGTAAAGCAATAGCATGCGGAAACACTTTATAGAGTTCCGCCGACCGTTTGCGTATCGCCGCACGATCACCGCTGCCGACTAAATTAATCAGCACCGGATCTTTCGCCAAGCTTTCCAGAGAATGCGCATAGGACGCAACCGTTTTTGACAACTGATCAGCCACACTGGTCGTGATGGTTTCTTTTGCGGCATGTTGCTGCATGCGAATCTGGCTAAATGAAGCTTGCTGACTGATCCATAATGCCAGGGCAAAAATCATGATAAACAGCAGGTAAGATAACAAGCTCACCGTACTCAGGGTTAATCCACCCTTCAATCCTTCTTTGGTTGCGCGCCTGCGCGTGCGTCGACGTCTAGCCATAATTTATCGCTTTTTAATCATCCGTTGTAAATTATTATAATTTCCAGGTGACCGAAATCCTGTTCGTAATCAATGCTGAACGTGTTTATAGACTAACCACGACCAGTATGACCAAAACCACCCTCGGCCCGATCTGAGGTTTGAAATTCATCCACTACCTCAAAATCCGCCTGCACCACAGGCACCAGCACTAATTGTGCAATGCGCTCACCACTTTCAATCGTAAAAGGTTTATCACCCCGATTCCAGCACGAAATAAACAACTGACCCTGGTAATCCGAGTCAATCAATCCCACCAGATTACCCAGTACAATACCGTGCTTATGACCGAGACCTGAGCGGGGTAAAATCATCGCCGCCAGACTTTCATCCTCAATATGTATCGCAATACCGGTTGGAATCAACTCAGTCTGTCCCGGTGCGATCTCCAATGTAATATCCAGGCAAGCTCTTAAATCCAGCCCGGCAGAACCCGTTGTTGCATATTCTGGCAGTGGAATCTCATTGCCTATGCGTTTATCTAATATTTTTAATTGTACGAGCTGCTTCATTTGTCCCCCTGCTCAACGTTCACCTTATTGTAACGATTTATATCGCATTAGTAAGCATGATATCGGCTAAAAGAGACCGCAATTAAGTTAAGCATCGCTGTTTTCTTTTTTATCAAAACGCAGAATATTATCACCGGTCAATGCTGATTTATGCCGTACATAAAAACGTTGAGCAATATGACCGATTAAGGCACGCGCCAGCTTTGATTTATTCATCAGCGGCAATTCCTGTTCACCTTCATGCCATACCAGACGTAAGGCGTTTTCATCAGAGTTAAAACCACCGTTCGCCGTTTCGCCTACCCAGTTAGCGGCAATCATATCCACACCCTTATCATGCAACTTGGTACGCGCATAATGTTCCAGATTTTCCGTTTCAGCCGCAAAGCCGACGCAAAAACAGGCTGGATAACGTTGTTTTGCATTACTCAAAATATCTGGATTTTTGATCAGATTAATCTGTATTTCAGTCTGTTGTTTTTTGATTTTTTGCGGTTGTACCTGCACGGGCCGGTAATCAGCAACGGCCGCCGTCGCAATCAAAATATCCACGTCATTCATGCTACTCGTGACCGCATCCTGCATTTGTTGAGCACTGTCGACATCGTGACGTTTCACTCCATCGGGTGTATCCAGACTGACCGGACCACTCACCAGCGTCACCCGCGCGCCCGCTTCGACCGCCGCCTGCGCGACCGCAAATCCCATCTTGCCGGAGCTGTGGTTAGACAGAAATCGCACCGGATCGATCGCCTCACGCGTGGGCCCGGCCGTGACTAACACATGTAAACCCGCCAGCGCCCCGCTCTCAAACACCTCGGCCAGATTACCCACCAGAGTCTGGGGATCCTGCATGCGTCCAACGCCGACATCACCACAGGCCTGATCACCGCTATCCGGGCCAAAGGTCAACACACCTCGACTGCGCAACACGCGGATATTGTCTTCTGTGGCCTGATCCGACCACATCCGGTGGTTCATCGCCGGCGCCACCGCCAGCGGGATATCACTGGCCAGACAGACCGCCATCAATAAATCATCCGCTCGCCCCAGACGCAGACGAGCCAGAAAATCGGCACTGGCCGGGGCCACCAATATCGCATCCGCCCAGCGGGCAAGCTCAATATGACCCATCGCCGCTTCGGCCTGAGTATCTAATAAGTGTTGATGCACCGGATTGCCCGACAAGGCCTGAAAGGTCATCGGAGTAACAAAGTCCGTCGCGGCTGAGGTCATGATCACCCTGACTTCGGCCCCATACTCACGCAGCCGGCGTACCACCTCACCGGCCTTATACGCGGCAATACTTCCGGTCACGCCCAGCAAGACGCGTTTATTGGACAATCGTTCTAACATATTATATTCCACTCCATGTCCCATTATAGCTTGCAAACACATCGTAACTTAAACTATTGTTTGTAATCTGATTTTGCTTAGCAGAACGGGCAAGCAGGACAAAATCAAAAGGCAGGATGCCTTAAAATAATTACAGTTATTACAACCGACACGGAGGTCGACATGCAGTCCATCACACCCATTAATCAGTGGCCAAAAAACGAACGCCCTCGCGAACGTCTGCTTGAAAAAGGCGCTCAATCCTTAAGCGACGCCGAATTACTCGCCATCTTCCTGCGCACCGGAATTCAAGGTAAAACCGCGGTCGATCTGGCACGTGAGTGCTTACAAACCTTTTCCGGCCTGAGCCCGTTGTTGCTGGCGAGCGAACAGGAATTTTGTCAGGTTAAAGGCCTGGGCAAGGCGAAGTATGCTCAACTTCAGGCCGTACTGGAGATGGCCCGCCGTCATCTTGGTCAACAAATTGAACTGGGTAGCAGCATCCAGTCCCCGGCCCAGGCACGTGAGGCCGTACATGCCCGGCTGGTGGATTATCCCTACGAGGTGTTCGCCGTGTTGTTTCTCGATACCCGCCACCGAGTATTAGGGTTCGAAGAATTATTTCGCGGCACCATCGATGGCGCCAGCGTACCCATTCGCGAGGTTGTGGCCATGACCCTGCGCCTAAATGCTGCCGCGGTGATCCTTGCTCATAATCACCCGTCCGGGGTAGCCGAGCCCAGCCAGGCCGACCGGCAACTCACTGACCGATTGAAGTCGGCGCTGGAGCTGATCAATGTGCGGATCCTGGACCATCTGGTGGTTGGCGCAACCGATTGCACGTCTTTTGCCGATCGGGGCTGGATCTGAAAATAATCAGGAAACCTTGGGTCAGACTCGATCTGAATGGCAGAAACCTGGGGTCAGACACACATTTTAGCAATAGCCCTGCTAGCCCTGAACATTTCCACGTAAAATGTGTATCTGACCCCAATTGATCTTATCCCTGAGTTTTTCAGTAAAAATGTGTATCTGACCCCAATTATTCCGGATTACGGCTGGATCTCTTGCGTCACGGAGTTTGATTCCGTACAATTCGCGCTCTTTTTCAGATCCATTTGGGAGCAAGACCATGGCGAGAGTATGCCAAGTAACCGGAAAACGACCTATGTCGGGCAATAATGTGTCACACGCCAAAAACAGGACACGCCGTCGTTTTTTACCAAATTTACATTCTCACCGCTTCTGGGTTGAGTCTGAAGGCCGCTTTGTTAAATTACGCGTTAGTGCCAGTGGCATGCGCCTGATCGACAAAAAAGGCATCGACACCGTATTAGCTGACATCCGCAAACGCGGCGAAAAGGTATAAGAGGAAAACACCATGGCAAAAAGCGCTCGCGAAAAAATTCGTCTGGTCTCCAGTGCCGGCACGGGTCACTTCTACACAACGGACAAGAACAAACGTAACATGCCGGAAAAGATGGAAATCAAAAAATACGATCCCGTCGTTCGTAAGCATGTGATGTATAAAGAAGC
>UOFR01000012.1_pt1 | contig 52040 bp, 53 predicted proteins | sample 1988501 | NCBI WGS metagenome assembly UOFR01 (sample SAMEA4712194, study PRJEB27164) | hydrothermal vent metagenome | biome: marine basaltic hydrothermal vent biome; feature: marine hydrothermal vent; material: mineral | place: Pacific Ocean | collected 2011-06-14/2011-07-23 | depth 1689 m | reverse complement strand
GACCGTTAAACGGCGGCCAGATAGAGCCGACAAGACCACGGCTTCAAGGGCGGTGGCTCGAGTTTTATGTAGATGGGCGCCTGCTTTTTCCATAATTTTGTGTAACACTTGAGCGGCCTGCACGATGTTGTTCTCCTGATTTGAACTGGTTTTGTCACTCGTTCTGATCGGAAAACATCGTGTAGGTTCCTCTTTACCTTGTTATAGTTTGATAAGTGTTTGTTTTTGATCCCTTTTTTCGTTATTTTCGTGGGGATATCTCAGTACCTCAGGGTCAGACTCCATTGCCATCTGCGTCTGCGGGGCTTTGTCGTTATTGTTTCCCGAGAATTTCCTCAGCCTCCAGGTGCTGCCGTTTGTGAATGATCGCCAACACCTCGATGAGGTTATCGGTCTTGACCTCATACAAAATTCGGTAGGAATACAGGCTCAATTCCCGCACGGCATCAAGATTTAGCTCTGGTACTTTCCTGCCCTTGCGGGGCAGGGCATCCAGCCCGATGGTTTTCTTAACCAGTTCTTCGCTGACCCGTTTGGCATACAGCGGAGAATCCTGGGCTATGTAATCATGAATGTGGCGAGCTTGGGCTTTGGCGTGAGCCGTCCACTTCACCACGTCTGAATATCCTTCATGACCTCCTCAACGGTTTGGGTTTTGCCATCGGCAGCATCCTGCTGGCCACGGCGGATATTTTCGAGTACATAGAGTCGATATATCATCTCTTCGGTTTCGGCATTGTCAGGCAGTTGCTGGATGGTGTTGAGTGCATCCTGTTTGGTTGTTTGCATAGTAGATTCCTCGTTGTTAACCCAATGGTAACCCAATGGGGTCAGACTCCATTGCTCTTCGATATTAAATCAATAAAATCAACATCTTACCCTGGCTTCTGCCCACTTCTTTTGCAGTGGCCACGAGTCATTACCATTAAGCATATTATTCAGTTTAGATAAATCTAACGCCTCAAGCAACTGCCCAATGGTGCCCAATGGGGTCAGACTTCATTGCTCTTCGATATTAAATCAATAAAATCAACATCTTACCCTGACTTCTGGCTAAGAATCGTAAGTCTTACCTAATCTCTAATAGATAATCTTGACAAATACTCAAAACCTCCCATAATGGGAGGAAAAGGATTGGAATGAGAATTATTGCGAAACGGACGCTTCGTGAATTTTGGGAGGAGGGACGGTATGCCGATTCACCAGGCCCTCTCGAAGCGTGGCATGAAGAAGTTGTAAAGACTCGTTGGGAGAACCCTCAGCAGGTTAAAAAATAATTTCGCAATGCGAGTATCTTAAAAAATAGTCGTGTTGTATTTAATATCAAAGGTAATGATTACCGATTGGTTGTTAAGATTAATTATTCTTACCAAATTATTTACGTAAGGTTTATCGGCACACACAAGCAATATGACATGATAGACGTGGACTCCATATAATGAATATTAAACCCATTAAATCTGAAACCGATTATGATGCGGCGCTCGAGCGTGTTGCTGAGCTTATGGATGCGAAAGAAAATACACCAGAGGGTGATGAGTTGGATGTGCTAACCACCTTAGTCGAGGCTTTTGAGTCTAAGCATTACCCTATTCATGCGCCCGATCCAATTGAAGCGATTTTATTTCGAATGGATCAAAATGGTCTTAAAGATAAAGATCTGATTCCCTTTATTGGTCAATCTGGTCGGGTTTCTGAAGTGTTGAATTATTCTCGTAAACTTACGCTGCCTATGATTAGACGATTACATGCTGGTTTAAATATCCCGACTGAAAGTTTAATACAGGAATACGAGCTAAAATTCGAATAATCACTATGAAAAGTTACGAACAGATTCAAAAAACTATGACGTTATTAAGACTATTTACCTTAGGTGAAAAGCAGCGTCAAAACAAAAAAATTATTTTGGCTGAAAAGGCGATCGAATTAATTCGAAAAAACCAATAACGAATAGAGTCTGACTCTTTTTCGGGCTTGATAGTATTCAGGTAACTTGTTAAGATTTTAGTACTGGCAATGGATTTGCCTTTTTAAACAATTTAGTTTCTCAGCGCAACAGGCACAAGGAGGTGTGAGATGGCGCGTTTACCCCGTTATGTCCTTCCCGGACACCCGCAACACGTTATTCAGCGTGGCAATAATCGCAATATTATTTTCGCCGGCGAGGATGATTTTTACTTTTTTGAATCCTGTTTGATCGAGGCCTGCATCAAGTTCAATGTGCGTGTGCATGCCTATGTCTTTATGACCAACCATGTACATTTGCTGATGACACCCGAGGATGAATTAGGCCTGGGCAAGGTGATGCAATCGGTCGGTCGGCGCTATGTGCAATATTTTAATTTCACCTATCAGCGTACAGGGACCTTATGGGAAGGGCGTTATAAAGCAACCTTGATCGATACAGATCATTATTTATTAACCTGTTACCGTTATATAGAACTGAATCCAGTTCGGGCACATATGGTGGCGACACCTGAGGATTACCGTTGGTCGAGTTATCATGCGAATGCATTGGGTAAATACGATCAACTGGTCAAACCACATGAGTTGTATCTTCAGTTAGGCCAGTCCAGTAAAGAACGCCAACGAGCTTATCGATCTTTATTCACACACCATTTACCTGAACAGACCATAGAAGATATACGCGAGGCCACAAACAAGGCCTGGGTATTAGGTAGCGAGAGATTTGAGGAGGAGGTAGCCAGCCTGGTTGAACGAAGAACCAGCCCCTTACCCAGAGGCGGCCGCCGTTGACTTTTCAATGGGGTCAGACTCCATTGGACAGGTTTCGGTTTCAATGGAGTCTGACCCTATTGAAGAAAGTTGATAGCTCAAAGTGTGTTGTCCAATCCGGATTTCATCCTGGTCGTTGAGTTCATGCCAGCGAATTTTATTGTTTGCTATATGTGTGCCGTTCATGCTGTTCAGATCATGAATGAAAAACTGGCCATAGAGAAAAATTAACTGGGCATGGATGCGACTGGATTTTGCCTCGTCAATGCAGATGTCCAGATCCTTCTGTCGTCCAATTAACATGCGTTTTCGATTTAGTAGATATTTACCAACGATGACATCGCCCTTGCGTACCACTAATAAAGGTAGCGGACGAATAGTGACCTCAGCCTGATTCGTGGTATGCAGTGGTAAATCGCTTTTTCGTTCTATATATAACGGCCAGGCAAGCTTATGGATAGCATTATGCAGGCATAAGGACGAGATATCATTGGTCTTGTTGATATAGGCGGCAATCAGCATCATGTCACATAACTGATTGACCAGCCGGGGTATACCACCGGTATAACAAATAATGCCGTCCAGTAGCTCGGTTGGGAATACCAGTCGTCCGTCATTACCTGCGACATATAACCGATAATCAATGTATTCCCGAATCTCTTCGCGTTGCATAGGCTCGAGATGATGGTTTAAGCGAACGGTTTGTAAAAAGGCATCACTTGGCAGGCTGGTAATATTGACACGTAGCTCGGGATGGCCAAGCAGGATCACCTGTATGAGTTTACGACCAAACATTTCGAGATTAGCAAGCAGGCGGATTTCTTCAAGAATAAGCGGACTCAGATTTTGCGCCTCGTCGATCGTCAATAACACAGGCTGCATGTTGAGGTGCTGATCCATGGCAAAGTTCTTGATAGCCTCGAGTAAATGCGGCTTGTCTTTGTATTCAGGCTGAAGATCCAGTTGCATGCAAATTGAGAGCAAGAATTCATCGACCGAGAGCAGGGTCTGATGAAAATGGACGATTTTGACTTTCTCGGGCAGATTGGCACAGACCTGATCTACCAGGACAGTTTTTCCGACGCCGGGCTCACCGGTCAGAATGACGATGCCATCGCGTACGACCAAAAGATATTTCAGGTAATCGCTGGCACGTTGTTGGCCTTCGCTGAGATAGTAAAAGCGTCGATCGGATGTCGATAAAAATGGATAATCTCGCAGTCCAAAATATTTCAGGTACATAAGCGCACGTCCTTTGAGATGCGTTTAGTTATACCTTTATACTGAATTAAACATGATCCGTCGAGCCTGTATTTTCAAAACTGATCACAGTTTGATCATTCCCGATCAATAATTGATCGATTCTTGATCAGTTTTCAGAAAAAACTGAAACATCGAAAGGAATCCGATCCATTTAGAAAATAACAGGTTTTATCCTGGAACGTATCGGACTGAGTCCAATAAGGTGTTTTCGTGCGCGTATGACCGCAAGGGTATCGATTTGATCAGTGTGAATACGGTAAATAATTCGAAAATCGTTAAATAATAACTCACGAATGGCTCGTTGGTAATCGGTTTCAAATACCAGTTTTCCTCTTTCCGGGGTGGTCTCCAGACGGGAGGTGGCTTCAGTGATTTGTTTTAAAAACAGGAGCGTTGCCCGAGGTAGAGAGTCAATACGATGATCTCGAAACAGGACAAGCTTCTCTAAAACGGGTTCTGTCCAGTTAATCTGATACATTACCGAGCAACCATTTTAAGACTTGATCATGAGGGATGGTTTTTCCTTCGTTAGCAGCAGTAATGCCAGACTCAATTTCTTTTCGTACATATAATTCATAGAGGATATCATCCCAACTGACCTGATCAGGCAAGCGGCTTATCAGTCGAATTGCCTCGTATTTAATTGATGCCATGTCTAAATTCCATTTAGTTTCCAGTAGTGTAAAGAATCTAAAATCAAAAAAAAACGGGGTCAGAGACGTATTAATTATGTTAAATAGCCTACCTAACATCAGGGGCTGTAGCCGGTTCTGAACGGACTGATTAGATAAGGGAAAGGCTGGTGAATAGAATCAGAGCTTGTTAGTATGATTTCCTCAGTACTTTAATATCGGCTTCTACACAAGGAGGTGGGCGATGCCACGCAAGCCACGTTTTAATTTACCCGGAATCCCACAACACATTATTCAGCGCGGAAATAATCGCAAGCCCTGTTTTTTTACCACACAAGATTACCTCCACTATCTTGATGATTTGAGCGAATCGGCCAGCAAGTTTGATTGCCGCGTGCATGCGTATGTTTTGATGAGTAACCATGTACATTTACTGGTGACGCCAATGACTGATAATGGTCTTTCTCGAATGATGCAGGCCATTGGTCGACGTTATGTTTATTATTTTAATAAATCTCATAATCGTTCTGGAACCTTATGGGAAGGTCGTTATAAATCCAGTCTTATTGATAGTGACCAATATCTGTTAGCCTGTATGCGCTATATTGAGTTGAATCCAGTGCGTGCCAATATCGTTAAGCACCCCGATCAATACCCCTGGTCGAGTTATGTGGTTAATGCATCAGGTGTGATTAGCGATCTTGTTGAACCTCATCCATTATATTTAGAACTGGGCAGGTCGATCGAATCTCGATTGAATACTTACCGTGAGTTATTCTCATTGCCTATGAATAATGATTTATTAAAAGATATCCGTGACTGTGTAAATCAGGATCTTGTGCTGGGGCGTACAGCGTTTAAAGACAAAGTTGAAGTAGAAACAAAACTAAAAACTCGTAAGGGATCTCCTGGCCGGCCCCGTATTGAGGAGGATCATGCCATGTATTACATGTGGTAGAAAGTACCTGAGTCAGAGACTGAGTATTTCTCAGTCTCTGCCCCAGTTTTTTATTATGGATTGACCGTTATTAAAACCGTGTCTGTATTTGTAAACCAGCCATCATTTACCGTTAATTGCACAGTATAGCTGCCAGCCATATTTGGTGTGAGTGTTGGATTGATACTATCACTACCGATTAAACCTGCATTACTACCGGCAGGCTGATCAATTACGAGCCAGCTGAAATCGATCAGATTGTAATCGGCATCGGTACTAAGTCCACCATCAAGTTGAGCGATTTGTCCCAGGGTAATGGCTGCATCCACACCGGCATTGGCCACAGGATCGTTTTCATTTACATAATCGTCCTGTAAAGATCCCCATGGGACCGTAATGGCGTATTCATAAAAGTCGTCGCCATTAGTATCGGCTGCAACATTCACCAATATCGCATCAACCGGAGTCAATCTTATTTTTCGGTTGCTTGCTCCGGTATAAACTAATGGGCCACCTGCATCGGGATATCCAGTTAATTCATGATCGAGGCTGTTAATCGCAGCACTGCTGAATTGTAATGGTGCAATAGTTTCAATATCAACGAAGCCGTAGGTGTGATGGTAGAGTCGTCCGCTTATATCTGCAGTCGCACTGGTAGGTGTTGAATAACGATCGTAGACAACATCAACCAGATAATTTTCTATCTTGATGGACGCGCCGCTGGCATTGTTTGCCAGGATCATATCGATGCTGACGCGTTTAGTATATGGGTCTAACATGGCAGTATAAAGTAATTGTGCCCGGATGTTTGCTCCGACCTGGACATCAAAAATATCAGTGGGGTCGAGACTGACAAAACGCAGATTGTTGAAGGTCAGTACAACATCACTATATTCATCGATCTCGGCATTGTATGCATTAATATCCAAAGTGGCCGAACCATTGATGTTCACATCATCATTTTGGCAATTATTATAGGTGACATTAAACGAGCCCAGGTTAGTTTGATCATCAATATTTCCAGTAAAGACCACATTCCCCCCACCTGGGCAGGTTGCACTGACATTGATGTCAACAACGACATTCTGAGTGCTGGTTGCGAAGGCACTTCTGTTCTCATTTACCGAGCGAGAAAGTGTTGAGGTGTGATTGAGCAAGGTGCTGGTGATAATATTTGATGTCGCATTGTTAACATCCTGTGCTCCGATCACGTTACTGGATGAGGCCGAATTTGAACCAGTGAAGGTCTGGTTAGCAAAGGCGGAGGCATTTTGATTATCGAGTACGGCCGCCTGCTGATTACCCGTGTACGTTACAGAATTACTTCCAGCTGGGGTATCACTGGCCCCGCCACCGCCGCCACACGCGGTGATAATAAATATCGATACGATACCCATTACCAGTCCTTGTTTTGTGATTACATATTTATTGAACATGATTATTCTCCTTTGTGTATCGTTAATTAATATTTTATTTTGCAGGAGCGGGCTCACACTACAATCAGTGGATACCTTAATTCCTTAATATAAAATTCGTATTAAAAATAATTTGAACCAGCAAAGCAGCCTACGCGTCAGAGCTGTTTTTCCTGGATTGCGAGATAGCAGAAACCGTTGCAGGATGTCGGTAAAATAGAAATTATTATTACTAATAATGGTTTTCATTAATCCACCTCAATGGTTGTTTCTTTATCAGTCAGCTGCGATAAAGGCTTCTGGTTGAGGCTAAGTATTGGTGAAAAGATAAAATAATGAATTTCTAATGGGTAAGTAACTGTAACAAGCTATGAACAGGGGCTATTTGAGTTACATTTTGTTACACTTTTTAACTAAAACTCAGTCACAGTTCGATATCATTAACTTATGCCTGATTCGAAAGACAAAATTCTGGTAGTCGATGACGACCACCGATTACGTGACCTGCTTGAACGTTACCTGCTGGAGCAGGGGTTTCTGGTCAAAGTCGTATCCGATGGCAAGGCCATGGATCGAGTGCTTGCGCGTGAATTCTTTAATTTGATTGTGCTTGACTTGATGTTGCCAGGTGAAGATGGTCTGCAGATTTGTCGCCGTTTACGCGGACAGTTAAATGATATCCCGATTTTGATGCTGACCGCCAAGGGTGATGAAATTGACCGAATTGTTGGGCTTGAGGTTGGTGCCGATGATTATTTGCCCAAGCCATTTAATCCTCGAGAACTGGTCGCCCGCATCAGTGCTATTTTACGTCGACATCATTCGACACCTGCCGGCGCGCCTGCCGAGGAGCATGATGAGGTTACGATTGGAGAATATGTACTGAACCTTGGCACACGCCTGTTAACCATAAACCAGCAGACAGTAACCTTGACTACAGGTCAATTTGCTTTATTGAAAACGTTGGTAACCCAGCCTCATAAACCATTATCACGTGATGCCTTAATGGCCCAGCTTAATGAACGTGATTACGAGAGTTTTGATCGCAGTATCGATGTTCAGATCTCACGATTACGTAAGATTCTGGAAATAGATCCGAAAAGTCCTCGATATATCCAGACCGTGTGGGGTCATGGTTATGTATTTGTCCCTGAAGGCGAGACGCTCTCATGAGCTTAATTCCAAACACACTATTCAGTCGCACCATGTTCGTGATGATCAGTATGATCATCTTAAGTTTTATTGCCGGTTTTTTTATTTTTGTCATTTATTTTACCCGGCCGATGGCCTCAAGCAGTGCTGATTTATTTTCTTTGCATATAAATAGTGTCTATCAGGCCTTGCACCAGCTTAATCCACAACAACGTGAAACGTATTTAACTAAATTAGAATCCGAAGGCATCCTTTACGTTATAAGAGATGAAAATGCCAGGCCGGGACGAACCGCTGAACGATTTTATGAGCGTGTATTTCTGGAATATTACCCGCAGAAATTATTCGCAAAGAATGTAGAGATAAGATTTGAGTTTGACAATGTCTTTAATTCTGAGAAAAATCGTCTGGTCTGGGTTAAAGTCGATTTTGGGGATAAAAAGATCTGGCTGGGTACGCCGATGAGTAAATTTAAACAGCCGTTCCCAAATAACCTGATTGCACAATTACTGGTTGCGCTGGTTTTAACCCTGGTGGGCGCGTATTTAATCTCCAGGGTCATCAAACGTCCGTTAAAACAGCTTATAGTTGCTGCAGATGAATTGGGTAAAGGCAACATGCCTGAACCTATAAGTGAAGAGGGTACAAAAGAATTTCAAAGTATGAGCCGAGCATTTAACAAAATGTCAAAAGACCTTAAGGCGCTGGATGATGATAGAAATTTGATGCTGGCGGGTATCTCGCATGATTTACGTACGCCGTTGGCCCGTGTGCGATTGGCCCTGGATATGGTCGATAACAAGATCGAGAAAAAATTATATGACGGGATGGTTCAGGATATTGAAGATATCGATAAAATAATCGGTCAGTTTTTGACTTTTGTACGTGATGGGGTTGATGAGGAATTTTCCTATGAAGATGTAAATGATATCGTTGAGCATGTGGCCACGGGTTTTCAACTCGAAGGTAAAAAAATAAAATTAATTTTAAATGGTATCGAAAATACAATGATTAAACCGATTGCCATGCAACGTTTATTTATGAACCTGATTAACAATGCCTGGCATTATGGACGACAGGATGTCGAGGTGGAAACGTCGATGCAGGCTGATCATATCTGTATTGAAATAAAAGACTGTGGTGATGGTATTCCTGCGAGTGAGATAGAACGTTTAAAACAGCCCTTTACGCGAATGGATAAATCACGGTCTAACATCAAAGGTGCGGGTCTGGGTTTGACCATTGTCGATCGTATTGTGAAGTGGCATAACGGCAGGCTAGAAATGCGAAGCCGGGATGGTGGTGGGATGATTGTCAGTGTTTATTTGCCGGTGAACTTAAACGATTAATATTTTCTGCCGTATTATAAGTTAGTGCAGAGTTGCTTGTTGATTTCTACTGTACTCTTTTTATTGACTCCGGCATCCCTGGCGAATTCAGTCCATTTGTCTACCGCCGTGACAACTTCATTTATCACTTCTTCTGGCCGGGCTAAGCTAATTGACTCACCAACTTCAAACAGATCTTTTCGACTGAAATTATCACGCTTTCCATTGGCGCTCATCTGATGTCGGTTGGTCCATTTACCAGCAGGATTATGGGCATAAATAACATCGTAGGCAGGAGAGAGCGTCCATTTCCCATCGGCTCCCATTAAAAACGAAATATTCTTTGTGTGATCATCAAGATCACGTGCGATTATATTAAATAACATGCGCCGATATTGTTCTGTGGCCGTTGCCTTGCTCAGGCGCAGCCTTCGCATGATTTCAAATGTCTGTTCATAGCTATAGGCTCCAGGCATATTAAAATCATAATGGGCGAGACCACATAAGGTTTGCATGTGTTGTTTTTTGCCATCAATACGGTCAAATCGTTTTGTCATAAAATGAGCCCGGCCATTTTCTTCAAATAAGCGACAGGGCGTCATATTAATGCCCGCAGCCTTCGCCATTTGATAGTAAGCATACTCGATTCGTCCATAACCACTCGCTTCACCTAATTCCAGATCGGTAACCCCGTCAAATTTTAATAACCAGTAGTCATAATCTTTGGGGACCTCGGCCTGGCCAGACATGACGTTGCCATCTTCATTCATCGCAATAACGGCCTTCGGTCTTGCTCCCCCCGCCGACGTACCTACGCGCAATATATCCAGAATGGCATCGGCATTTTCGTGCTCGGTTTGTCCAAGTTGAACATCAAGTGCCTTGCGTTCATTCATTATTTCCTGCGCAAGTCCAACTAACTCCGATACTTCTACCGATACGGGCGCATTGTATTTATCCATTATCGCTGGAGAAAATTCTAATGCGCCCATTGCACGTTTGCCGGTGTAGCAAAGCCGTTCAACGGGACTGAAATTAGTGCTGTCGCGTCCATTGCGTGATAACCAGACGTCGATAATGCTATTACCAAATTTATCGGGCAGGGCATCGGCCAGCATTCCGGGGAGTCCTAAAAACGTGTTTTTGTTGAGTGCTGGAAATGAAAATTTGCCATCGCCGTTGCGTGCGTTATCTAAACTCATATGGATGGGGGAGACATCAAGCCCTTTTTTGAGGAAGGCCGGCTCATATTCAAAAATGGCATAATCTCGCTCAACTAACCATGACACTGCGCCTACCGTGTCACCCCATAAAGTGACAATGGCCGTCTCAACTTTTTTTACCACTCGAGTTCATCCTTTGGTTTTTCTGTGCGGTATTCCCCTGAGGCACGTTCCCTTACCTTGCCCTGTGTTTTGGCTAACTGAATTGGGCTGATGGTAATTTCCGGTATAAAGTTATCGAGCTGATCCAGAGACCCCAGCTCTCTTAAAACCGCGATTATGGTTGAAAGCTTACCGCGACCCGATTCAAGTGACTTGATTGAATTGAGTGACAATCGGGTCATCTCGGCCAGTTTTTTCTGGGTCGTATTTTTTTGCAGGCGAAGCGTCTTGAGTCGATGTCCTAGCTCCTGTGCAATGCCTTTATCTGAAAGCGAGTAAAATTCCATAACAGCCTCAAAATAGTCTATAGACGCATAATAATTATATAAAAGCCTTTATTACAGCTATTTTAGAGTTTTATAATTAAAGATCAAGGTGTAACGATTCAATAGCCAAAAATCAGGCTATTATTGTCAATTAGTAACGCTAAAAGGCAAAATATTGGCTGTTATCTTATAAATATGATGGGGTTTGAGTCTATTTGCGGCAATAAAAAACCGGCCAGAGGGCCGGTTCTTTAAATTCGATTTGCTCGATTATTACAACGCGCGTACCTGTGCGCTGAGACGAGACTTATGACGGGCCGCTTTATTCTGGTGAATAAGCCCTTTCGCCCTGGTTTTATCAATTATGGCACAGGCTGATTTGTATTCGGCTTCAGCTGCGGTTTTATCGCCACCGCTGATGGCGGCCTGAACCTTTTTAATGGCACTGCGAAAACGAGTGCGAAGAGGTACATTATGCTGACGGCGATTCTCCGCCTGACGTGCGCGCTTGCGTGATTGTGCTGTATTGGCCAAAACTGTCTCCTAAATCGGCTCGGTATATCGGAAAGCGGCGTATTATGGACGTTTTGCCCTGTCATGGCAACGTTTTTACCGATTATCTGTGCTTATTTTCTGCTTTTCCTGCCCCTTTGTCAGTTCTGCATGCCATAATAGAGCCCATGAAAAGCACTAAGATAATCAAAAGGTTAGGTTAAATATGGGGTTGTTGCGCTCGGCCAGTGTTTTCAGTGGCCTGACTCTGGTTTCCCGCGTATTTGGCCTGGTACGCGATCAAATATTAGCTATCGTTTTTGGCCCCGGTGCCGGCCTGGACGCCTTCTGGGTGGCCTTCAAGATCCCTAATTTCATGCGTCGTCTGTTTGCCGAAGGGGCCTTTTCGCAGGCCTTTGTGCCGGTGTTGGGCGAGTATAAGATCAAGCAGGGTGATGACGGGGTACGTGAATTAATCAGTCGAGTTTCGGGCAGTCTGGCATTGGTGCTGCTTGTCATTACCATTGTCGGGATTGTCGTGTTCCCCTGGCTCATCCTCAAATACGGCCCGATGGCCATCGAAAACGAACAAAAGTTAGTGCTTACTGCGGATATGCTGTTGCTGACTCTGCCGTATATCTTCTTTATATCCCTGACCGCACTGGCCGGGGGAGTGCTCAATACCTACAAGCGTTTTGCGGTGCCGGCCTTTACCCCGGTGTTCCTGAATCTTTGCCTGATCGGAGTAAGCCTGTGGTTGGCGCCGTTGTTTCCGGCCGGATCCGAGGTGATGGCGCTGGCCTGGGGAGTGTTCATCGCCGGCATCGTGCAGTTGCTGTTTCAGTTTCCGTTTCTGGCAAAATTACGCCTGTTACGCTGGCCGAAATACGGTTTTAGCCATCCGGGCGTAAAAAAGATTATTCGTCTGATGCTGCCGGCGATTGTTGGTTCAGCGGTGGTGCAGATAAACCTGATGATCGATCTAATTATTGCCTATACCCTGTTGCCGGATAGCTCGGTGTCCTGGTTAACCTTCTCTGATCGGCTGGTGGAGTTTCCGCTGGGTGTGTTTGGGATAGCCATCGCTACGGTGATCCTGCCGAGTTTATCGCAGCATCATGCTAAAACCGATCCCGATAAATTTTCGCGGGTGATGGACTGGGGTATACGCTGGTCACTACTGATTGGCCTGCCCTCGATGGTGGGACTGTTGCTGTTGGCGGGCCCGTTGCTGACGACCTTGTTCAATTACGGAGCTTTTACGCAGCATGATGTGTTGATGTCTCAGATGAGCCTGTTTGCTTATGCGGCAGGTCTGCTGGCCTTTATCTGGGTCAAGGTGCTCACCCCCGGATTTTACTCCCGACAGGATACCAAAACCCCGGTCAAGATCGCCGTCTGGGCGATGTTCACCAATCTTGTTTTGAATCTGGGTTTTGTCCTGCCCTGGCTCCATTACGGATTACCCGGCCCTCATACCGGGTTGGCTATAGCGACCAGCATTGCGGCCTTTTTAAATGCGGGTCTGTTGTTTTTTAGCCTGAAACGCCAGGGCGTTTATAAGATTGAATCGGGCTGGGGGCGATTATTGCGACAGATTTTTGCCGCTCTGGCACTCATGTTAGCGGTCCTGTTTGTTGGTGTGCCCGAACTTGCGGTATGGTTTGATTGGTCATACTGGCAACGAGGCCTGATGTTAGGCCTCTGGGTCAGCGCGGGTGCAATCAGTTATTTCGCCGGTCTGTATATATTCGGATTTCGGCTGGGGGCTTTTCGCTCCGGGATGACAAGGGACTGATGCAATGGGTCAGACCCCATTGGAAAAGCCCTATTGAACGATCTACCAATAAGGGGAGGGGGATTTTTCCTTCGGCAACTATATAATAAGCGTGATATCAGCCCGGTCTTCATTCTGAGTATCATCCGGATCTGACCCGGGCTGGGAAGTGTTGATAGATAATGCAGGATAAGAGCAGAAATTAACTATGCAGTTCATACGCGGGATTCAAAATCTGGACCTTGACCACCCTGGTTGCGTCGCTACGATAGGAAACTTCGATGGTATTCATCTGGGGCATCAGGCCGTTATTGGCCAATTGGCCGAAGAAGCGGCCGACCTTGCTTTGCCGAGTGTGCTCATTAGTTTTGAGCCGACGCCGATGGAATATTTTCAGCCGGATAAATCACCCGCACGGCTCACGCGATTACGCGAAAAGTTACAGGTGCTGCGCAGGTTTAGCATCGACAAAGTGTTAAGCCTTGCGTTTAACAAAAAACTGGCGCAGATGCCGGCTGAGGTATTCATCAAAGAGATTCTGGTTGATCGCCTGAAGGTAAAATACCTGGTGGTGGGGGACGATTTTCGTTTCGGTAAAAATCGCCAGGGCGATTTTGCCATGTTGCAACAGGCGGGTGAACAGTTTGGATTTCAGGTCGTAAACATGCATACTTTTACGATTGAGGGTGAGCGGGTCAGCAGTACACGTATTCGCAAAGCACTGGATGCCGGTGACCTGGCGGCGGCAGAACGTTTACTTGGCCGTGCCTATCGAATGACTGGGCGCGTTGCTCATGGAGAAAAGTTAGGTCGGCAGTTGGGTTTCCCTACCGCCAATATTGACTTACATCGCAAGGCGACACCACTGCAGGGGATTTTTGTGGTGGAGGTGTTTGGCCTGGAAGGCGAACCGTTACCTGGTGTTGCCAGCCTGGGTACTCGTCCTACCGTCAATGGTAAAAAGATACTATTAGAGGTTTTTATATTTGATTTTGATCAGGATATTTATGGAAAGCACTTACAGGTGAGTTTTTTACATAAGTTACGTGATGAAGTGAAATATACGACTTTAGACGCACTCAAGGTGCAGATTCAGAAAGATGTTGATAATGCAAAACACTATTTTGAAGTGCAGGACGATCTGGCCAGCGACGCCAGAGAAGCAAGTGGTGATCAGGGATGTTAATCAAAGCGATAAAAACAAAAGAGAACAGCAGTGGCCGAATATAAAGACACATTAAATTTACCTAAGACCAAGTTCCCGATGAAAGCGAATCTGGCGCAACGTGAACCTGCGCAAGTCAAAAAATGGGAAGAGATGAATCTGTATGGCAAGTTACGTGATGCCAATAAAGATAAACCCCGTTATGTACTACATGATGGCCCACCTTATGCGAATGGTGATATTCATATTGGTCATGCGGTCAATAAAATTCTGAAAGATGTTATTGTTAAATCACGTACCCTGTCCGGGTTTGATGCGCCCTACATTCCTGGTTGGGATTGTCATGGTCTGCCCATCGAACTTCAGGTTGAAAAGAAGATCGGTAAGGCGGGACAAAAAGTCACCGCCAGTGAATTTCGTGATGCCTGTCGTAAATACGCGGCCAAACAGGTTGATGGTCAACGCGAGGACTTTAAGCGTCTGGGTGTGATTAGCGACTGGGATAATCCCTATTTAACCATGGATTACAAATTTGAGGCCGATATTGTCCGTGCCCTGGGTAAGATCATTGATAATGGTCATTTACACAAAGGTTCCAAGCCGGTGCACTGGTGTGCCAGTTGTGGTTCGGCGCTGGCCGAAGCCGAAGTGGAATACGAAGATAAAGAGTCGCCGGCGATTGATGTACGCTTTGCCATTTTAGATTTTGAGGCGTTAAAGACACGGCTGGCGCATATCGATCACACTCATTTAACCGACAAGGTCTCGGCGGTCATCTGGACGACTACGCCCTGGACCTTACCGGCCAATCAGGCGGTTGCAGTTAATCCCGGTTTTGAATACAGCATTATTCGTTGTGAAGGTGCGGGTGGCCACGGTGAAGAATGTTTTATTTTCGCCAGTGACCTGGTTGAAGCCTGCATGAAACGATATGAAGTAACCAATTTTCGTGTGGTCGGTACCTGTGCCGGTGAAGATCTGGAAAATCTGAAACTAAAACACCCTTTCTATGATCGAGAAGTGCCAATTATTTTGGGTGATCATGTCACCCTGGAAGCCGGTACTGGCTGTGTACATACAGCTCCTGGGCACGGCCAGGACGATTTTATTGTCGGCAAAAAATATAATTTAAAAGTTGATAATCCGGTTGGCCCCAATGGCGTGTTCGTTGAGGGAACTCCCTTGTTTGCCGGTAAACATGTCTTTAAGGCGAACGATGATGTGCTGGACGTATTACGTACTCAACAGGCGCTGGTGCATGCCGAAAAGTTATTACACAGTTATCCGCATTGCTGGCGACATAAAACACCAATCATTTTCCGTGCTACGCCGCAATGGTTTATCAGCATGGATCAAAAACAGTTACGTGCGGATTCGTTGACACAAATAAAAGAAACCAACTGGATACCGGAATGGGGAAAGGCACGCATCGAGGGCATGATGGAAGGTCGCCCTGACTGGTGTATCTCTCGCCAGCGCACCTGGGGTGTGCCGATTGCATTATTTGTACATAAACAGACCGAGAAAATTCATCCAGATACAATTAATTTGCTTGAACAGGTTGCAAGCCGGATAGAATTACATGGCGTTGATGCCTGGTTCGACATGGACATCAAAGACCTGCTGGGAGATGAAGCAGGAGATTATTATCAGGTGCAGGATATTCTCGACGTCTGGTTTGATTCCGGAGTCTCGCATTTTGTTGTATTGAATCAACGTGAAGGTTATCAAGACTATCCGGTTGCCGATCTGTATCTGGAAGGCTCGGATCAACATCGTGGCTGGTTTAATTCTTCGATGGTTACCTCGGTAGCGATGAATGGTCGCGCCCCTTATAAAACCGCCTTAACGCATGGTTTTACCGTCGACTCCAAAGGCGTGAAGATGTCAAAATCTGAACGTAACGTGCTTGCGCCACAAAAGATCATGAATCAATATGGTGCTGATATCTTACGTCTCTGGGTCAGTGCGACCGATTATCGCGGTGAAATAAAAGTTTCCGATGAGATCTTCAAACGCACGGCCGATGCCTATCGTCGGATTCGAAATACCAGTCGTTATCTACTTGCAAATTTAAATGACTTCGATCCCGATATTCATCGAGTGGCGGTCGACAAAATGGTAAGCCTGGATCGTTGGGCCGTATCACGTGCCTTTGAGTTGCAAAAGGAAATAACCGAGGCCTATGAAAATTTTGAGTTTCATAAGATCTATCAAAAGATTCATAATTTCTGTGCGGTCGACATGGGCAGTTTTTACCTTGATGTCATTAAGGATCGCGTTTATACCATGCCTGCCGATAGCCAGGCACGGCGTTCGGCTCAAACCGCGGTGTTTCATATCGTTGAGGCAATGGTGCGTTGGTTTGCACCGATTATGAGTTTTACCGCTGAGGAGTTATGGTCGTATATCCCTGGGCAACGTAGCGATTCAGTTCTTTTCTCCGAATGGTATGATTTTCCTGAAATCACGAAAGATCCTGATGGTCTGGATCTGGCATATTGGCAACAGGTTATTGAAGTGCGTGATCTGGTCAACAAGGAATTAGAACGCTTGCGAACCGCCGGTGAGATTGGTGCTAATTTGCAGGCCGAGGTGCAATTGTATTGTGGCCGTGAAATTTACGATGGATTAAAACGATTAGGCGACGAATTACGATTTGTACTGATCACGTCATCTGCCGAGTTATTTATTGCAGGGGAACCGCCAAAAGCGGCACAACACGTCACCTTATCGGCTAATGACGAGATCTGGATTGTAGTCGGTGCATCTGAACATCAAAAGTGCGAACGATGCTGGCACTTTCATAAAGATGTTGGCAACGATAGCGTACATCCGACGTTATGTGGTCGCTGTGTTGAAAATATTTCTGGTGACGGTGAAGTGCGCGTGTTTGCGTGATGAAAAATTTCCTCTCTCTATAGAAGTGGGAGATAAGGTTAAGGAATAAATTTTTACTAAAGTAATTACAATTCAAAAGTAGATGCGGTACAAATGAACAGTAAAAATATAATAGATAAAATTGGCATGTTAAAGTGGCTATGGATTACAGTTATATTATTTATTCTTGATCAGGTAACCAAGCAATGGGCTGAATCCGTACTTATCAAGTTTAATCCGGTTGAGGTTGTTTCAAACCTTAATTTATATCTTGCCTATAACAAAGGTGCTGCATTTAGTTTTTTAAGCGACGCCGGTGGCTGGCAACGTTGGTTTTTTACCACGATTGCCATCGTAGTCAGTGTGGCATTAATTTACTGGATGAAAACATTAAAGTCGCATGAACGTTCGAGTGCGATTGGTCTGGCTTTTATATTAAGTGGTGCAATTGGTAATGTAACGGACAGGATATTATTCGGACATGTCATCGATTTTATCCAGTTCTATTATCAGGCAGACTCCTGTTTGCCCGGATTTTCATATTACAGCTTGATGCAAACCGGGCAGTGTATCTGGCCTGCATTCAATATTGCCGATAGTGCAATTGCAATTGGGGCAACGATATTGATTTTCCTGGCCTTAAAAGAGGCCTATCAGGACTGGAAGCATAAACGACAGGCAGATTAAAACAGGTATAAAATAATTTTTATGGCAGATATAGAACAAATAACCATTGGACCCGGTACGGTAGTGACCATGCACTTCACGTTAACGATGAAAGATGGCCCTGTGGCCGATGAATCGGAACCGAATGAGCCGATGACATTTACCATGGGTGACGGCAGCCTGATCAATGGTCTTGAAATGGCGATTATGGGTCTGAAACCAGGTGATAAAAACAGTGTTGAACTGGATCCTTTGAATGCCTTCGGATTTTCTGATCCAGAAAACATTCACTATTTACCACGAAACGAATTTGCAGAAGATCTGCCGGTCGATCCAGGTACGGTAATAAGTTTCAGTACGCCTGCCGGTGATGAAGTGCCGGGCACAATTAAGGAAGTAAAGGATGATGTCGTGACGGTCGATTTTAATCATCCGCTGGCAGGGCATGATGTCATTTTTGAAGTGGACATCGTTGATATTAAACCCCCAGTTGCCAGGAATGCTAATGGTTGAAAATAAAGAATTATTATTAGCTAGCCCACGCGGATTTTGTGCCGGTGTCGATCGGGCCATCGCTATCGTTGAACGTGCGCTGGAATTATTTGGTGATCCAATCTATGTTCGTCATGAAGTCGTACACAACAAGTATGTGGTTGATTGTCTGCGTGATAAAGGCGCGGTATTTGTTGAAGAGCTTTTCGAGATCCCCGATGACTCAACGGTTATTTTTAGTGCTCACGGTGTTTCCAGAGCGGTAAAACTTGAAGCAAAACAACGTGGCTTAAAAGTATTTGATGCCACCTGTCCTTTAGTGACTAAAGTCCATATGGAAGTCACTCGTTTTAGCAAAGAAGGAATGGAATGCATATTGATTGGTCATGATGGACATCCCGAAGTGGAAGGCACAATGGGTCAATTCGACCAGGCTGCCGGTGGCCAAATGTATTTGGTTGAGACGGTTGCCGATGTAGCATCGCTGGAGATAAGAGACGTAGAGCACCTTAGTTACGTAACTCAGACGACCTTGTCGATGGACGATACGGCTGCAATTATCGATGCATTACGAAATCGGTTTCCAAATATTAATGGCCCTAAAAAAGATGATATCTGCTATGCCACTCAAAATCGCCAGGACGCCGTAAAACAGATGGCGGTTGCATGTGACGTTTTATTTGTGGTTGGTTCACCGAATAGCTCTAATTCAAATCGGCTCAAAGAAGTTGCTGAACGTCTTGGTACTCCGGCATATTTAATTGATAATGAAACGCAGATTAAAAAAGAATGGCTGGAAAGTAAAAACAGGGTGGGTCTTACTGCCGGTGCCTCAGCACCGGAAGTATTAGTTCAAAACGTTATCAAAAAGCTGGAAGGCTGGGGTTTGAACGTCAGCAAGGAACTTAAAACCACCGAAGAAAATATTGAATTTTCGTTGCCGAGGGCGTTACAAACTAAATGATTATTGATCTGACCAGCAAGTAGGTTGTAAAGCAGCAGTATTATCAAGTGCGGTGCGGCTCCCAGAGCTGTCAATCGTAAAGGTCTCACATTTCGTATCATCCGCCTGATCGTTTATCGCCGTTGCGGTGATGGAAAAGGCCTGATCATCTTTACATCCAATTAAGCCAGCGGAAGTATTTGGGTCAATGGCGATCGTATAGTGACCCTGATTGGTTAATGGTGGGTTATTTAACAGCCTCGGCAATATTAGCGCATTATCACAGCACGTGTACCCCCCATTGTCAGAGTAACACCGATTCATTTCTATCGAAATCTGGGCTAAGGCATTGATGGCTTCTGCTCGATTACCTTTACGTTGCTGAGATAGATAGGCTGGAGCGGCAATGGCTGCAAGAATGGCAATTACACCGACAGTGACCATGACTTCGATTAAGGTAAATCCGGATTTTTTTTTCATATGAGTAGAATTCTATAGTGGTTTTGTATCGAGTTCATAATTAGCGGGTAAGATCCAGATTTTACTGACTACTCGCTTTTGGCCTTCAATATATGGGGTCAATTGAACACCAACCTTGGTTTTACTATTTAGATTGAGAAGTGACGTTGTATTGCCTTTTCGGTCATAGGCGATCGTTGTCAGGGTCATTTCATATGGATTCCCACTAATATTTATTATTTGTTTAGCGATGTTGACATTATCAACGGTGCCATCGAAATCAAACTGTTGTGGATAGTGTTTTGGCAATGCCTGGTTAGCCACTGTATGTCCGAGCAGGCTGAATGAGAGTATCAGTCCTGCGACAAACCTTGAAAAATACCAATAATTAGTTTTATTCATAATTCATACCTTTTCAATGCGCATTAATTTATTACTTTACTATCTGAAATCTATCTCACGCCAGGAGCTTCGGCCTCGTTTGCCGGCAATGCAATATTCTTGATTACTGACAGTACCATCGCTTAAGGTGACAAAACGAACTTTCTTGACCGTGCCAGGTGGACAGGTGATATTACCGGGTGTGCCTGCACCCGTCCCCGCATTTACGGAAGTACTGTTAAAGGCGAGGGAACTGGTGGATGAACCGGCCGCAACATCTCCATTTGCCGTTACGTCGCTGCCATCAATAACACCATCGCCATCAATATCATAGGGAGAATAGGCTAAAGCCGTGCCGGTAAAGGCATCGATGAGCATTAACCAACTGATACCACCAAACGAACATGGATTTGGAGAAGGGATTATGGTGATATAAGCCAGTGCTGAGGTACCATCGGTTGCGGCCTCATTAATGACCCGTTCCCCGGTTGAGGGCAGGTTGTGATACCAGCCATAGTTGGTACTGCCAGTAGTTGAGTAGGGAACCGATGCGGTGGCCGGGGGGATAGGTATCGTGCGGAAAACATCACCGGCTGTCGGCCCCGTATCCGTGGCTATAGGTTGGTTGATCAAGTTACCATTATTCAAAGTCGGCTGTGTTGGGCCCGCGTCCCAGACCTGATAAAATGTTTGCGGGTCTGCCGTAGCCAGATCACTCTGAGAAACATAACTGCCGGTGCCGAAACCCACCAGTAGATTTGGGGTATTTTGACCTGCGCCGCTCGATATGGTGACTACCCGAGAATTGCGCATGAGCGTTGGTTTGGCGGTAATAGGTTGACGGCTACCCGCGCCATTGGCTGCATCCGTTGCGACAAAAACAGGTTTTGGCGTGACGCCTGATTTATAGACATCCCAGTTACTGGCAACGGCGCCAGTAATATCAAATGCCCACATGTTACCTTCATAATCGCCGGCATAGACCGTGTCGGCAATGCTGTCGCCATCGCTATCGGCCAGGGCCGGAGTGGCCAAACTGTTTCGAACGGTTTCACTTAGTGAGGCACCCGTTGGGTAGGTCGTATCGATTTTCCAGTAATCAGTCCCTTCATCCCAGTCATTATCTGCACCAGGTCCTTCGAGTTTTAAGATAAAGAGTTTGGATGAATGAGTGTTACTACCGACAATGTACGGATCATCATCCGAGCCAACCGGGGCTAAAGCATAGTCGGTGTTACCATTCAGGCTGTTAAAACCGTTACCAAAGACAACATACCATTCAATCGAACCACTGTTGCCAACCGGTACAATTTGCGGCTCACTATAGGTCAAGCCTAAATCTCGATCATCGTCGGTGGTGAATTCCCACATAATGTTGCTGGCCAGGGCGGCTTCTCTAGCACTGCCAGAGGCTATCGCAATCAATTCATCGGGGTCGGTTATATTGATCGCAAAATAACCACGTCCACCGGCGCGAAGACCACCCACCAGGACAGTATGCCAGTGATCACCTGCTCCAAGATTAATATACGCATCAGCAACTTTTGGTGTCAGATCCACATAATAACGATGCTCATAACCTGTTTCAGTCAGGGCGTGAAGTCCAGGTCCAAAATCAAAAGTAGGTGGCGGAGCAGGAGGTGGCGGAGGAGCTGGAGCGGCCTGAGTCTGAAATAATGCTCCAGGCACATAGGCCCACACTTCATCACCCGTGTCGGCATTGAAGGCGTGTAACATACCATCGTTACTGCCAACATAAAGCATACTCGTGCGGGTATTAGCGCTGGCAGAGCCAGGGTTGCTAAATGCACCAGAGGCCGATAGCACGCCCGTTTTAAACTCGATATGACGTTTCCCGACAATACCAAATGGATCAGTGTTTGGTATTTGCGCGAGCGGGGCACCCACAAACACAGACGAAGAATTAATGATGTCGCCTAATTTAAAACGTGACGGAGTTGCGGAAAGATCAAGAAACTCCCGGTTACGGAAGGTTTTCGATTGAGAACAAGTCTGAGGACTACTTACTTCGCAGGAATGGTCGCCACGCAAATAATCCAGTCGCGTTTGTGCTATTGCATTAGCCGATGCGGAGGCGTCTATGCCACCCCCAGGCAGGGTTAGCAAATCATTTTGATGTTTTGCCGGCAGATTATTGAAAGTACGGAATGGCATTCCACCATAAGGTTTAGATGCTTCAGCTGTTGCGCGTTGAAAGGTTACGATCGCACGATTTGTTGCAGGTTTTAGCTCAAGCAAGGTATGCGCCTCCCAGTCAGGGTTGCTAAAATTGATAGTGTTAGTGGCCGTGTTAATGGGGTAAGCGGAAAATTCACCCTGCCAGGTAGCGGAACTGAACCTGGCAAAATAAGCGACGCTGCCGTTGCTCAGGGTACTGGAATTCAGGGCAACCGCCGAGGCCGAGCCGGTACGGCTGGCAATGTTGCGAACGGCATCGCCTAGCGCTGTGGTCAGGCCGGTCGCGTTTTGTGCCGACAGGTACTGGCCGCGACCATTAAAGGCCGCATGCACAAGGTCATCGATTCTTTCAGGGCCAGGATCAACGACACCATCATTCCAGACGAAGGGTGGTGCTCCTGTCGACGCGGTGCAGCCTGCGGCATAGCCTCGTGCGGGGTGGGGCGGCAAGGTGGTGAGATCAATGGCACCAGACACACCAAAGCCAACCGTATAAGTCACCATATGTTGAGCCGGATTCTCATCAACGCCACAAGTCATTGGTACCTGATCGGCCAGGCCAGTCGCCAGGTCACGTGCGTAATAATGCATGGCTACATCGGCGAGGGTATCGGTCGCAGCATCGGTATAGGGGTCATAACCGGAAAAGTTGATTGGGTTAGGCAAGCTGGCTGAGGTAAATGTATAGATGCCTCCGGAGATGGCGTCCACATTACCAAGCCCACTACCACCACCACTACGTTCACCATCTGTCAATAACACGGTGAAGTTTTGCTGGCAGAGTGCGGGCGGTTCGGTTGCGCCAATTGAGGTGTTGATGGATAAATCGAGACCACAGTTGCCAGCGCCTACAGCAGCGGTAAAATTGGGTGCGCCTCCATTGCATTCATAATAATTACCCGCACGTTGCAGGGCGGTTCGCAAGGGTGTGCCGACTTGCGGGGAATTCATCCTGAATAATCCGTCGAGTAAGACCGCCTTGCTACTGCCCGCCGTAGTTGCATTATTGCTGTTTGCTGGCGCAGGAGGCGTTATCGGAGGTGTCATAGCCTGCAAACGAATATTAGAATTTTGTTGGCCATTGTTTATGGTGGCCATGCCCATGCGAACATTACCGGACGGAGCGATGACCTGCGACATGGCATACTTACCGACATAGTCGCGCTTGCGGTGATAGACAAACCAGTTGGTGAAGTTGCGAATCTCTTCGTTACGTGTAACTAGCAAACAACCGTTGGCAAGCGGTGTTTGCGCGCCGGTACATTGCGCTGCCGTAGCGATATCGATTAATGTCTTTTCGTCAGTAGGATCAACGATCGAGTTGCCAGCAAGGGCCGGGGTGATAATGTTGGTATCCTGCCACACCCAATACCTCATGGGAGTGAACGTTACGTCTGCATTATTACCATTGGTGTCACGAGTTCTAACACGCTTTACGGTATTCAGATTATAGGTATTGGCTGTTGTGTAATATGGATCGATTGGAACCACGGCAGGTAGTGCTGCGGTTCTATAATCCGGGTAAGAAACTCCGGCATCATTAAGACCTAACCAGGGTTGATAGGAAATAGCAGGATCATAATACATATTGTTGTAATTACTATTACGACCACGCCAGGCACCCTGTTCTACAAGTGTCAGTGCGCGACCAACATTATCGAAGTAATCCTGAGTGGGTAACATCTGACGGTTCGTGTAACTGTTTCGAGTATTGCCATTCCAGCTAACGGTGCCAAAACCGTTGTTAAATCCTGGGTCATCCTGACCAAATAGATAGGTGTAAACTCCGGTAGAAAACGCATTTCCGGGTGCAGGCACCAGCGACATTGCGCCACCCCAACCAAATACCGATTCCGGTGTCATCATCTCAATGTCCATACTGCCAGAGTCATCTACCATGAAAAAGATATTCGGTTCCGCACGATTTGACAGGAATAGTGGTGAGTCTTCAATTATTCCCGGCGCCGCGATTACCGGCTGGCTAATTCCAACCGAAAACAGACACGCGACTAAAACACTGTAACGTATTGACGTTATGGTTTTGCTGATACGTGTAAAAACTGGATGACTAAATTTCATAACAAATAACTCCTACTACTGCAGGGTTGAGGATTAGATAATTGAACAACATAATTTGATGACCTGCCCGATTACTTGGAAAAATAACTTTGCAACATGGCTCGAGAGTTCGGACTTATGCCGGTGCCACGTGACGTGATCTGAAAAAATTTGGGAAGAGGATCCCTTTCTACATAATCGTTGGCATTGCCAAGGTCGGCTGCCTGACCCTGAGTACTCTGTGCACGAAGTAGCTGGATCATGTAGCGCGGCAAACGAGCGACCAGGTTATTATAGGGAACGGTTACGAAGTTGCTGGCATCCCAGTTAGTTTCTACAGACCAGGCATCGGCAACAATAATCACATCGCCAAAATCGAAGAGTCCAGTCGCTCCATTATTTCCACCGGTCGGATTGTAATCGCCAGTATCTAACGAGGTTATCACAAATCGTTCTCCTTCTCTTAATGCCGCTTCAGCGGCTTCAAAGGCGGTTTGTGCATCACGTGAATTGCCGGCCATTTTTTCTTCCAGCGAGGTCGTGCGCAGGGACGAGACGCCGAGAATGGTTAATACCAACAGGATAGATAACGAGACGATGAGCGCGCTACCGGTCTGGCCTTTGAAACCAATAGATGGATTGTTCATTATGGTATACCTTTGTTGCGAAGCTTGACGGTGGTGGTAAAGACCTTGCGCTGTCGTCGGTCAGCGGGAGACGTGACCGTAGTGCCATCCGCGGCGCTGATGCCCGCCATGAGATAATTTTGAGTAACAGGCGCCACCGTTGATTTTGTCGACACCTCATTCGTTGTGCGTATTAACAGGCTAATTCGGACACTGACGATGTTTTCATTCGCGGCTACCACGTTGTTAGCCGTGACATAGGCGTTGGCCGTGCCATCACCACTGTCGGTTAATTCGTTACCATCGAGCAGGTTTTTATCTGTATCTATCCCGTACAGGATTTGCATACTCTCAACCCCGTTAATCAGTTCATTGGCAACGGCGCCGGGTTGCATCTCCATCCGATAGAGTGAGGGTTCACCATTTGGATTAATGGCGACGTAATAAGCGTTACTCACGGCCTGAAAGAGATAGGTATCGCTTACTTCAAAGGTGTCCGGGCTGGCGGCACCGCCCCACAGCACGACGGCATTACCCGGTAAGGCTGGGCCGGCATCATGAAAGATATCTATCTCACCAGCAACCGCACCAAGCACAAGGGCCGTGGCCTGGAATAATCTGACCTTTTGGCAGTTTGTGGCAAGTAATATCTGTCCCTGACAAATACCGGAGGCAGGGTTGCAATTATTGGCGTCCAAAGCAGGAGGAGCCCCAACGTCAGCAATACTAAAATTGGCAGCAACTTTGTTTCGGTTGAGGCGGGTCGAATTATTACCCGCAAATCGGGCAATGAGGATGTCGGAGCCAGGTAGCGGCGGCGGGTTAAAAAAGTTTGGCAGGATCGCTCCACTATAAGCCGCTGGTGGCGCAGCGAGATCGATGACCTCGCCAGGACCGGACGTAGTGGCCTCATAGCCAGTAATAGCAACTGCAAAATTTGCTATCGCAGTGTCATTTTCTGGAGTGCCTGCGCCGTTTAAGAAACTTACAAATTTAGGCGCTTGATTGAAATCATTATTGTAGGCACAGCCGACAAAACCGGCCATGCGTATATCATCGACCATAAACCTGACGGCGAAGCGTGCGCCTTCCTGTAACTGGGCAAACTCTTGCTGAACATTATAGGTCCGTTTGCTGTTGTAGTAGACCGACCCAACGCCAAGCAAAAGTACCGAGCTTATTGTGACCGCAACAATGAGCTCAATAAGTGTCACGCCAGAGAGTCGAGAGGTGTTTTTCATAATTCGTGTCATAGTATTTGCCATGTTGATTCTGTTTAAATTTCGTAAGTTGTTAATTAATTGCCGGCCATCGTGTTTTACGGGAAGGCATCCACCGTAATGCAAACTTTTCCGGCTACGACGGGTGGGCCACATTCCGCTGCGTTAATGGCCGCGGTAGTAGGGCCGTTATTGCTTTCATCCCAGGTAACGGAAACTCGGTAAAAAACAATACCGCTTGCCGTGGTCATTTGAGAGATATACCCAGCGCCATTGCGTAGCGGGCTTGCAGAATTTTTTATAGCAGGGTTGATGGCCGGGTTGTTGATTGCCGTGTTCCATTCCATTAGGTCAAAACTGGCTAACTCAGGGCTGGTACACGTGCCGGTAACACAATTAGGTACTGCGGCCGGGACCGCGGCGGCGTAATTGGCGGTCGGATTATTACGGATGCGATCGGCCATATCGTAAGCGAGCTGGGTGGCCACGGTGCGGGTATAGGATATCTGATTGTTGCGAATGCCTGCGGCCTGCATACCAGCTAATCCGAGCAGGCCAATTGAAAAAATGACCAGAGCAATCATAACTTCGAGCAGGGTAAAGCCTGCTAGTTTTGTGTGATTCATGGGCATATCGCTCCGAGTGATGTGGTGTATCTACCGGTTGCGTTAATGTTGATAATACGAGAGCTTTTACCGGTGGCACATAAGGTAAAGACTAGATTCGCGGTATTGGCTCTTATGCCCGTGTTGAGATAGGTTATCGTCAGAAGGCCGCCTGATTCAACAAAGGTCATACCATTCGGCACCGGGCCTCGGCTGCTAAAGTTGTTGATTGGGGTGGGCGCGCTTGGCATGGGGGGTGCCGAAACGATCCAGCCATTAGCCCAACCACCAGATGCTGTGATAACAAAGGTCCGATTACGATTTATCGCCTCACTGCGAGCCAGGGCTAAATCGGCGGCCAGGCTATTAATGGTGGAAGCCATACGATTCCCGGCCGACATGCCTTGCAGTCGAGGGAGTCCAATGGCAACCAAAATGGCTACTACCGCCAGGGTCACCATCAGCTCAATTAACGTTAATCCTTTCATAGTATTCATATTGGTAGTTATAGAGAGTTTCTTAATCATATTCACGCTTCTTTCGATAAAATGCCGATTTGCCGGGATAAGTGGTTTTCGATAGTTTGGGTAAGAATTAGTCTAACTAATTGATTTGTCAGGAGTGTGATTTGTCTCACATACATAGGATAATAGCCCAAAAGTTTCGTACGTATATTCTCAAAGAGTAAAACATGAAAGCAGTGGTAGTTGGAGGCGGGTTACTTGGTCTATTAAGTGCGCGCGCATTATCTCAGCAGGGTGCTGAGGTCACAGTGGTTGAGCAGGGTGCTTTTGGTCAGGAGTCGTCATGGGCCGGTGGGGGCATCCTGTCGCCCTTATATCCCTGGAACTATTCAAATGCGGTCAATGCATTAGCGGGCTGGGGTCAGAAGTTTTATCCCGAGTTGATTCAGCAGTTGATGCTGGAAAGTGATGTCGATCCTGAATGGACTCAAAGCGGCATGCTGGTGTTAGAAAACGAACCGGCTAATTTTGTTGATGCCAGAGGCTGGGCGAGTGCGCGCGATTTGAATTGCCTGGAGTGGGATCCCCTGATGCTCGCGGAACGGGAACCCCAAATTCAGGACGAACATCACGGGCTTTTCTTCCCGGAGATTGCCCAGGTTCGCAATCCTCGTTTACTTAAAAGTGTGCTGGAAAGCTGCGTACATCATAAGGTGAAGCTGGTCGCGAACTGCCCGGTGACGGAATTAGTTCACCACGATGGCGTTATTAAAGGGGTAGCTAGTTACGACACAAGGTTTAATGCCGATGTGGTGGTGGTCTGTGCGGGTGCCTGGAGCGCAAAGGTCATGGCCTTACTGCAACAGGATGTTCAAATCAATCCGGTGCGTGGACAGATGATCATGTATCGAATGCCCGCTGGGCAACGGCAACTGATTAAACGTATAACGCTCATGGATGATCATTATGTGATCCCCCGTCGTGATGGCCGGATTCTGGTGGGCAGCACCCTGGAACATACCGAATTTGATAAGTCCACAACCGAGCAGGCCCGAATTCAACTGGCCGAATTTGCCGAGCAATTATATCCCTGTTTGCAAAATGCCGAGATTGAGCGGCAGTGGGCCGGTCTCAGGCCGGCTAGCCCGGACGGTATACCATATATATGTTCGATACCCGGTTATCAGGGCCTGTTTCTGAATGCGGGACATTTTCGCAATGGCGTCGTGCTCGCGCCCGCTTCGGTGCAGCTGTTGATGGATTTGATCTACCAACAGCCGCCTGTTCTTGATCCGGAACCATATCGGCTCAAACGGGGCTGATTTTCAGCCATGGTCTGGGTGTATTTCTAGACTTTGTCTAAATTTGTCGTCTATACTGGTAAACATATGAGCACATCACACCCACTAAGCCGAGCCGACACCATCGAAAAATTGAAGTCAGCGGGCGTAACCCCAACCCAGCAACGTGTTGAGATCGCGCAACTCCTGTTTGCCCAACATCAACATGTTTCAGCTGAACAGGTGTTATCGATGGCAAACTCACACAATTCGGTGGTATCAAAGGCGACGGTTTATAATACTCTGGGCCTGTTTGCGAGTAAGCGTCTGTTACGCGAAGTGATCGTTGATCCCACCAAGGTTTTCTATGACTCAAATACCTCCGAGCACCATCATTTCTATAATGTCGATTCGGGTGAATTGCTGGATATCCAGGGAGAATCAGTACAGCTTGCTAAATTACCGGCATTGCCTGTCGGCACCAAAGCGGAAGGGGTTGATGTCATTATCCGCATCAAAAATTCGCCGGATTTTGTCGCAGAATAACAAATCAAGTATACTCACCAACCTGAATTAGCCGGAGTAGCTCAGTCGGTAGAGCAGTTCACTCGTAATGAAAAGGTCGGGGGTTCAATTCCTCTCTCCGGCACCATTTTGGTCTTTGTTCAAATCACTACGTAGTCATAAAATTCAGCTGCAAAAGTAAAATTAGTCCGTTTCAATGAGCTGACGAATTTCATGGCAAGCTCGTTCAACATTATTGAATTCTAAAGTATAACTATCACAGGCCAGGGCGATACGGGTTGCTGCAGGTAAGCCGGATTTTTCATGACAGAGCTGGTTCAGCGCGTTGGCGTATATCTTTGCACTGGCCAGAGCGGGGCTTATCGGCTGGATGGATACGTTTTGCTGTTCAGGTTTGTAATGCACAAAAAAGATATGCGTGATCCTGGCGGTTCCGACTGCGATACCACCAGCTAAACACTCTGCTGGTATATGCCGGGTGCGGTTTGTGGCAAGCGTAGCTTTGGGCAATAAATAGGGTGGCGGAGGGTCCTGTTTTACACAAATTGCGTGCGGGTAGCCGGTGACGTGCATGTTCTTTATATCGATTGGACTCAATTCATCCGAAAAATATTCAAAGCCATGGTGAGTCAGTGCCCAGGTAGTCGTTGACTTCCCGGCACCAGAGTGGCCGATGATTAGAATGGTTTTGTCATTTAATTTTAGTGCTGCTGAATGTAAAAAAAATAACTCGGGTCTGAGTTTTTGTAATTCAAGTGTTAAATCTTTTTCAAAAAAATAAAGAAAATCAGCCGGGTTGTCATAATTTCCTATTTCATTTCCGTCTCGCGTTATGCCAAAGCATCTGGTCTCAGCTTGGTATGAAGTAACATAGTTGATTTGATCCACGCAGGCCGAGGAATGAAAGAGTCCTGAATAATTTTTAGTTAATATTGCTGATGTGTCCTCATCAGCAGAAATATTAATTTCTATATTAGTAATGCGTAATTGCAACATAACTAAAATGGATGAGTATTTGGGATAAAATTGAGTGGGATCAAAAAAAGGCCGCCTGGTATAATAACAGACAGCCTTCTTAATGAATTTGTTAGTTTATTAAACGGTACAAATTAAAGTTGAGGGTTGTTATTAACCGGAGGAGTTGAATTTTGTGATCCATAGGCATGCATACCAGGTGCGACAGCCAGGGTGACAATTACAGGCGCAGCATAGGCCGCTTTTTTAATAAATTTACGGCGTGATTCAGATACTTCGGTGTTTTTTTCTTTCTTACTCATAACTTGCTCCTAGTTTATGTCCATATAACCCATTGTTTACACTTCAATTAAATTTTGTTCTGACAGCTGATGTAGTGTTAATTCTACATCTTTTCTGGCAACGTCGAGTTCAATATCATAATGCTCAGCTATATGCTTGACTACATCGTCTGTAGTTGTCTTACCATCAAGACACGTCCAGATCTCACTAGCGGTTGCATTAAATTGATGAATCTGACCAGATGCCTGATCTAATACTACCAGTTCCCCATCTACAATCTGCTCAACTAAATCAACAGTTTTTTTATAAATTGGCAATGCTTTTGTACCTTACTTAGTGCCTGTAAGGATACTAAGATACACCATTATGAGCAAGTATATTATCCAACTATAATATGGTAAATATTTATTATATTTAATTATAACAATTACTTACATGTAATTTCTGTCAGATTAATTTTACTGAAAGGGTGTTATCGGGAGGTCCTGCATATTGTCCCGATGTCGAGTTTTATGCATTACAGCACTAAAATTAAGTTTTATTTGCGTTATGTTTCCACTTAACGTCACTAGTTTCCTGTAGTTAAGTGTCTGGGGACGGTGTAACCTCGTAACTGGCTGAACTGGGAAGGTTTTTACGGGTGATGGCTAATATCGACTCTTGACAGGTTTTTGGGGGCATTAGAGTGTCGCTAAGAACTTGATCTTATTAATAAAACATGATTTAGTCGCGCTTCGAATTCGCTCAGCACAAGCTTATAACGGGTAATGTCAGAAAAATGAATGCCACTGCAAAAATAAAGATTAAAAGAAGCAGTAAGACTTTCGGGCAGTTTGCGAATTTGCCGTCGGCATTCAAAAGCCCACCCAAAGGTGTGGCCGACAAAGCAATGGTGATCGCCAAGATCGATGGCCTGAAACGAGTCGTGGTAAAGCAGCTTCAGGAAGCCGCCAATCAGCTGGCTCTGGTCAATCGCTATAATATTAAAAACGAAAAGCGGATCAAGCTGGTTAATGCCATCATGGTGTCGGTGTACGCAGCCATGTCAAAGCATTATACGAAATATCAAACCAATGTTTTGTCATTACCAGAAAGTAAGGAGCGGCGCGAAGTTATCCTGGCCTGTATTGATATCACTGAACAGGCTGCGATTGCCTGCAAACATTATTTCAAGGAAATCTATTCAGCCAAATCCCTGGGATATCGACGCAACCGTAGTAAATGTATCGATATGGGCGTGCGCATACTCGAGTTACTGCGTATTGAGCAACGTTTCCGTGCATTGCGTCACCAAAAATTGCCGCCTGCTGCCTGGCAGGATATTAATCGAGTGTTTTTTTCGCTGCTGGTGCATGGTGACATTGATGAATCGAGAGAATTGTCTGGTTATATTGGTACCTGGGCAAAAAAATCGTCGATAAAAAAGCAGAATGCCAGCGCCAGTGCCAAAAAAATATATTTATCAATACAATTGTTTGGCTTGCTGGATGCGCCGAGTTGGTCAACACGTCTTTTTCATGCAGCCGATGCCTATCTTGAGCATGTCGCCGATGCGATCGTCATTCATACTGATGATAAAGTCGAGCTAGAGCCTGGCTGGTTGATGACCAATATCGATCTTAAAGGGCCACCATTATTTCAGCGTGAGCAGCATCCTGTCGACCCCTCTATCAAGTTTGAATATTCGAATTTATACAATCATTTAATTAACGATTATGAGGAGCTGGCCAAAATGAAATTTATTGGTCAGCTTGATGAAGATAAATTAAGCCGGCCACTATTTGATCTAGAAGAAATCGAACGATTTCCATTATTGGAGACCATGTTGTTTGGCTTGCGACCACGCGAACGTATGCAAAAACGGCATGCCGCATTTGGGCATGAAAGTTTAAAGCTGTTTTTTGGTTACCGGCAAACGTTTGATTTATTAATGGACATGGCAAACGAAGATGTTAAGCGCCTGACTAAAACGCGTGCTTTTAGCGACACATTAGCGGGAGTCTCTGCAGGATTATCCGATAAATTAAATTCTCACTCACTTACCAAGTGGGAGATCGTTAATTTTAGTACGGGCGGCATTCTAGTGTTAACGCGTGAAAGCGCCTCTACTAACCCAATTCAGATCGGCCAGATAGTAGCGTTTAACCCAAATGACGATGTAAAACGCCCAATGTTAGGTTATGTATCACGTATTAACCGTCCTAGTGAACAGCAGGTTGAAGTAGCCATTGTACGCTTTTCTAATCATGCTGAGTCGGCACTTCTGCAGGAAAATCAAAAGAGTAATGAAACTGGCTCCGGAGTGATTCTCTTTCAGAACATGGAAGGGAAATGGTGTTTGATAGCCCGGCATGATTATGACTTTATTCCGGGTACTCCCTTTAAATTATTGCGTGAAAGTAATAAAACCATACCGGCCCGTTTAGGTAATGTCATGCTGAGTAAACAGGAATTTATCGTCTTTGAGTTATCTGCGCCGGGAATGTAATTGTGCTGTTATTTAATCGCGGTCTGAGACTGCTCCTACCTGATTTTATTTGTCTGATTTTATTAGCAAAGAAAAATCCAGTGCCTGTATATTTTTCGTGATCGCACCACTCGATATATAATCAATCCCGGTCTGAGCAACTTCGTTGATATTTTCAAGGGTAATATTTCCAGAGACTTCCAGTTTTGCACGTTGCTGATTAAGCGCAACGGCTTTAATGAGATCTTCGCGAGCAAAATTATCCAGTAATATTCTTTCTGCACCGGCATCGAGTGCCTGCTCAAGTTCATCCAGTGATTCCACTTCGATTTCAATCTCACAGTCCTGACTATTTTGTTGGGCCTGTTTAATTGCGGCGGTAATAGAACCACAACTGGCGATGTGATTCTCTTTAATAAGGATCATATCGTACAGACCGATGCGGTGATTCATGCCGCCACCACAAAATACTGCGTATTTTTGAGCCTTGCGTAAACCGGGAATAGTCTTGCGTGTATCTAAAACTTTAACATTGGTATTCGCCAGCGCATCGACATAGTGTCGAGTAATACTGGCGGTAGCGGACAAGGTTTGTAAAAAATTAAGTGCGGTGCGTTCGGCGCTAAGCAAGGCGCGGGTAGGGCCGTCAATCGTACATAATGTTTGATTCGTGGTAATGGTATCGCCATCCTGGCATTGCCAGTTAATCTTTACTTTATTATCAATCTGCAAAAAACATTGATCAAACCAGTGCGTTCCACATAATATCCCTGACTCTCGGGTGATCACTTTTGCACTTGAGTTTTGCTCTGCGGGAAGCAAGTTTGCAGTCACATCGCCATTACCAATATCTTCTTTTAATGCCAGCGCGACTTGCTGTTGAATATCAGCTAACTCGATATTCATATTTTTTTACTATCAATATCACTTGCATAGTATTCTTTAGTAATCCTGAAAACTACTGGACTCAGAAGTAACAAACCAATCAGGTTTGGAATAGCCATCAGCGCATTTAATATTCCAGCAACGAGCCAGATCAGGTTTAACTCGACCAGCGGCCCGATGAACACGACCACAATCCATAACACGCGATAAACAGGAATTACTCGAATGCCAAATATGTATTCGGCACAACGTTCACCGTAAAAGCTCCAGCCTAATATGGTGGTAAAGGCAAAAAAGGCCAGGCCTAAGGTTACAATGTATTTACCAAAGACAGGTAGACCCTGGGCAAAAGAAAACGAGGTGATACTGGCATCGGATATTTTTTTGCCGGTCTCAGCATCTATCTGCAACCAGCCATTCATTAGTATGATGACAATGGCGGTCATTGAGCAAATCACAATCGTATCGATGAAGGGACTTAACATGGCAATGCTGCCCTGTTTTACCGGGTCACGGGTTTTTGCCGCAGCGTGTGCGATCGGTGCGGTACCCAGGCCGGCCTCGTTGGAAAATACCCCCCGCGCAACGCCAGTTTGTATGGCCAGCATGATGGCGGCACCAACGGTGCCACCTACAACGGCCGTAGGTGAAAAGGCTTCAGTAATGATCAACCAGAATGCCGCGGGAACATCCCCCAGGTTCATGACAATGATGATCAAGGCTCCGCCGACATAGAACAAAGTCATGATCGGTACGAGTTTGCCTGCGATATTGCCGATACGACTGATGCCTCCGATTAGCACCATCCCGGTCAGAGACGCTAACACGATTGCGGAGACCCAGTTAGGTATATCAAAACCGTTGTTTAACGCATTGGCAACCGCATTTGCCTGTACGCCATTGCCAATACCAAAGGCCGCCAGTGCACCGAACAGTGAAAAGGTAAACGCCAGCCAGGTCCAGTTCTTACCGAGACCATTCTTTATATAGTACATCGGCCCGCCCTGATGGTTACCAGCCTCATCCACTTCCCGGTATTTCACCGCGAGTACGGCCTCGGCGTATTTCGTCGCCATACCGACCAGGGCGGTAATCCACATCCAGAAGATTGCACCGGGCCCGCCTATCGCAATTGCACCGGCCACGCCGACAATATTACCAGTGCCGATGGTGGCGGAGAGTGCGGTCATTAAGGCGTTAAACGGACTTATCTCACCATCACTGTCATCGTTTTTACGACCTTGCCAGAGTGACTTGAAGGCGCTGCCAAATTTTCGTAACGGCATAAAGCGTAGACCGATCATCAGGAACAGACCCGTACCGACCAGCAGAATCAGGGTAATTGGCCCCCAGACGATAGCGTCAATGTTTTTCAGGGTGGCGGTCAGGGATTCCATTTAGACTCCGTATATTTTTTACTTATTATTATTTGCAACACGATTCATGCGACGGTGCTTGCTAAGTTAATACTTGTCGGCATAATAGCAAAGAATGTTCATCAGGCGAGCCCTTAATGAGTTTCAAGATCGATCAGCCCACGTCGTTATTATTAGACTGTCTGTATATTCCATCGCCAAACTGTAACGATCGACCGGATCCAACCGATATCTCGCTGATCGTGGTGCATGGGATTAGTCTGCCGGCCGGGCAATTTGGTGGACCGTATATCGAACAATTATTCACCAACCGATTGGATGTTCAGCAGCATGAATCGTTCAGGGATCTTGAAAATTTAAAGGTCTCAAGTCATCTTTTCATTCGTCGAGATGGCCAGCTGATTCAGTTTGTGCCTTTTGATAAACGTGCCTGGCATGCCGGCGAGTCTCGCTATGAGGGCCGTGAAAATTGTAATGATTTTTCGATCGGAATTGAGCTTGAAGGAACCGATAATCAGCCGTATGAAGACGTGCAATACCAGCAACTAAGCACGGTCATTAAGGCTTTGTTAAAGCATTATCCGGCACTTGGCCATCAACATATCATCGGCCACAGTGATATTGCCCCCGGGCGCAAAACCGACCCCGGCCCGGCCTTTGATTGGGCAAAATTGGCTCATGTACTTGACGCTCGTTTAGGATAAACTAATAGAATAGTCTCGGGAAAGGGATCCCATAACGTGATATTTTTCATTGCCATTATTGCTGCTATTGCCATTGAATTAAGTTTTCGCCGAGTTGATCATTGGCGTGGTTTTGCCTGGTTCAGCCAGTTTACGGATTGGGTCGTCCATCAACTCGATTCGAGCAGTGTGCGCGACGGACCGGTCGTGGTGCTTGCCATTATTACTCCATTACTCCTTGCTATCTGGCTGGTCTCGGCCATGCTCGGTGGTGTCTGGAACTTGTTTGATTTTGTATTTTCAGTACTGGTGTTGCTGTTGTCATTGGGGCCAACCGACCCCATTCGTCAGACCCAGGATTACCTGGATGCATTGCATAACGATGACAGTGAAGCGGCCAAATTGCATGCAAGCAGTTTATTAGGTCGCGAAGCGGATAAAAACCCGGTATTGGTGGCAGAGCAGGTTAAATCAACATTATTGATTAAGAGCTGCAGTGGCATCATCGGCGTGTTTGTCTGGTTTATTGTGCTCGGGCCGATTGGCGCGGCGATGTTTCGTTTTTCAGGTTTATTAAAAGACCGTTATGACGATGTACAAACGGGTTTTGCAAAATCAGTTAAGGATCTCTATAACATCCTGATGTGGGTTCCGGCACGTTTAACTGTATTGTGTTTTGCCATCATTGGTAATTTCGTTGACGTTATTCAGTCGCTGCAAAAAGTTTCTGACCTGTGGCAGGCGGATAGCGATGCACTCATAAGTGAAACCGGTATCGGTGCGTTACATGAGGCGGATCTAAGTAATGATAATACTGTTAACAAAGAGCATATCCACGATTGTTTGCTGCTGGCTAAACGGACCGTACTCGCATTTTTAACCCTCCTTGCGATCGTGGTGATCAGCAGCTGGATCTTCTGATTTAATTTCATGTTAGAACTGGTAATAGGTGGCGCTCGCTCGGGGAAGAGTGCCTATGCGGAACAACGTGCAAAAGACAGTCACCATTCGGTTCTCTACATAGCGACGGCAACAGCTGACGATGATGAAATGTTACATCGCATCGCGTTTCACAAAAATACTCGACCCTCCGGATGGCAAACTATCGAAGAACCGATTCAACTCGGTAAAATATTAACGACTCTATCAAACCCATCCGTTCCATCAGAGCCAGTGAAGCCATTTGTCATTGTGGATTGCCTGACCCTGTGGATGACCAATATTCTTGCATTAGAATTAGTACAATACGAAAATGAAATAACAAGTTTTTTTGAAGCAATCGATAGTACAACTACATCCATTATATTTGTTACCAATGAAATCGGTATGGGGGTGGTACCCTTGGGTGAAGAAACCCGACGATTTATTGACGAGAGCGGAAGACTCCATCAGCGATTAGCAAAACAATGTCACCGTGTTACTCAAATGATAGCTGGGATAGAGAATAGAATAAAAGATGAATGAAAAAAACAACTGGCTGAACGACGCAGCCAAACAATGGGATCAGGAAAGTTTGATTGCGGCACAGGGGCATCAGGCGCAGCTTACCAAACCACCTGGTGCGTTAGGCTTGTTAGAAGATCTTGCGGTTAACCTGGCTGCCATGCAGGGCAGGGTGAAACCCGAACTGAAAAATGTTTATATCAGTGTATTTGCCGGCGATCATGGTGTAACCGAAGAAAACATCAGCGCCTTTCCTCAGGCCGTGACCGCACAGATGATGGAAAATTTTGTCCATGGTGGTGCTGCGATCAGTGTATTAGCCGAGCAGCTAAATGCGAATTTAGTAGTTGTTGATGTTGGTGTAAATGCGCCTGCGAGTTCATCAACAAAAGTTGTTAATAAACGAGTTGTTGATGGTACGGAGAATTTTTCAAAACAGGCTGCGATGTCGGAAGCAGAACTCTCATCGGCACTTAACGTTGGTTATGAACTCGCTGAGCGGGCAGCGAGTGATCACGCCCATATATTTATCGGCGGCGAAATGGGTATCGGCAATACCACCAGCGCAACGGCGTTGGCGGCCGCGGAGCTGAATATACCCGTCGCGCAACTAGTTGGACCTGGTACCGGTCTGGACGCCGACGGGATCGCACATAAGCGTCAGGTGATCGAACTGGCTTTGCAGAAACATCTCGCTGAAACTCAAAAAAGTTTATCTCGATTGCAGTATTTTGCCGGTGTCGAAATTGTCGCACTGGTAGGTGCCTACATACGTTGCGCTCAACTTGGTATTCCAGTACTGGTTGATGGATTTATTACTACGGTAGCGGCTTTGTACGCACAGTCAATTAATCTGCAAGTGGCGAACTGGTTTATCTATGCACATCAGTCGCAGGAACCTGGCCATCAATATGTATTAGCGGCATTAAAAGCACGACCATTGCTGGATCTTAATATGCGACTGGGCGAGGGTAGCGGTGCGGCGATGGCTATCGCCATCATTAAACATGCGATTGCCTTGCATAATAATATGGCAACCTTTGAGCAGGCCGGCGTGGCCGGCAAAAATACGGCTACGGAGATAGCATGATTACCACCATTGATTTGATTCGTCATGGTGAGCCAGTTGGTGGGCGCAAGTACCGTGGCCAGCAAGATGATCCCTTAAGCGACAAGGGCTGGCAGCAAATGCGTGATGCGGTAGCGGATCATTGCCCCTGGGACATCGTTATCACTTCACCATTATCACGCTGTGCCGAGTTTGCGAATGAACTGTCTGAACGTCATCAGCGTGTTTTGAAATTCGAACCTCACTTTAAAGAGATTGGCTTTGGTGACTGGGAAGGTAAAACAGCTGAAGATATCCAGGCCGAGACGCCAGGAGCACTTGAGTCTTTTTGGCGTGATCCTGTCAAGCACCGGCCGCCAGCAGCTGAGTCCTTGATTGATTTTCAGCAGCGCATAGAATCAGCCTGGACTAAATTACTGGATCAGCATAAGGGACAAAATGTTTTAGTCGTATGCCATGCGGGTGTGATTCGTATGTCAATGCAATATATCCTGGGTATGCCGATTGAGCATGTGTTTCGTATTAATGTTGCCAATGCCAGCATCACACGTTTGCAAATTGATCACGGCAGTGCTAAAAATTACCCTCAGCTTATCTTTCACCACGGCCGATTATAGTGTCCAGCTGGAATACTTATTGGTGGTCATTGATCAGTGCCATCCGGTTTTTAACTATCATTCCAATTCCAGTAGCCTGGCCTAAAGAGCAGGATACACAGTCAGTTCAGGCTGGATCGATATTATTTTATCCAATGGTTGGGCTTTTGGTTGGTCTTACTCTGCTCACGCTTAGTTTGTTTTTAAATATTTTTTCGGATGGGCTTGCTGCAATCATTCTTTTAACCGTTTGGATTATTGTAACCGGTGCCTTGCATCTGGATGGACTGGCCGACAGTGCGGATGCCTGGCTAGGCGGGCACGGCAACAAGGAAAAGACTTTACTTATTTTGCAGGACACCCATTCTGGTGTCGCGGCTATTGTCGCCGTGGTGCTTGTATTACTGTTTAAATTGATTTTACTTTCCGAGTTAAATTCTAATTTAGTATTAGCTTTGTTACTGTCGCCGATTATTGCACGAACCGCGGTTACCGGCTTGCTGGTGAGTACCCCGTATGTTCGAGAGAACGGGATTGCCTCGGTAATGATGTCATCGTTACCGGTAAAATCCGTATGGATTTCCCTGCTAATCATTGCTGCGATAATCAGCGCATGGCTTGGGTGGAATGGCATCGTTATCGTACTATCTGTGGCCGTGGCAGTGATGTTATTTCGCTTTATGCTTTATCGTCGCATCGGGGGGACGACCGGTGATACGGCCGGGGCGTTAATCGAATTAATCGAAGTGTTGGTGCTATTTAATTTTGTTGTTCTTGAAAATTTATGATGACGGGATCATTGTTATGAATATCCGGCAATGCGTTTATTTTATAAATATTATTCTAAGTTTTGTAGTTTCTGCTAATTGCTTCGCTATTGATAGCTTAGCTATCAGCGTGGTTGATGATAAAAATAATACCATCACATTAAAAAGCCCTGCTCAAAGGGTTATTACTCTGGCTCCTTCTTTGACTGAAATGGTTTTTACCGTCGGAGCTGAGGCCAAATTAGTGGCGACGGTTAAATCCAGTAATTTCCCTGAGTCCGCAAAAAAAATAGCGCGTATTGGCGATTATGAAAAATTTAATATGGAGACATTGTTATCGTATAAACCTGATCTTGTCTTAGCCTGGAGTAGTGGTAATAACAGCCAGCAGGTAGAACGAATTAAAAGGTTTAATATTCCTGTTTATATGATCGAGCCGCGTCAACTCAAGGATATTGCAAAAACCCTGCGTAATATCGGGATTTTGCTAGGTTCCTCTTTACAGGCAAACCTGTCCGCATATAAATTTGAAAAACGATTGTTGAAAATCACAGTAGCGAATAAAAATAAAACCAGGCTCAGGACGTTTTACCAGATTTGGCATGATCCGATTTACACTATAAATGGTGAGCATGTTATCAGTCGAATTATGCAGATATGTGGTTTAGATAATATTTTTCATAATGCGCGCATCCTGGCACCCAACGTTACTCAGGAGGCGGTGATTGATAAAAATCCGCAAGTTATTATCGCCAGCGGTATGGCGAATGGATTGAGTGTTGAACAACCTGAGTGGTTATCGATATGGAAAAAATGGCATGATATTTCGGCGGTTGCCAACGAAAATTTATTTTTCATACATCCAGATATAATTAACCGCCAGTCAACTCGAATATTAGATGGTGCAGAAAAAATGTGTAAACAGGCCGATATCGCCAGAAAGAACATTAATCGAAATAATACGGACAAGAAAAAAAGGGACTAGACGCACTGATTGGAGAGAACAGGAGGAGGAATGATCAGTGACGGGTAGTCTAGCCCCTTAAAACAAACTATTTTATTCAGCGCTTACCATGTTCATTTCAGTGTATTTCAGTTCAACGCGGCGGTTCATTCGAGTATTATCAACATCCAGTAAAGGTTCGCTGTTTGCTAAAGCACTTATCTGAATCTGTGATTCAGAAACGCCTGCTTCAATCAAAATTTTAGCGACAGCATCAGCACGTTTTTTACTTAGATATTCGTTATATACTTTTGGACCATAATGATCAGTATGGCCATTAACATTTAACACCACCTCTGGATTATCAACCAGGAATTTTGCGTGTTGTTTAAGTATATTGGCATCATCATCTGACAATTCCGCTTTATCAAAGCCAAACTGAAAATTTAATTGCCCGGGCCTGGTGTTTTCGCTGATATCAATATCTGGATAAGGAATTACGGAGGCAGCCGAATTAGTTTCTATTTTAGCTTCAACTTCAACTGCATTGACTATATCCGAGTTATTTTCTGCGAGTTCAGGCTTTGATATGTTTTCAGAGTCTGCAGTTGCGATAGTCTGCTCTACAGGCATTTTTTCAACCTTAGATGTTTGCGTCTGTTGGGGTGAATTCCCCGCACATCCTGTTGTGATAACGCCAATGGCTAATGCCAGGGTAATATTACGTGCGATTAATTTCTTGTTAAATATCAGGTTCATGTTTCTTTCCTCACGGGTTAGTGGCGCTGACTTTATGTACAGAGCCGTTCAAATATTTACAGTTACAGTAAACTAAATAAATATGGCGACAGTGAAGAGAGAAAAAGGTGGTTTAGGGATAGAAAATGACGAATTATGATTTTGTTTGGGATGAATGACGTGGAAGTGTGATCTTGAATTCGACTCCAGAGAGATCAATCCGATTGTCAGCGACAACAAGTCCATGATGATATTCAACGATTAAGCGAACTATATAAAGTCCAAGACCAAGGTGAGGTTGCTCCCCTTTTTTATCTCGAACCGATACCATTGATTCAAACAAATTGGCCTGCATCTGTTTCGGCAAGATAGGTCCCTTATTGGCAACTACAATCAGAATATCATCTTCAGTGTGGTTTAGAGTTATATTGATCGCGGTACCTGATTCATGAAAGTCGACGGCATTATTGATTAATTTATCAAGCATTTGAGCGATTAAGTCCGGAGAGCCTGTCAGCCTGTAACTATGTGATGGAGACAGTGCTAATTCGAATGTGACATTTGAGTGTGCTAGTCGATAGCCTTCAATACAGCCCTCAATAACTTCAGCTAAATTGAAATCCACAGCTTCTTCACTTTGCATGGTTTGTTCAAGCCGTGTGGCCTCACTCATTCGAGTCAGGATGTTATTTAGTCTTTCGATACCTTGCCTGGCACGATCAATGTAAATCGTTTGCTCATCATGTTCATCGGAACCGGCGAGGTTATCGAGTGATGAACGAACCACAGTAATCGGAGTACGCAGTTCATGTGAAAGTTTACTGGCCATGCTTTCGAGATAGCGATTGTACTGAGCAAGACGTTCTAGCATATCGGCTACACCGCGAGAAAGATCACCAATCTCATCACCATCATTGGTTGCTTCAATTATTCCAACTACACGACCATCCGTGGTGATGGCCTGATCAGTGGCATCACGCAGACGACGTACGCGCATTGATAAGCGTGTAGCAAATGCGAGTAGGACTATAGCGGCTATCAAGAAAGCCAGGGCACTCAAATTAAACAGGATTTCCAGGGCACGATTCTGGGCTAACAGGATAGAGTTACTGGTTTGCTCGATTGCGATGGCACCAATAACCTGACCATTACTTTCAACGGGATAGGTCGCGGTGAGTATATTGACTTCTTTATCTGGAGTTTGGCGCCAGCGCACATCCGGGTCACCTTTTAATGCATTTTTGAACTCTTCACTGTTTAATCGAGAAGCATTAAGCAATTCATCATGAAATTCAGTGGCAGGTTGTTTCAGGATCATTTTATAAAATAGCGACATTAAGCCACTAAAAAAACTGAACTCCTGTTCAGGCTGATCATAATCAGGCTGATTTTTAGTTTTCACCAGTGTTCCGGTACGGGCAATGACTCGATTGTGTAAGTCAATCACCCAGGTGCGTGTTAGTGGTCGTTGTAATCGAGAGATCATATCTTCAGCTTGCTGGGATGGAAACATTAAGGTGCCGAGATCATCCTGTCTGGTTAAACCAGCAGTGGCGATTAATGTATCAATTTCACGATTATCTGAATTATTAACATCGGCAATTGCAAATGAAAGCCGGCTGCCAATTAGACTTAGTGGAATCCGAATTTCGATGTTATAACCTGAGGCGGTTTCCTGCCATTCACCTTTAATGCGCTTTTCTGCTCGAACAGGTTGAGGAGAGATTAGATCATCCGTTACCTGGTGAGCATTGACCCAGCCAGGTGCAATGGTAGTTATGATGTAATGTTTTACTTTGCCCTGTTTGTTTTCAAGTACGATACGCAAGTGATCGCTTCGATGTAAACTTAGCTGATTGGGCTTTCTATATATAATGTTACGGTCACTAATGTCAAAGATTACATATAAATATTTTCCATAGGTTCCAAGCTGATGCCGAAATGAAAATGAACTGTCCTCTGAACCTTTCAGCGCATTGTTTGAATTAAATACCTGCATACGTTCCTGATATTGATGCCAGTCATCAAGGTAACCATCAAGTTGAATTCGAGAATGTAAGGGACGAACGAAGACGTGCTGAATACGCGTAGTGGGTAGTGGTGCTACCGTCTGCGTGTTGAATAGAGAAGGGCGAGTTTGCATAACGGCTGCGACCATCTGTGTTCTCGTCAGTAAGGCATCTTCCTGTTGACTACGTAAATAAGACTCCATCTCCTGAATATATTGGGTACCAATCCATGGAATGATTAACAGGCTTGACGCGACCAGCAATAGTTTCAGTCGGATACTAATTCGCAGGCGTTTTGATTTGTGTTTATTCTTACTCAGGGTTATGCTCCGATTCAAACTCAGGGCCAGAATCTGGTTTATTGCGTCTCATTCCAACGATAACCCATACCATATACGGTATCGATACAGTCAAAGCTTTTATCCCATTTATTAAATTTATTGCGAATTCTTTTTATGTGTGAGGTGATGGTCGCATCGTCAACAACAATTCTGGCATCGCTCATGAGCTGTTCCCGGTTTTTAACATGTCCGGGTCGCAATGCAAGTGTATGCACTATCCAGAATTCTGTCAGGGTTAAATCTACCAGATTGTTATCCCAATGAGCCGTAAATCGATTCATGTCCATACTCAGTGGTCCGCGTGAGATCAAGTCATCTTCGGCGGTTGGTTTTTGCAGTGAATCGAGGCGACGAAAAAAAGCACTGATTCGAGCACACAGGTTTGGGATGCTAATGTCTTTGGTTAAATAATCATCCGCACCCAGTCTAAGACCAGAAATAGTGTCCAGGTCGCTGTCGCGTGCAGTGAGAAAGATGATGGGTAGATTCTCGGACATTGAACGCAAGGCACGACATAATTCGAAGCCACCATCGATCTCGTCGTTTAAACCAATGTCGAGTAAGGCCAGATCGGGGAGGCGTTGATTAAAGGCATGCATGGCCTCATCTCGGCCAGGATATTGATCAACCTGGTAGCCCTGCTTGCTTAAGGCATCGGCATAATTTTCACGGATGGCGGGTTCATCCTCAACAATTGCAATGATCTTGCTCATTGGAGCTCCTCCTCAAATTCCCTTATACCCTAGCATAATTTTATCGGCCTATGGGCTGACTGAGCAAATTGCCATGATTTGTCATTATTCATCGGCAGCTTTCCCGAATCCTACCCTCGGCTAGCCAGAGTCACTTATCAAACTGTAACTGTACTAAAACACCGGCGCGTAAACGGAAACGATGAAGCCACGGAGAAGGTGAGACCTGAAAGGTCGAGAGGCTGGTCTGGACCATGGCACGCTGGAACAGGAGCAAAACATGTTACAACAAAATAACAATATCACAAAAAATACACGAAGAAATAAGACCGGGAATGAAACGCTCAAGTTCATTCTAGATGTTATTCAGCATGTATTGATCCTGATTACGTTTTTGATGTTTTTTTCGTTTGTGCAGGTGGCTACGGCTGAAGAAAATGCTGGTAGTGCTTTAATAATGCATACAAAAAATTCCAAAATGTCATTATCGGCGCTAATGGTTAAAACCGATATTGATATGAGAATCAGTGGAATGATTAACCGCGTCCATGTGACCCAGATATTTAAAAATAATACGAGAGAATGGGTGGAAGGTGAATATCTATTTCCATTACCACAATCGGCTGTGGTGGATGCATTACAGATTCAAATGGGTGGGCGAGTTATAAGTTCTGAAATAAAATCTAATAAACAGGCCGCTAAACGATACACTAATGCAAAAAAAAGTGGTAAACGTACTGCATTATTAGAACAATACCGGCCTAATATATTTAGCAGCAAGATCGCCAACATTGCGCCAGGTGAAGAAATCCGAATTCAGATCTCTTTTCAATATTTGGCAGAATATGAACACGGTGAATTCAGACTCCGCTTTCCGCTGGCTGTAGTGCCGCGTTACATCCCAGGTGTTATCGCATCGGAACAAATTGATTTTGATCCAGTGAAATTGACTGGATTAAATAAAAGGCAGTTAGATGATATTAATCAACTACGTCGCCCCTTAACGAAACCGGACAAACAGGCTCCGATTTCGTTGCATATTGAACTGGATGCTGGTTTTCCGTTGGTCGAGTTAGATAGCCGGTATCATGCCATCCACAAAACCAATCATGGTTTTGGGCGATACAGTATCCGTTTTAAATTCGGCGCGGTTTTAGCTAAACGAGATTTTGAACTATTCTGGCGACCTGAGCCTGGTCATTTACCCAGAACCGCGATATTTCATGAGCAGCTCGGTGATGAACATTATTATTTCGCAATGTTGTACCCGCAGCAACCCGAATTGTCTGATCAGGCGTTGCTTAACAAGGAAGTCGTGTATGTAATTGATACATCCGGTTCGATGGCCGGAGCATCGATTAGACAGGCACGGCAAGCCTTGTTGATGGCGTTGACGGATTTAGACCCAGAGGATTATTTTAATGTCATTACTTTCAATAGTAAGACGCATACATTGTTTGAGCAATCAAAACCCGCCAGTGTTTTGAATGTGGCACGTGCACGACAGTTTGTTGCTCAGATCAATGCACGAGGTGGTACCGAGATGATACCGGCATTGAAAAAAGCATTAGCTGTAAATGACACTAGTCTTCGCTTTCGTCAGATTATTTATCTGACCGATGGAGCCGTTATTAATGAACAAGAAGTGTTTGACCTGTTAAGCAGGGAAATAAAACAAAGTCGATTATTTACGATTGGTATAGGTACGTCACCCAATAGTTATTTATTACGCCATGCGGCAAGAATGGGCAATGGAACGTATACTTATATAAGCAATGTCAATGAGATCTCGTTGCGCTTAAATCAGCTATTCAAAAAGATCAATCGCCCAGTATTACAGGATATTAAGGTTGAATTCCCATCCGGGTTAGCTGAGATCACCCCGCGACGTATTCCTGATTTATATGCGAATGACCCGGTAGTATTCAGCATGAAGGCAAAAGAGCCCGTTGACATAGTTAATATCCTGGGTTTTCGATCAGGTGAACAGTGGAGTCGACAAGTTAATTTTGTAGATAGTAATAATGGTTTTGGTGTCGCAAAATATTGGGCGCGCCAAAAAATAGATATCCTCATGCAAGGGAGCCTTGAAAGTATAAGTGTTGACAGGCTAGAAAAATTCGTTACCGAAATTTCTCTTAAGCATAAGATTATGAGTCCTTACACCAGTTTGATCGTGATTGATAAGTCATTACAGCGTGATCCATCACAAAAATTATATACTCATCCGATCCCTGCTAATTTAGCAACCAACCGGATTATTCCATTGTCTGCGCAAACAGCAACTGATGCGCAGTTAAAATTAATGATTGGGCTCATCAGTTTATTACTTGCCGGTATTGTCAGGATATTTTTACGTCGACGTGAACAAAATCGGGAGTGGTTCTAATGCGCTTTCTGAGTGATAAAGTATTAAAAATAATTTTATTTGTTTTGGCCATCATTGCCGTTTATTTCCTGGCCAGTGCCTTTTATATTCCAGTTAAAGCGGTTATCGCGCAGAATTTATTGCAATCGGCCTGGCAGTCCACTCTGGCGGGTGATTCACAGGTGAAACCCTGGCCATGGGCGGATACCTGGCCGGTAGCTCGATTACGTGTACCTGGTCTGGATATAGATCAAATTGTATTGGCGGGCGATCAGGCTAGCAATCTGGCTTTTGCTCCTGGACAACGTGTTCACAGTTTTTTTGATAAATTATCAGGTATAACGATAATTAGTGCGCATCGGGATACGCATTTTAAATTTTTACAGGACGTACAGTTAGGACAAAGAATCGAGTTACAAAATGAATTTGGTGTTGTGCAGACCTATCAGATTGAAGATATGCAAATTATTGACTCAGGGGAAATGGGCATTCGTCCACCCGAGCAAGGGCAGTGGTTGACCCTGGTAACCTGTTATCCATTTAACACAATAAATAATAACGGTTCATTGCGTTATGTGGTTTTTGCAGAAGCTCTTACCGATTGTGAATATGAATCATGCCAGAGTTAATAATGAGGAATATCCGATGAGTAAATATACATTATCTATTAACATACAGTCCGAGCATAAAGATTTTCTCGAAAACCTGATGGTGACGTTCGAAACAATCAATGGTGATATAGATGATATCGATTCGGTCGAGCTATTAACGGTCAGTGGACCAAGCTACATCGACTACCGGATTGAGGATGAGTCGAAATTTGACGATACGTCCAGGCCAACAGTCACTCAACGAAATCTTTTTCTCGATAAGTGGTCTATTTCTTAAGTTATTTAAATGTTTAGGGGCGAGCTCAGACCGGGATTCGATAAAAAATATGGGCATTATCGCGGTCTGAGCCTGCCCCTGCAAAATTATTCACAATACTAATATAAAATGAAAAAATTCCCTGTAATTATGGTGTAAGCTATAGTTAATAATCAGTTATATATTGTATCAGGGGGATATAATGAAATTTAAACTTTATACCATCGCGTTATTGTTGCTACTACTTACGGCCTGTAGTAAACCACTACCTGAGATCAAATTGAATTATGTCGGCGAGTGGCAGAGCAAAGAAATGGTTTTACTGATTCTTGAAGATGGCAGTGTTGCCTATAAAAGGTTAAAGGGTGGGGTAACTACGTCAGTAAATGGTCCACTAAAAGAATTTGTTGGGGATGATTTTGTGGTTGGGTTTTTATTTTTAACCACTACGTTTAAGGTCTCTGAATCACCGCATGAGCTAGATGGCCAGTGGCAAATGGTGGTCGATGGGGTTCGATTATTCAGAGTTAATGAAAAAAAAGTTGATTTTTAGTCGCGGAAAGAAATTCGGATATCAATGTGGAGTCCGGTTATTAGCTAACTAACTGTTCCTAATACCAGCCTGCCTCAAGAGATCCATCCGACTAGATCGATTTACGTAGGAGCAGGCTCAGGTTGCGATTAAATACAGTAAGCAAGGGCATCATCGCGGCATGAGCCGTTCCCATATAAAATCGGTTATACAATTAATGAAGGTTAAGAGGGCTGTTACTCGTAGTTTTATTGAATTATTATTACGATTCTGGTTTTTCAAATCGTCCAGGTTTCCATAAGACTTCTTTACCATTTTCAAACCGTGCACAGATGCGGGCAATCACAAACAATAGATCTGAGAGCCGATTCACATAGGCCAACGTTTCGGTACTCACCTGGTCAACCTTGCTCAAAGAATAAAGGCGTCGCTCTGTGCGACGGCATACGGTACGTGCAATATGACAGTGCGCGGTGGCGACTCCACCGGCGGGTAATATAAACTCTTTTAGCGCAGGCAAATCTGCATTTAATTCATCGAGGATATCTTCAAGTCGTTTAGTATAGCTGGCCATGATGGCCTTATGACCCGGAATGCAAACTTCGCCGCCAAGATCAAATAAGTCGTGTTGCACTCCTTCGAGCGTCTCGCGTACACGATCAGGCAATTTATGCGCTATGATTGCGCCGACATGACTATTGAGTTCGTCGACTGTACCAAAGGCCTCAACGCGCATATGATCTTTTTCAACGCGTGAGCCATCACCAAGTCCGGTAGTACCTTTATCGCCAGTGCGAGTGTATATTTTTGAAAGTCGGTGTCCCATTTCAACCTCCGTTAAGTTGATAAATGATAGGGATATTAAATGAATGAGTGCTATTCATTTGGTCATATAGATTTGGGGACAGTTTACCAATTTCTTTAAAGGTTTTCACGGCATTGTGATCCAATACTTTATATCCTGAGCTTCGTTTGACCGCTATATCTGAAATTTTGCCCTGTACATTAATATGCAAGGCCAATATGACCTTACCTTGCCAGCCGCGTTTACGTGCCAGCATTGGATATTTAAACCGTGCCTGGAACTCAGACTGGAGTTCTTTAACCATATCATTATTCAGTAGGGCGAATTGTTGTGGACTTGATTCAGAGATTTTATTGTTATGGTCAGGTAACACGGCTTCTGCCGATGCGGGTTGAACCTCGGTTATCTTCGTTTCTGTTAGCTGTTTATCCAGTGGCCTGGCCGTTTTGGTTTTACTTTTTAAGGCCGTTTGCCTATGTGTGGACTGGGGTTGGATAACAGCTGTTTTAATTTGACGTGTTTTGTTAGATGGTGGGGTTTCAGGCGTCAGATGGGCCGGTTTTGTTAGTGCGACATTGAACGTTGTGCGATGCAGGTCAGTGCTAACGTATATCGTTTGACTCAACTGATTCCAGAATCCAAAGGCAACCAGATGGATGCCCGTGGAAACCAGAATCATGATGTAGAGTCGGTAAGTTTTCATTTTGATAAGTCGTAACTCACCCCAAAATAAAAGGAACGGTCAGTTGTATTAAAGCCACGTGCAAATTCGTATTGCTTATTAGTGATATTATCAAAACGCATATCAAGCCATACGTGCTTATCGAGTTTGATCCTGGAAGATAAATTAAATAAAGTATAACCGGGCAAATCAAATTTATTACTCCCAAACCCGTCCAGGCGTTCAGAACTATAGATCACTTCCAGGCTGGCACTGACATCCTGATTGTAATTGTGGGTAGTTGCAATCGTTAATTTTTCACGAGGGCGACGGATCAGGTCTTCTCTGGTGTCATTATCATAGGCCTTCTGGATTGTGGCATTAGTATTAACTGACCATTTAGCATGCTGCCAACTGTGTTCAATCTCAAACCCTTTGGTGGTTGCCGATGAAATGTTTTCGGCCTGGAAGTTAGTGCCGGTGTAACTAATCAAATTATCAATGTTGTTATGAAAGTAGGTTACGTTCAAACGACCTACATTATTTGATTTCCAGCGCAGGCTGAGCTCGCCACCGTCTGATGTTTCCGGTTTTAGATCGGGATTACCGGCAAAACCAAAGAAGAATCCAGGGTGAAATAATTCATTGATGGTTGGTGCTCGAAAGCCATTACTGAGACTGGTGGTGAATCGTAACGAGGGTGATATGGCCATTCCCCATGAGGCTAAACCGGTGGTGGCCGAACCAAATGTACTGTGATCATCGCCACGCAATGAAAACAGGAAGTCATGGACTGAACCACGGTAACTCAGGTTCGTAAAAATACCGTTATTATCGATCTTTTCATCAAAGACGACGCTTTGATCCGAATTATTGATATTTTTTGCCTGATCTTCGTAACGGGAGAGTCCGACAAGTAATAAGAATGAATCACTCAAGACAAAGTCATTTTGCCAGTCGATCATTTTTCGTTTTGTAGAGATATCAGATGGGAATGCGGAAACGGTTTCTAGTTTTTGGTTGTTATAACCTACAGATAATACCTGCGACCAGGTGTTATTAATCTGTTGATCAAATTTGCTAACGATATCCTGCTGTTCACCATTCGTCGTACCCTGATCAAATTCAACTTCTGAATCGCTGGCCCAGGCCTTAAAACTCAGGTTCATTGACTTGCCTAGCGGAATGGCCAGGTCGGCGCTGACGTTACTCTTTTTGTAAGCATCAAGGTCGGCATTATAAAAAAATCCGGCATCAGGATTCGTTGCCGAAAATCCATCGGCCTCTTCGTGGCTGGCATTTAATCGGAAAGTGACTTCTTTACCAACACGTATTCCAGCTGAGGCTTCTTTGGTTCCAAAACTACCGACGCCGATACGGGCATGGTGGCCCTCATTTTTACGGGTGAAGATCTGGATAATACCGCCGATCGCATCTGAGCCATATTGGCTGGCACGTGGGCCGCGCACAATTTCAATGCGTTCGATATTGCTCAGGTTCATTTGTTCGAAAGAGAAGGTACCGGTAGTGGCAGATGATACTCGCATGCCATCGACTAAAAATAAGGTGTGGTTTGAATTGGTGCCACGTAAAAAAACATTAGTTGAAGCGGCTGGACCGCCGGTACGCGAAATATCAATACCGGCCTGAAGCCGGAGCAGGTCAGCGACACTGCGGGCCGAACTTTTTTCAATATCGTCTCGAGTAATGACACTGACCGATGCCAGAGTGTCGTCCAATGTCTCGCTGGTCCGCGACGCCGTGACAATAATCGGGGATGAATCAGACGGTTCTTCGTTAATTTTGGTATCAGCGATACCGGTTAATGGATAGCTCAGACCGATCACGGCCGGGATAAATAAATAGTTGTTCACTTTTTCCTCCAAAGACGCGCACCCGCGCAGGTAATACGTGTGCAGAGGAAAGTCGGATCGAAACTTTGGCGACGCCCTCCGCGACACACCTAAAAATAGACATTGGGCCGGTCTCCGGGCTCACAAGTGAAATATAATTTCCGGGTGTTTCCGCCTTCCCACCTATTGGCAGTGGCTATGATGGAACACCCGTAAGGGCACCTCTAAAAATGCACTTTTTCCGCGATAGCGGCGTCAGCCCCGTGCTCGAATCCTCATGTATGCCATATACACTGCGGTTCTGCGCGCGGGGCTTCCTTGCTCTCACGAAAAAATTACTAT
>UOFR01000038.1_pt1 | contig 52526 bp, 66 predicted proteins | sample 1988501 | NCBI WGS metagenome assembly UOFR01 (sample SAMEA4712194, study PRJEB27164) | hydrothermal vent metagenome | biome: marine basaltic hydrothermal vent biome; feature: marine hydrothermal vent; material: mineral | place: Pacific Ocean | collected 2011-06-14/2011-07-23 | depth 1689 m | reverse complement strand
GATGGCAGGATAATGCTAAAGATTTTGAGATTAAGATTCCGGCTAAAAAATATTTTGTCTTTGGAGATAATCGCGATAATTCTCGTGATAGCCGATATTGGGGGTTTGTGCCTGAATCTTACATTATCGGAAAAGTTGTTCATATCATAAAACCTGAGGATGAACGGACAGATATACTGAAATAAGTAGCCAATGTCTGGCGCAATGTGGTCAGACTCCATTGATTCTTGAATCCAGCAGAGCTAAACATCAGTGAGCTAAAGTCATGGAAACAGTAGCTTCAATTCTTTTTATAACATTTTTAGTTGCCTTTTTTCTTATGGTGGTAGCCTGTTATTGCGTTTTCATCATTAATCGTATTGCGACTAAGTCATTCTTGGTTGTTTATAACAATGATAAAGATCTGTACTTTCAGATACTTGATGGACGCGAATCTTCATGGATTGAGCGACGTACCCATTCTTTGAAAAACTTTGGTTTATGGTGGAATGTATACCGAACTTTATATCGTGGGGGAAGAATTGACGAAGTCGTCGGGCCAGGGACAAGGCTAAGGTTTTCACGTTATGTGCGTATAATGTGGTTTAGTTATGTTACGGCAATCCTTTTAGCCATCATAGTTGTTTCAACTGGATTTATATTAGCAAGAGCGTAAGCGGGTCAGGTACATCAATGTCGACAATGTCGGGGTAGGTTTATAACCTGACCCCGTGGTTCTTATCAGCGGTCTCCTGCTTCTTGCTTTGATAAAATTGAATCAACGCTATTTGATGTTAAAAGTGAACTGTCCATATTTTTAATTCCTTTCTGGAAAAAACGAGCAATCTTTTTAATGTCGACTCCTGCCGCTGTTGCATCTAAGCCTTCATCTGTTGAAGGAAAATCAGAGCTGGTAAGATGATTGACTGCAATCTTTGTGCTCGATGTTGGTCGGTATAGGTTAATGCATTCAAAAATATTTTCGACGGTATATTTCTCGTTTTTAATTAAGTAATACAAATCAAACATATCACGTGATTTATGACGATGAATCAAGACCAGGCTTTTCAGTTTAAATAAAGCATCAATAGATGCGACTTTAATGTTTTCCATTTGTTGAAGATCGGCATCCTTCGTTAATATTGTTTTTTCTTTGCTACTTCCATCGACTATAAATAGAGTGAGTTTAATCCCATCTACATCAAAATCTTGTTGGGAATCACGTAAATCGTGCCCCTCATTCTTTGCGTTCTCTATTTCAACTAACGAAAGAATATCATTCACATGACGGCCTTTGCTGCGAAGATAATCGATAAGCTCTGTTATGTTTGATCTATTGAGTGTGTTATCTGGTGTGGCTAGATCAATATCAAAACTAACACGATGATTTAGACGCATCTGTAAAGCTGTGCCGCCAACAAAATAGATATCGTTCGCAAAGGGGAAAACTTTGATGTCGTCAAGCAGTTGCTGGACACCACTAAGAAGAAGCGGATTGGTAATGATTATTGTCTTGCTCAATTATGTTTAAGTAATTTATATCGAAGTCAATTTGCATTGAGGATAGTTCTTCTTTTTTTATCATATCCTCAAAAGCATGGCGTACTGTTTGCAATCCAAATGCGTCTGTCAGGACATGTACATCGTTGAGGGTTGGATTGCTGAGTACTACGCCAATAATATTGCGCACAGGCAATGCTTTAGGCGAACTCCAGAAGCGATTTCGCTCAAACTTTAAATCCTGATAACTGATAAGTTTGTCTAAATTAAACATTTTACGACCAAAGCAGTGTCAACTCTCTATTAATTATAAAACAAAATAACCAGTTTTATCTAAAAATCCACATTTAACAGGGTAAATTTGCCAAACGCGTGATTTATGTGCTGTTAGTAAGATTCCAATAAACTTAAAGATGACTGTGAAGTTTGAGAAAGAGGGTCAAAGATAAGGCCTGACTTCGTGATTTCTTCAAAAAATAACGCGAAACAGCCAAAGTCTTAAAACCATTAGTTACCGCTATTCCAGGCAAATCTTAATTTCAATAGATATATAACCAGTTGATATTTAATAACTTTATTAAATATCAACACAAACGTTATCGGGGACTGGTCTTGCAAAGCCACATTCTAAATTGTGATACAGGAATTGTCTTCAAAGACTTGAGCGTTCGTTTCTGGTCGAAATCTTATTTTTTAACTATATAGGCTTAGATTGAAAGTTCATAAAATATGAACTATAGTTCACATATTATGAACTATTGGATGGCTCGATGTCCCAGCTAAGTAATGCTTTATTCACCACGACACAGCAACAAATACTGGGTTTGCTCTATGGGCGGCCTAAAAAGAGCTTTTATATCAAAGAGATATTGCGCCTCACCGGGATGGGGGTGGCCACAATAAAGCGTGAATTAGAAAGGATGCTGGCGGCGGGTATTCTGACGATGAACAAAATTGGTAATCAACATCATTATAAGGCGAATCCCGACTGTCCTATCTATGATGAATTACTCGCAATTGTTAAAAAGACGTTTGGAGTTACCGATGTTATCGGCCTTGCCCTTTCTACATTTTCCGAGCGTATTGAGTGGGCTTTTATATTTGGTTCGGTAGCCGCAGGGAAAGAGACATCGACGAGTGATATTGATTTGATGATCATTGGTGATGTTGATTTTGGTGAGGTTGTGCAGGCACTCTATTCAACTCAGGAAACATTAGGACGAGAAATCAATCCGAAAATATATCGTAAAAAGGAATGGATTCAAATGAAGAAAAAACAAGATGCGTTTATTAGAGACGTTTTAGCAAAGCCACGAATGGATGTGATAGGTAGTACCAATGAGCCTGGATAATTTAGTGGGTAAGACGTTACGTAACCGGGTCGAACCGTACAAATCTACCATAAGATATTGAGATTAATAAATAATTTTGGAACATCAATTCTAGCGGTTTAGAAGCGTGTTTTTGATATCAAAATAGTGTGTTTAAGAAAACGCACAACAAGGGTGTCTGGTTTTTCTGAATGACATTTCCGAGCCGGCAGGCTTTACATAAGACCAAATAAGGTCTATATTAAGTCTTATTGTTGGATACAAAAAGTGAGTTATGAAACTATCGCGCCAAATTAAACCTATTAGCTATTTGAAATCACATGCTGCTGAAGTATTGGCTCAATTAGAGCAGGATCGTGAGGCATTGGTGATTACCCAGAACGGTGAAGCCAAAGCCGTTTTGCAAGACGTGCTGAGTTATGAGCAAACTCAGCAAACGATGGCTTTATTAAAGATACTCGCGCTAGGTAACCAGCAAGTTAATAATAAAGAAGTTATTTCTGTATCGAAGGCAATCAAATCGATTCGTAAAAAATAGAAAATAAAATATGGAATATAAAGTCTATTTGACGCAGGATGCGTATTCTGATCTTAGTGATCTCTATAACTATATCTTAGAAGTAGATTCTGAAGAAAATGCGGATTATGTATTATCTAAGATAGAATCCACTTTTTCGCGGTTAGCCGAATTACCGGAACGTGGGCACTATCCTCGTGAGTTAAAAGAGCTCGGGATCAAGGATTATCGTGAAGTCTTGTTTAAACCTTATCGTATTATTTATCGTGTCATAAAAAAACATATTTACATTTATTGCATTGCCGATGCGAGACGTGATTTGAATGATCTGCTTAGTAAGCGGTTACTTTAGTGAAGCTTATCGGAGCCGGGTCTTGCTAAGCCGTATACACACATTGTGATGAAATAATTTTTTGCTACAAATAGCGACCAGAGAGCAATGGTTTCGAATATAGCCCGCTTATGGGTTGATATAGTGTAGCAAAATGCTACAATCTGTAGTATATGTATACAGATTGAGGTTGAAGCTATGTCTACCCCATTACGCGTCAACGATGGTCTTTTTCAGGCAGCCGAAGCGGAAGGCACGTTGATGAACCGTTCTGCTGCAAAGCAGGTGGAATTCTGGGCTGAGCTGGGTAAACGCGTGGCTCATTCGGTGTCACCCTCCGATATGCTGGCGTTAATGCAAGGTATTGCACAAGTGCAGGTTGAAGTGGCCGCGTCTAAGGCCATCGATTCTAACCACGTATTTACCGCCGTTGAAAACGCGCGTTCAAGTGGCCAGTTAGGTCAAAAAATAACACGGGGGCATGTGTATTACGAAGCCAGTCAATCTAAACCCGGCTGGTTGGATAAAGTGATGTCGGATGGGCAACGCGAAACGGGGCGCTTTGAAAATGGATTGTTTGTTACTGAATGAGTGAGGATAAACAACTCTGGTTACTTGCTGGCGGTAATGGCGCAGGTAAATCGACTTTTTATCAACAATTTTTATCTTCAAGTGGCTTACCCTTTGTTAACGCGGATATTCTGGCAAAAGAGCTGGATAGAGAAGCGCCTGAAGCCGTCAGTTATAAAGCCGCAAAACTGGCAGAGAATCTACGTTTAGACTTGCTACGCGCCGGCACGAGCTTTTGCTTCGAAACCGTGTTTTCCCATCCTTCAAAAATTGATTTTTTAGCGACGGCAAAGGCGTCTGGTTATGAAATAGTCCTGGTTTATATCCATTTGCAAAACGATCAATTAAATCAGGCGCGTGTATTACAGCGAGTTAATGAAGGTGGGCACAATGTGCCTACGGAAAAAATAGTGTCTCGCATACCCAGAACCATGCAGTATGTCAGTGAGGCTTTAGCCCTGGTTGATGTTGCCCAATTTTATGATAATTCATTGCACGATAAACCGTTTACGTCAATTGCTTCAATTACTGACAGTGAGCTGCAAATACAGCAACAGCCTTTACCCGAATGGGCTGAAGTTATGCTGGTGAATTATTTGTAAAATGGATACAACTCCAATAGAGTCAGACACTATTGCTCGCATAATTACGCTGCCTGGATACTTAACCACCGGTTTCGGTTAAGCACCGTTTAACTAAACGGTTACCAAAAAGGATGTATCATGAGATATCTATTATTAATGTTATTTATTTTCGTCGCAACACCTTCATGTGGTTACGAAATTTCCATTGAGGTCGATATTAAAAAATGTGCAGCAGATGGCTGTTTTACTGTATTTAAGAAGAATCTAAAGATTAGCGAAGACCTGGAAGTGTTGTTTTGGGCTGATGTATTAAAAACATCTCAGCAAGGTTCTCCTAATTTATTTACCATGCTTAATGTGTTTAATAGGAAAAAAGATGCAATTAATCTTACCATTGAGGTTGAAGTGCTTGATGAAAATAAAGTTTCTTTAGGTAAACAATATATAGATACAGAAGTCATTCCATATAAAGAAAAAAAGAATCAATATGATATTTATAAATCAATAAGTGCAATAGGTTTACCAGATGGTAACCACATAAAAGCAAAATATGTAATACTTCGAATAGACTCTAGATAAATAGAGAGCAGATGCCACAACACGAACAAAAACAATGTCCCCGCTGCGATTGTTTATTCGAGTGCAAGGCCGGTTCGATTTTATTATGCCAGTGCCAGACGGTGTATTTAACGCCCGAGCATCTGGAGTATGTTAATTTACATTACAACGAATGCCTGTGTTCAAGCTGTCTTACGGTCGTGCGTTCGGAGTATGATACGCAGCAGTATACCGATAAGATAAATCGGTTCATGAATAAATGCTGGCGCTAATTAATTATCATTAAACATTAACTATAAAGGAGGAGTTATGCCGGGATACAAAGCAATTGTAAGTGGTGAAAATTTTGAGTTCGTGGTGGACGACGAACCACAGCAACTGGAGTTTACCCGTGAGGTGTATGTTGATGCCGATGATGAGTCGGCGGCACAACAGGCGGCGTTGGCCGAGGTGCGTGCGGCCTTACTGGCACAGGCCATGCTGGATGAGTCCAGCGATCAGATTATTAGCATCGACGAGATCAGCCAGACCGATGTCCTTGCTGCTAAAGCCGGTGCCAGTGAATTTGTCTGGTTCTTCCCGGAGCATGAGCTGGATGATGAGGATTAGCTATAATTATCTAACGTGACGACAGCCGGTGGGGTGCTTAACTCCATCGGTGCTTAACTATAACCAATAAGGTGAATGACATGGGCAGAGAACAAAAAAGCAATAAAGAAACCAAAAAGAAAGCGGCGCTGACACCAAAGGAAAAAAAGGCAGCGAAGAAAGCCAAAAAGAATAAATAGAAGTGTGATCCGGTGTAGTTTGGTATCAGCTTGAGGTAGGTGTGTTCGATGTCTGGTGACGGGACAGGGATAACGGTGCTCTGATAATCTCTCTTATGTGTTTATAAAAAAGGAATATTTATGAAACACCTTATACCGATTCTTATTGCCGGCATAATGATCACATCGTGTGATCAAGCTAATACGTCACAGGATCAAGTGGTGATGATTAAGCAGTATCAGAAGCTATTACAGCAAGGTGTTGCGCAGGCGCTACCTGATAGTGCTGTTTACCAGGGAGAGTATCGCGATAATTTATTTCATGGTAAAGGTAAACTGGTCTGGCGAAACGGTGAAAGCTATGAAGGCGAATTCCAGAAGGGTTTAATGCAGGGTAAGGGCGTTTATATTATTCCTGGCTTGACCGAATATGTGGGAGAGTACGCTAATGGACTACGGCATGGACAGGGAAAATATACAACATATGACGGCACGGTTTTCGAAGGCGAATTTAAGCTTGATCGAGCGAATGGCAAAGGAAAAATAATTTTTGCCGATGTCGGGACTTATGAAGGTGATATTAAGGACTGGAGAATGCACGGTTCTGGAGCCTATAAAGTGAATAAAGCCGTTTATTCGGGTGAGTTTGTAAAAAACGAACAGGAAGGTAAGGGCGCTATCACCTACTCAAACGGTGATCATTATGAAGGAGATATAAAGTCCTGGTCGCCCGACGGGATCGGTGACTATCATTTTAAAAACGGCAAATATTACAAAGGTGATTTTAAGGACGGTGTTATCCACGGTAACGGCGCCATGACGTATAAGAATAAGAATACCTATAGTGGTGAATATCAGGATGGGGAACGTCACGGTAACGGGACCTTTACCAGAATAAATTCCTTCGGAGAAAAAAAAATTCACAAAGGCTGGTGGGAATACGATGAGTTTATTGGTGAAAAGCCTAAGAACGTTTCCAGCGAGAGTGCTTTTGCTCGATTGTTGGCTCGCTTAAAAAAAATAGGTTCGAAACCAGAGAAAGTTGATGCCGAAACCATTTTTTACAACCAACCCGACCTGCTTGAAACGACACTCGAAAAAATAAAGCCTTCAGAACCGGGTAAACGAGAACTATATTTTGTCGGTTTTGCCGCCTACGGTTATCAGGATGTCTTTATGAAGGAGACTCGTTATGCGAAAAGATTATTTGATAAGCAGTTCTTAACCCGCGGTCGGTCGACTACATTAATAAATAATCACAGCATCGTGGATAAAACGCCGCTGGCCTCTATTACCAACCTTAAATTATTATTAGCCGATGTGGCCAATAAAATGGATACAGAAGAGGATATTCTGTTTCTTTATCTGACCAGCCATGGCTCAAAGAAAAAAGGTCTGGACGTGAGTTTGCGTGGCTTACCATTAAACGATCTGTCCCCCAAAAAACTCGATGAACTATTAGATAACAGCGGCATTAAATGGAAGGTAGTCGTTGTCTCGTCCTGTTATTCGGGCGGATTTATTGATGAATTAAAGGATGATTACACTCTGGTGATGACCGCCTCCGGGAAAAATCGTAGGTCATTTGGTTGCTCGGATGAGGCGGATTTTACTTATTTTGCCAGGGCCTTGTTTAAACATGCTATACCCGATACCGACAGTTTCATCGAAGCCTTTGCTAAAGCCAATCAGCTGGTAACGGAATGGGAGGCCAAAGAGAAGTATACGCATTCAGAACCGCAAATTTGGGCAGCGGAAGAGATTTCGAATCATTTGCTGCAATGGCGAAGCGCGGTTGATATGGCTACATCTATGGCTCGAAAAGTGAATTAATTAACAGGGAGAGATAAAATTTAAGACCTACTTGTTTAAGCAACAAATTTAAAATTAAGCAGTTGTATATATAATATGTAAGAAAATCCTGGGTAAAATATAAAAATTATGCCTGTACATGAGACAATACCGTTTCGCTATTACAAATTGTTTGTTCGAGTGTATAGATTATACAGATCTAGTTTATTGGGAATGCGGTGACGTAATGGGGGCGCGGACTATCCAGTTCGTTGACAATTAAACTCAGGAGTAGACATATGACGGCTGATAATAAAAGTATAATATTTGACTATCGGGCGCTTCGGTTACTTATCGGTATAATCGCGTTCTCTTTGCCCTTTGTTGCCACCTTTCTTGCTACGACACCCATCTCGTCGATCAGTGCGTCTTATTATACCGAGGCGCGAGATGCATTTGTTGGTATGCTATTTGTGGTGGGTGCCTTTTTATTGGCCTATAACGGTCATACCACTCGACAGAAAATTGCAAGTAAAGTCGCCGCGTTTGCCGCGGTTGGTCTTGCGGTTTTTCCGACGGCCTGTGACATGTGTAACGCAAGTACCGTACCTGTAACATGCTTACAATGTGAGACTACCTATAAATCAGTTATTCATTTTATTTCAGCTGGTACCTTGTTTTCCATTCTGGCGTATTTTTGTCTTGGGCCGTTTCGCGAGAAGACGAAACGTCAGCCTGGCAAGAAAGGTCGTCGAGCTGTCATTTATTTAGCGTGTGGTGTGATTATGCTGCTGAGCATGGTGGCGGCTGTGCTCTCAGAACTGCCACCGCTTAAAGAAACCTTCAAGGGATATGACGTGATTTACTGGGTGGAGCTTGTTGCATTGTGTGCGTTTGGTGTTGCCTGGATCGTAGCGGGTAAATATCTAAGCCCATTAGTTGATGCACATGAGCGTCTAACATAGCCTGACCTGGTCCAGCTAGGAGACAATCACTTGGGTCTATCTCTATTGACTCAGTTAATAATGTTTGGCCTTGTAAAATAACAAACATATATCAAGTCATGTCCTTTATTTATTGTTTATTTAAAATTGTCTAAATTGTAGCAGTGGAAGGCATGAATAATAAAAATACTTAATTAAGAGCTATTATATTTATAGATTTGAACTAAATTTTATACAGCGGACAAATAATCGTAAATTATCTATAAGGTCGATTGATCGGTTTTATGGCTTTATGAGGAATTATAATTCTTGTCTTTGCTACTAACATTGATTAAATAACGACTAACCAACGTCCTACCTTATCTAGTATGTAGATTAGATTTAAGGTTATCCTGTTTAGAATATACTTTAAGTATTAAGGAGATATAACGTGTCTGATACCCCGGTAGTGATTCTCGTACATGGAATGGGTAAACATTTACCTGGCGAAATGACAAAGGATTTTGTTAATTCAGTAAACTTTAATTTAAACCAGATATCGGGGCACGAGGCTAAAAAGATTGATGACCTGGTTAAGATCGTTGAAATTAACTACGATGAGTTTTTTGATAAAGTTCGAAAGAAAATGGCTGAGAAAGCCAAACCTGTTGCTGATAGATTAGACGCTATCAGAAAAATTACCGGGTTAGTGTCCTGGGGTGCGGATTTGGTACAAAAAATTACCTCGTTAGAATCAAAATATAATGATGACGAGTTTTTTTATACACATTGGCTTGATGTAATATTTTACACAACCTTGTTAGGCGCGAAGGTAAGGGTTGATGTAGCCAAAAAAATTGCAGAAACTATACGAGATAACGCACCAGAAAATAAAATTCACATCGTGGCTCATTCGCTAGGGACGGCCGTTGTACATGATACGTTATCGCAATTATTTCGAGGTGATTTTATTGCTAATGATGATATCCCGGATTTAGATCTGGTCACGCACCGACTGAAGTCAGTCTGGATGGTTGCAAATGTGTCACGAATGGTTAATAGCTTTACTGACATCAGTAATCCATATAGATCAACAGTAAGACCCTCGCCTGAGGGGTGTATGGACTATTTCAGGAATGTGCGACACGAACTTGATCCCTTTACCCGTATTTGCCAATTTGATCCAAAAAATGACAGTAATTGGGTGCAACGTGACTTTTTCGAATCGGGTTACAAGAATATCGAGACGTCGGCAATTACTAAGATGAATACCCACGATTTTGCAGAATATATTAAAAACCCAAAAGTTTCACTGCCGTTGCTTAGGCAGATTCTTCGTATTATCCCATCGAAACAAAATTCGGATGAAATATTTGATAGTTTCCGAACTGCGAGTTTAGCGGGTGCGTTTGATGAGCTTAAAGAGTCGTTTAAAGATATTAAAATTACCGATACTGGATCATTAAATTCATTCCTGACTATCGGCAAAGAATTCTCTAAGACGGTTGAGAAGTTTAGAGACTAACCCGGGTAATTAAAGGGAAGAAACAATGCGATATATATTAATAATTTTATGTGCAAGTGTTCCTTTATATGCTTTTTCTCTGGAAGATGAGATTGAAAACAGGGCGTTTGTACTTGATTGTACAGAGCTGGCAAGTATTGAGACTGAAAATTTTTCAAGCTTGAGTAAAAAAGCAGCCGAAGTTGATAGGATTTTATGCGAGTCCTTACTTAATGTTAATCCTGCTGTCACGAATCGTGAATTGATATCGGATCGACAGCAACGAGCCTTATTAGCCGAATTTTCTACTGAAGCAAAACGGGATGTCAGCTTAATAGCAAGAGAAGTTAATATTAGAAAATTAGAAATCCCGTTTAAATATTTATCTGAAAAAATAGCTGAAGGAGATATTTATTCAAAGCAGCTTCCATCTTTTAGTCTTGATCTGGTCGAAGTAGGCGGAGAAAATATTTATAAACTATATTTTTCTAATACCGTAAAAACGGCAACGTTTCGTTTTGCAGATAATAAAAAATGCCAGGTTAAATATTCTAAAGATTGTGACAAACTTTTTGACGAATACGGTAATGTCGTAAATCAATACAAGAGTTCATATACAAAATTAACGACAAATGAAACGATAAAACAACTTGATGCACTATCATTACAATGGGATAGATATCTTGGTCAGGCCCGTTCTCAAACAACGCTGGAGTTACTGTTAACAACCTGGTTGGAAGGTGATCATTTTAAACAGGGACGACTTGTTGGCCCCCCAAAGCGTCAATGGAGTTTGCTCCATCCCAGCGTGGTCTATGAATATTTAGATGCGGGTCAATCAGGTGACAATTATAAAATGGGTGTGGCCGTGGAGTGGCTTGGCGTCAACTGGTGGGATAAAAATTCATCTCCCATCGGCATTCCTTTTGGTGTATCGCTGTCATCCTCGTATAATAGTTGGGTCAATAATTCTAACGTCGGACATGGATTAATGTTCCATTTTTATAATAGTTACTCAATAGGCTGGTCAACTCGAGACGGTGAAGATAGTTTTTATGTCTCTATTGATTTATTAAAAGCCGTTATGGATAAGAAGAAAACGTTTGAAATGTACAAAAGTCAAATGGGTGATATATAGTAAGTTATACAGAAGCGGTTTGTAAGCAAATAACAATTGCAGACGGGTAGAGACAATAGATTAACATGAGGCCAGGCGATAAAGCTCATTTATCTGGCCTGGTACGGACATGGGCCTTCGTGCTCGGTTCCTGTTAAATAATCCAGTTTCTATAGAACGTCTGCAAGTGCATTGACGACCTGTTTATTAGTCAAACGTCACTTATGCCGATCTGTCATTGTCGTTGAAAACGGGTAGGTGCTGGTTTTGCGGGGCTTATATCGATCTGAGCTGTTTTTGCTCAATTGATAGGCAGAACTCAACCGTGTAACTCCATAAAGTAATCCCTCAATTTTTATAAAAGAAGACATGTGCCTATGGTATTATGTACTCGTCTAGGAGGGATTCGATATGAAGCCAATGGAATATAATTACTTTCTAATAACGATACTGGCAATGTTCATGGTCAGCAATGTTGCCACCGCTGCCGTGCCTGTATTTGGTACCAATTCTGAGAGCCAATATGCACGTGATTTTTCGCCACCCCAGGGCAAGGCTGTTATTTACATCTATCAGCGTAAGGAAGATGGTCGAGGGGTATCTCCCAGCATTAAGCTCAACAATTATGTAATCGGGCGTCTAGTCCCCGGATCGTTTACCGTCTGGAAGTTATCGGCGGGCCAGGTGACCATTCAAGTTGCCGGCGTTAAGACCGTCGGCTATTCATTTAAAACAAAACCGGGAGCTATTTATCGATTCCGATTAATTGTGAAACAGACGTCAGCCGGTGGCAGGGCCGAGCTCCGCTTTATGTCGACTTCAGGACAAAATGATATTCTCGGCACTCGCTTACTTAAAAATCCTAAATCGGTAACAAATTCTACGAAAAGCGCGCCGGTCATTGCCGCGGCGCCAATAGCCCCTAAGGTGACCCAGCCGGTAAAACCCGCTCCACCGCCTGCACCTAAACAGACTCCAAAGCCAGCGCCAGAACCAACACCAGAAGCGAAACAAACATCTCAATCAGATTACGATGGTGATGATTTTTCGGAAGAAAACTTTGGCCTGATGGTTAAGACGGGGGTCATGACAGTGTCAAACACTACCCAGTTTATCGTAGGCGAGGATCGTAGTTTTGACAGCAGTACTTCTGCGCCGACAGCACTTGATGCTTATTACCAGTTTGCGTCTGGGCTGACGGTGGGCGGGGAATACATGCAATATACAGCCAACTTTACCTCAGTGGGATTAAGCGATACGCATGAGGTTGATGTGACCTTGTTAATGGCAACATTGAAACAGTACTTTAGAACAGATAGCAGCTTACAACCTTTTATTGGTGCCGGGATTGGTTCTGTTACAACTGATATCAGTGGTCCTGCCGTTATAGGCGATGCATCAGGGCTTGCTTATCAGTTGATGGGCGGTATTGAATATCGATTCAATAATTTTGGTGTATTTGGCGAAGTTAAATATATTAATGCGGTATCTAAAAGCGATAATGAAGAAAAAGTAGATGTCTCTGGAATAGGTATTTTAACCGGCATTGCACTTCATTTTTAATTTGAAATGAGTGTTTTACTTGCTTGCATAGAATGCCAGTCGGAGTTCACTTATTCAGAATTCGTAAATAAGGTTTAACAAGCTAAGTGGACTGGAGTGTTGTATGAAATTGTTGGTCTACCGTATCGGCGTTATTATGCTCTGGTTTTCGCTAACGGCCTGTACGCCTGAAATCGGCAGCGAACAATGGTGTGAAGAATTAAAAGAAAAACCCAAAGGTGAATGGACGGTTAACGAGGTGGGTGATTTTACGAAATATTGCCTGTTTAAGTAAAACGTCAGGAGGTATTTATGGAATTTCTTGTAGCGGGTATTGCTCTCTTTTTTTTAATGCATATGGTCCCCAGTTTTGTTGGGATACGTCGGAAATTAATAGTTAGTATTGGCGATACTCCATATAAGGGTTTGTTGTCGGTAGTTTCTTTTGCTGCTTTAATATTAATTATTTATGGTAAGTACATAGCCGGTTTTCAATCGGTTTGGGCACCACCGGCATGGAGTTCGAAGGTGACAATCGTCCTCATGGTGCTTTCGTTTATTTTCCTGGCCGCGTCCGGTATGAAAACAAATCTAAATCGTATTACTCGCCACCCGATGTTGTGGGGTGTAACCTTTTGGTCAGTTGCACACCTAAGTACGAATGGCGATCTGGCTTCGATATTACTATTTGGATCTTTTGGGGTATTTTCTTTAATTGCGATGTTATCGGCCAATCTTCGTGGGGCGAAAAAGCAGAAAACTAAACAACCCATCATACTCGATGTTTTAGTCTTAATCGTAGGTTTACTGGGATATGTTACCCTGGTCTTCTTACACCCTTATTTATTTGGTGTATCGGTAGTTTAATATCTGGAATTAATCGTATATCTAATTAGTATAAGGACTGAATATGGAAACTGAAGCGGAACTGGTCTGGGCTGTATTATTTGGCGCAATTGGGCTGGGTTACTTTATTTATGGCAAGCGGCAACGTGCGATTATGCCATTTTTTAGCGGTTTCGGTTTATTCATATTTCCCTATTTTATGCCCAATGTTTATGTTTTGATTCTTACCGGTGTACTATTAATGGCACTGCCTTATTTTATTGATATATAAGTGATGTTTCCAATTAGTCAGGAAAAATAAAAAATTATCTGATTTCTGTGATTTTATCAACAATCTGATCAATCTAATGTTTTAGCGGATAATGTACAGGATATTATATGAAAGCAATTTGGAAGAATGAAGTCCTGGCTGAGTCAGACAATACTGTGATAGTAGAAAATAACCATTATTTTCCCCGTGAATCATTAAACATGAAATATTTTATCCTTAGTGATACAACATCACATTGTCCCTGGAAAGGTGATGCCAGCTATTATTCGATAGTGGTTAACGAAAATAAAAACGAAGATGCTGCCTGGTATTATTCAGATCCCAAAGCCGCAGCCAAAGAGATCAAAGATCATGTCGCCTTCTGGCGAGGTGTCGAAGTTGTTAAATGAAAAATTATAGTGAAGTAAGTTATGACAGTGAATTATGAACTGGATCCAAACCTGAAGCGAGATACCTATGTGATGGGGAAGCTGTCAGATAATTATCTTCTGCTTAATAAAAATTCACTTTATCCCTGGTTTATTATTGTCCCGCCGACAGAAGAGATAGAATTTTATAATTTATCCAGGGAAGCTCAATTACAACTGCTGGATCAAATAAATGAGATATCGGTATTTATCAAACAGAATTTTAACAGTACAAAGTTAAATGTAGCTTGCATTGGTAATGTTGTTTCACAGTTACATATTCATATCATCGGTCGGCATAGAGATGACGCCTGTTGGCCTGGGGTAGTATGGGGAAACGAACAATTTAATGCTTATCAAACTCATCAGGTACAGGAATTACAGCAGAAACTGGTTGAGCAGCCTGGTAATAATTTTTACAAGTTGTAGAGATTTTTCAGTAATGTGAAAAAGGTCAGGCAGTAAGCGTTTTTAAGTATTGAATGACTTCGGTAGATTCATACAGCCAATGATGCTCACCATCCGTTTTCTTAATTTGCAGGCAAGGCACTTTTATCTGTCCACCACCACTTAAAAGTTGTTGGCGATGGTGCTCATTATGTTGGGCATCACGCAGTTCTATGTTGAGGGATTGGCGTTTTATTTCGCGTCGAACCTTCATGCAAAATGGGCAGGTCTGAAACTGGTATAATGCAAAATCCTGAGTCGTTTGATTGAGGCGTTGTTGCTTTTCAACAGGATGTTTGACTCCTCTAGGGGTTGTCAGTTTATCGATCAACAGCATAATTGGACCGATGATGCGACGTAGCGTGCGAAAAAAAGTGCGAATTACCCATTTCATAGTTTGCAAGATCCTATAGAGTTAAAATGTATTATACCTGACTAGTTATCGGTAACGTAGTGTTGTCATCAGGTATTGTGGTATTGAGTAAATTGCTTGACACTAAATTACTAAGCTACTGATTTTATGGGGGAATAATTTTCCTACCATTGGCTGTATCTGGAAAAACAGTAATTTCAGGTTGGTTTCAAGTGAGCGGATTGGGATTATTTCCTGTATTTGTCTAATCCCAGCAAGAGGCGGTGAGCTAAATATTTTGATGGACTTTTGTTAGTATTTTTATCTATCTGGTTTTATATATTTGAGAAATTTACTCAATTTTATTTTATAGGGAAGTTGGCTGAAACAGGCAAAGCGAGGGGTATTGATATTACCCACGGTCTGTATTTTTGTTGTCAGTTTTGATAATACCGTTTAGAGTAGCCCTTTTTCAGAAAGCACTATTGCAAAGAGGAATGAACATGGCAAAAGCAACGGCGAGACATATTTTGGTAGATAGCGAAGATAAATGTAATGAACTTAAAAGCGAGATTGAAGCAGGTGCAGATTTTGCTGATATTGCAAAGCAACATTCTAGTTGTCCTTCTGGTCAATCTGGTGGAGATCTTGGAGAATTTGGTCCAGGACAAATGGTGAAGGAATTTGACGAGGTTGTTTTTAGCAGCGAACTGAATACTGTACACGGGCCAGTAAAAACCCAATTTGGCTATCACTTGTTAGAAGTTACCAGTCGTAGCGATTAATCTTTGTTATATACTATATATATGTATTTGATGGGTGAGCAGATATGTTAAGTTTTCCTACTCCAGTTGTGGCAATTAGCCTGTTTGCTTTATTGTTTTTTTCGTGTGCCGAATTTAAGCAGGCAGGACGGGATATTGGGCATGGAACTCGCGATATAATCAGAGAGATTGGCCATGGAACACGGGATGCAGTAAAGGCCATTGGGCATGGTAGCCGTGATGCGTTTAATGAGTTTAAAAAAGATATCAAGAGTGCCACCGATTAAAACGTCGGGTGGTCAACGTGATCCCCATATTTTAGTAACGGCCCGGTCATTTCCAAGCAAACCAACCACTAACCCGATTACGGCCATAATTGCGAAGACGACAACCGGTAATAGATAGCCTAAATCACTATTATCACGAGACAGATAGGCGACCAGGCCTGCCAGTGATAAAAAAACGGTACTCATAAAAATAAGTATTTTACGATTCAGAGGTTTGTATGAATAGGGTTCATCGCCCTTTTCAAAATAATTTAATATTGGTGAAAACAGGCGGCGTAAAGAATTTTTCATAATCACAAGTTTGTTAGCATGGGGATAAATATTAGCATAGATTTCATGTTATAAATTAATCAAATTAAATAGTTCAGGTTTTTCCAGGTGGAGTAAGAAGTTGAAGAAGGTACAAGTTGATTTTTGGCAAGTAACTGTTCCTGAGTCCTGGAACATAGAAAGCGAAGACGAAATGACAAGTATGTACGATCCAGATGGAATGGGTACATTGGTTATTAGTTCAGTTGTTGAGGATGAAGCTATAGGCGATGAATACATTGAAGATCTTGTTATAGAGCATCTGGACGCGGGGGCCGAATTACACCATGAAGTATTTGGTCCCTTCACCGGTGTCGGATGTTGTTTTGAAGCAGATGGTGATTACTGGTGTGAATGGTATCTATGCCATGAGAATATGCTGCTGTTTGTGACCTATAATTGTGATCTCGAGAGTGAAGGAGAGGAAGACGATCTAATTGAGAGTATTCTTGATTCTTTAACCTTGATGAAAAACTCAAAGTTACATTGATTAAAACGTAATATTCATAATGATCGTGCTCAGGTAGGAAAAATAAATTAATTATTATTCCAATGACAAAGAATATTGAAAAAAAATTATGCCCTCGGTGTCGACAAACGTTCTTATGTAACAAAAATGTTATCGAACATTGTCAATGTTTAGAAGTTAATCTAAAAAAACATCACTCCAGATATATTGCCACTAATTATACGGATTGCTTATGTCTTTCCTGTTTACAACTATTGAAAACAGAATGCGATAAACTCCACCCTGATTAGAATGCCTCATTTTAATTGTACTTTTTGCATATTGGTTTGTTGTGATACAGTTCGTTTCTATTATTTGAAGGTGAATTCATAATAGTCGTGCGCATTTACATGATGCATAAAGGAATTTTATTTCACCAATATAGGCAAGTTCATTGGAGAACAGTATGATTGATATGAAACAGATTAAAGAAAATGTCTCAAGCAAGATCAAAAATTATCAGGGACAAGATGAGCAGTCTTTACCTCCTCGCGAGACAAAAAAAACAAGCACACCTTCGGCAAAAAAATCGACAAATGATAGCTCTGCGGCTATTGGCGCCTCAATCAAAATTCGAGGTGATGTAACTGGCGATGAAAACCTGATTATTCAGGGTGAAGTGGAGGGTACGATCAATGTTGTTGGACATAATGTAACTATCAGTAAAACCGGCAAGGTTAAAGCTAATATTAACGCAAAACAGATTATCGTCGAGGGAGTTCTGAGTGGTGATATGGCTGGCGAAGAAAAAGTGATCATACGTCAGACCGGTAATGTGCATGGAAACATTATTGCTCCGCGTGTAACTCTGGAAGATGGTGCTTTATTCAAAGGCAGTATCGAAATGGAGCCGGGCAAGGAAGATTTATTAGGTTCAAATAACTCGATCAATACTTCAAATACTTCTGGTTTGAAATCTGCGTAAACTAATATGCATGTCCTGATACTTTTGTTCACATAATATAATGTTAATTTCAAGTGTTGCCGAACATTTAGCGCCACAACAATCGGGCTATGCTATGAATAGCCCGTTGTTATTTGGGTTACTGGATGGATATAGTGAAGATACCTACTATGAAATTCTGGATGTGAACCCTGCCAATCAATTTCAGCTAGATTATTTTTCGCGCGTGCATTGTAAATTGTATCTACCAGGTTCAGGGCAACAATTGTTAGCCATGAATCCGGATGAATACGATACACAAACGAAAATTAACCGAGCATTGGTAAAGAATTTACAGCTGTATAAAAATAAAAAGACCCATCTGAATTTAATTATGTTATGGGATCTACCAAATTATCTGGATACACGCTTACTTAATGAGCTGGTTCAATTTTTAATGCCTCATGCCCAAGACGACGTCATGCTGCATATTTACATTCAAACGCGTGAGAGCATGCCTGGCTTACCCGGTCATTATACATTTCAGGGTGATAATAAGATCTGGGTAGAAAATAATTCGACTAATTCAATACCGTGCCCGATGTACTACAAGGATGCATTACAGAAGATCCTGTCCCCATTTGTTGTCCAGAAAGGCGTTTTGCTTTCAAACGGTTTACAGGAATATCTCCTTAAGAGGCAGTAAGCGTAATCTTGCCGCAGGTTTACCATATAATTCTATAATCACCTTATTACATAACCATAATGTGGTTTTTTTTGCCTGTTTATTGTATTCTCCCGATTAAGTAAGTTTTCGTACATCTATAAATAATATTTATTTTGAATACCTTAACGTATGGTTATTAGTCCCGATATTTAATTAAGAAATTGGATAATAAAATAATTAAAAATATAATATATTTACTTACAATAAGTTTTATTTTTAGTTTATCGGCCTGTGTTACCCGATATAAGCCATTGGAGCGAATCTATCCGTTATCAGGAAATTGTAAAGATTACATATTATTTTCAGATTCGCTGACCAAGCAGCGTGACCTCGGTTTTAGCAAACGAGCAACGATAAATATCTCCGGTTTTTCGGTAGGGAGTAAAGCAAATAAAGAAGAACTTTACCGGGAGTATAAACCTGTCATTGAGATTATTTATGCAAATTATTTACTGTCAGTAAGTGCCGTAAAAGTTTTCGCAAAAGTTCAATGTGAACGTGATATGGAAAAAAACTGGCCACTATTAGCCCAGGGTCTGTATAAGCAGGTTTCTGATGAGATAAGAATTTGTCGAAAGAATAATAATTCTGATGAATACATGGAGCAATGCCTGATTCTTGCAATGCAGGGGAAGAGCTTTAATGATTCCTACTGGCCACCGGGTAGTGATGAAGATGAATGAACGAATTACAGAATTGGAAACACAGCTTGCCTTTCAGGATGACACTATTAATGAGTTAAATAGAGTTGTTACCGATCAGCAAAATCAAATCAATAATCTAAAGGCGCAAGTTGAGCTGCTGCATAAGAAACTTCAGTCCTTGTCTGAATCAGTCGTGTTGCACGATGAAAATGAAGCGCCTCCACCTCACTATTAAAATTAAGTTATGACCGAGTCTCTACAGAAAGGTGAATCTAGATTTGTTTTGTCCTTTATCGACAAGATCTCAATGCCACATGTATTAGGTTTTATTCGTTCCAAACTGACCAACTATGATACGCAGCTGGTTGAATGGATAAAGTTACTACCCCTTAATAAAAAGGCCATATTACATGGCTGTTGTAGCTACCCGATTCGGGTAAAACCGCGTTCACGCCGATATAAGCAGGGCTATCGATTGCGTGCAAGTGTTAATGTAGAATTAGCACCTCCCTATACCTATATGCATTGGGGGCGAATACCGTCATCAAACTACAAACAAGGCTGGTATTCTGGCGCCATGGATTTCAGATTCGATGACCTGGACGAATGTGCAGTGCATACATTAGCACACGAATGCTTTCATTTTCTAAGTCACTCGAAGCAGGTAAAATATAAAAATACGGAAGCCAATGCCAACTGGTGGGCGGACCAATGGACGCAGGAATTTAAGCAGGATCAATCGGATCTACCGTCAGGGGACATTTAGACCGCCCAGCTGCATGACATAGCCGTAAAAATAGCTGATTGAACCAAATCCATCCACAATAGTCTGTGATAAAAGGCACCATAGTATTAAGCCCAATCTTTAAGACACTAATTAGCCGGAAACGGTTATAGATATGTGTGATTGAGATTGGTATTTTATACTGCTTTTAAGGCATAATTGCCCATCGCAAGAATCATACAAACATAATATTTAAAAGGAAAATAGCGTGAAAAAATCGACGAATCAAATTTTTATTATAGCCGGCCTTTTTTTATTCGCCGCAAATGTCATGGCGGCCGACTATAAATCTGAGAAAGCCAAATTAAGTTATGCGATTGGCGTGACAATGGCGAATTCCTTAAAGCAACAAAAAATCGATGGTGACGTGGATGCCAAATTAATTGGCGAAGCCATAGTCGATATTCTTGGTGGTAAAAAACTAAAAGTGACTCAGGCAGACCAGCAGGCCGCGATGACCGCGTTTCAGCAAAAAATGATGGCCAAACAAAAAGAAGCGGCTGACGGAAAAAAAGCGGTGGGCGATAAATTTCGCGCGGAGAATAAAAAACGCAAGGGTGTGACGGAACTGCCCAACGGTATTCAGTATGAGGTATTGAAAGATGGCAAGGGCGACAAACCGAAGAAAACCGATAAGGTGACGGTGCATTATCATGGTACTTTGATTGACGGTACTGTGTTTGATAGTTCAACCAAACGCGGCAAGCCTGCAAGTTTCCCATTAAATGGCGTGATCAAGGGCTGGCAGGAAGTTTTACCGTTAATGCCTACCGGGGCAAAATGGAAAGTTGTTATTCCACCTGAGCTGGCCTATGGCGAACGTGGAGCGGGCGGTTCTATTGGACCAAATGAGACTCTTATCTTCGAGATTGAACTTATTTCAATTGATAAATAATTTGTATTCGCTTTTGCATGTTATGACGTCTACTAAAATGTAACTACGTTATCAATTTATCTCTATTATTTAACGGCATTGATTAGCTTCAATGCCGTTTTTTTCTGCGCTATACTTTTCTAGCGTATTTTAGACAAGTTAGTTATTGTATTTTCTCAGTATTTTAATTTGCTTGCGGGCCTATATGACTTTTGTTTCAATATCGTCTCTTAGTGAACAAGCTGGGTTAAACAAACTTGAAACAGGTCGACACTCATGCCGGATAATCATTGGCCACGGGCAATTGTTTTTGTCGATATGGATGCTTTTTTTGCATCAATCGAACAACTAGATGAGCCCTCATTACGACAACGTCCTGTCGCGGTGACCAATGGTATGCGTGGTACCTGCATTATTACCTGTTCATACGAGGCGCGTGCACGAGGTATTTATACCGGCATGCGTATTAACGAAGCGCAGCAATTGTGCCCGCAAATAATTCAGCGTCCGGCACGCCCACAACGGTACGCTCAGTTGGCGACCCGTATGTCCGATGCGTTGCGCGATGAAATTAGCCCGGATCTGGAAATATTTTCAGTTGACGAGGCCTTTCTTGACGTTAGCCATTGCCAAAAGTTACTGGGTTCACCCGAGTCGATTGCTGCACAGACCAAAGCGGTAATAAACACGGCAATTGATCTACCCTGCACAGTCGGTGTGGCCGGTGATAAGACCACGGCGAAATTTATTGCCAAAGAACATAAACCTGATGGTCTTGGTATCTTGCCGCCCTGGCAGGCACGACAGCGATTGCATGATGTCCCGGTGAGCAGGTTGTGTGGCATTGGCGAAGGTATTAGTCGTTTTCTGGCGGCGCGAGGTGTTTACACCTGCGGTGACATGGAGCGTTTACCGATTGGCATCATGGGTAAACGGTTTGGTTACCCCGGACGCCGCATCTGGTTGATGTGCCAGGGACTGGATCCCGATCCGGTGCACACCAGTATTGCCGCACCTAAATCAATGGGACATGGCAAGGTGATGCCACCCGATACGGTTAATTCCGACGTGATTCGAATGTATTTACTGCACATGAGTGAAAAGCTGGCAAGCCGTTTACGTCATCATGTTTTGCAGGCCAAAACATTTTCTATCAGATTATTGACCCGTCAGGGCTGGTTAGGTGATACCTATCGAACGGCGATGCCCACCACCGACGGCGCAGTGATTGATGCGCTGGCACGACAGATGATGGATGAATACTGGCGTGGTGAAGGCGTATTGCAGGTACAGATCACGGCGCTGGATCCTTATCCTGCCGATGGACAGCTGGAAATGTTTGACGAAGAGCATAAGCAGCGCGACGTGGTGAATAAAACAGTGGATACGATTAATCAACGTTATGGTGAGTTGGCGTTGGCACCTGCGCGCTTATTAAAGCGCTCGGATATGCCCAATGTTATTTCACCGGCCTGGAAGCCCAGAGGACCCAGGCAAACTATTTAATCAGAAGTAATAGTATAGATAGGCCTGAGTAACTCGGCGGGTGTAATGTTCTGCTGCGAAGTTGGATTTGTTTGTTGTATATAGATATTTCACACCAATTTCGAGGCCGGAGACGGGCAGCACATACAGGGTCAGCAGGTACTGTTTCCGGTTATCTTTACGTGTTCCATCCGGAACAGGATTATAGACACTGTTACGATAGAGAAATTCGTTTTTAATCTTTATCGATTTTGTGATCGAATTTTTTAAACGCAGACGAAAACTATGGCGGCCTGGAGAAAAATCTTCAATCGGCGTATTAACTCGGTCATTGTACTCATATTCGTAGCGCAGGCGAAATTGGCCTAGTACAGTGTCATTAATTAGTTCGGCGCGAAAACGTTGCTGGCTTCCTGCTAAATAATTATAAAGCGGATTCTCGATCGCGATATCGCTGTAATTATATCGAAGCAGTAACGAGTCACGTTTTGCAAAACGGAACTTTGCTGCAAGTGCGGCATTGTTTATAGATTGGTAGTTCTGTCGATCCAGTTTACTTGAGGTGTAATACACCCCTGGCGTGATGGTCCAGCTATCAGCGCGAAAGGGAAATTCCAGCCGTGCCTCTAACTGACGATAATCATTCACGCTGTAAGTTGAAAAACTTTGATCATAGTAGTTTAGTTTAAAATGGGTGTAGGGCATTAATAAATATAAATAGGCAAAACTTTCGGTAAACTGATCCGATAAGGCCGACGGTGAACCGGTTGTGGTTAGTGTGACGTTACTGTCATATCCATATGCGACACTCGCACCGCCATCAATGCGAAATGCCAAAGCATTTTTATTAATCGGTTGGCCACTCATGATGGCGGCCAGTCTGGATATCTTATCGTTATAATATTGTGGATGTACCGTTCGATCCTGGGCCAGCTTAAACCACTGGCGTGCTTCGGTTTTGCGTTGTTGTTTGAGTTTCACCAGGCCGAGATTGTACTGAACCAGTTGTTTTAACTTTGGACTGCGTAACGCGTTACGAAATGCGGCTTCGGCTTGCGCGTATTGTTTGAGCTTAAAATAACTGACGCCCAGATTATAGTTGATCGTATTCTGGTTATAACCCTGTGTTCGAGCCTGTTTGAAGTAGTTAATGGCCTGTGAGTAATTTTTTTGCGCAAAGGCCTGTGCGCCTTTTTCGAAAACAATTTTGTTGTCTGCCAGGCTTTGGGCGATAGCAATAAAAAATCCGACAATAAATAATGTTAAACGCAAGTACAATGACATGCATTTCCTCTCCGACACCTGATTAAATACATATGTTCAATCAGCAAGATACACAAATTTTACAATAGAATTATTAACGAAGTCTTAATTTCCAGCTTTACTAGGATGATTCTGTCTGCTCAGGGGGTTCTGGAGGCTCGGGAGGCTCCTCGGGTTCCGGGGGCTCGGGAGGTTCGGGTGGTTCTTCGGGTTCTGGGGGTTCAGGTGCTTCTGGCGCCTCTTCATGTTCAGGTGCTTCCGGATTTTCGGTTTCATTCTCAGATTCATGCTCTGAACCTTCGTTATTGTTTGAGTTATCGTTGTCATCATGTGACCCAGACTCATGTTGTCGCTCGAAATTGGTTGGTAACTCAATCTCGTTGACAATTTCCTGGGCATCTTCATGGCGAATAATCTCCATGGTGATGTCCGATAAGTCGGGACGATCAGAGGCCGATACCGCCTGACTTAACGGAGCCAGCGTGATGATAGCGACAATTGTCAGAGCTGAGTGATTCATTTCATACGTGCCTAACTGCTTAATACGTTTCGTTGTTGTGATGAAGAAGGTATCGGAACCAGCTTCAATTTAAAAGTACGAGTCTGCCCCTGGTGCGAGATCTTCGCAAGCAGGGTACCACCCTGTTTGCCTCGAAGGATGATCGGCAGGCTTAAGCGGTTACTGCCCTGTTTCAGGTTAGTTTGCCATTTGAGTGTACGCTGACCCGGATAGCCAACAATCTCGGTGCCTGCAGGTAGCTCAATGGTCATTGCCGCGTTTTGAATGCGGCGTGGGCTATTGAAAACCAGATCCACTTTTCTTGACTGCATGGCAGGTAATTCAACGCTCATAATCGGCATGTTGTCCGGTGCCGGGCCAGTGAAGTCAAAGCCCATAAACCAGACCACCAGCAATGCGGCTACGGCCGATCCGAATCCAGCGGCAAACCAGACGGGGACAAAAGAGCGAGACTTCTGAGGTTTTTCGGCAAGGAAGCTCAGCATGCGCGCCTCGTAACCCGGGCGAGGCGTAATCTCGGGTTGATTCTGGCATTGTTTAATAATGTCCTGGCCATGCTGGTATTCTGCGCGGCAATTAGCGCAGCTTTTGAGGTGGTGCTCGATGCGCTCAAAATCGCCCGGAGGGAGATCCCCATCCAGGTAATCATCGAGTTGTCTGATTATTTGTTCACAATGCATAGCGTTGGCCCTTATTCATTTACACGCTTATTATGTGGAAAAGGTTCCCGGCGAATCAGTTCACGTAAGGTCTTTCGACTGCGATGCAGGCGAGATTTTAGCGTTCCGACCGGGGTTTCCAGGATTTGTGAGATTTCGACCAGGGTGTAACCTTCCAGATCGTGCAACAGTACCAGTTGACGATGCTCATTATCGAGCTGGTTCAGGACCTGGGATAACTGGCTGGATAGTTGATCCTGCGCGAGTTGTTGTGCCGGCCCCTGGGCTGGATCACAGCTATGTTGAAGCACTTCGGCAGCATCTTTATCACCCGGCACGCTGGGGTTGCGTTTTTGCTGACGAGTGAAATCAATAAATTGATGATAGAGGCTTTTTAATAACCAGGTTCGAGGATTTTCCAGCTGATCAAACTCGATCTCTTTTTGATAAGTGCGTATTAACAGGGTCTGCACGATGTCTTCCGCATCATCGGCATTTCCACTTAATCGCCAGGCGTATTGATACAGCCGTTGCAGATGCGGACGGACCTGTTTTTCAAAACGTTTTTGGCGTGACTGTTTAAACACGTGATATCGTTGCGGATGCCATCATTTTATCCCGTAGTATCTAAGTGTACCGGTTTGTCAGCGTAAAAAAAGTACCTTAATGGTCAAGCTTGAAGAGGAATCATTATAATATGATTGCGAGTAATGAAATGCTTTGTTGTGAAATTGTAGAGATTCTATCGATAAAAATTTAAGGCTCGGAGTGTAGGCAATGTGTGGTCGTTTTACCCTGGGCAAAGAGCCCAATTCATTATTAGATTACTTTCATCTGCATGGCGAAGTGCCAAATTTTAATATGCCGTATAACATTACGCCGAGCCAGATGTGTCCAATTATCTATGCCGCACAGCAGCAGCGTGTTTGTGAATTAATGCGCTGGGGATTAATTCCTGCATGGTCTAAGGGACCCGATACGAAGTTTAATATGATTAATGCGCGTGTTGAGAGTATTACCGAACCGCTTTTAAACAAAGACGTTGTCTTGTGCCGGTTGATGGTTACTATGAGTGGTCTGGTCAGTCTAAACCTGAACAACCGTATTTTATTTACGTGGAGGACCGATCACTGTTTGCCCTGGCGGGCATCTGGGAACAGTGGCAGGCTGAGGCGGGAACGATCAATTCATTTAGTATTATTACCACGGGTGCCAACGAGGTCATGCAAAAAATTCATCATCGCATGCCGGTTATTATCAGGTCTGAGCAATTTGATCCGTGGTTGTTTGATGACAGGCCGAGTTGCTATCAGGGTATGTTGATATCAGCAGATGAATTTCCACTTAAATATCATGCGGTAACTACCTGTATTAATAGCGTTAATAATGATTCGCCAGAATTAACAAAGCCGATTTAATTATTTGCCCGTGTTTGAGGTCATTAGATCAAATGCGATTGATGCATATTCACCGAAGGTAGTAAACGTCTGAAATTCATCGGCCGATAATGGTCGTCCGCTGCGCTTACAATCCGCATAAATTAATCCGCGCCCCTGACCGTTGACGGTTATCGGGATACAGAAAAATTCCAGCGTGTTGAGACAGGTTTTTACGCTATCAGTAATCAGCGGGTTCATTGCGCCACGCGTTTTATCATTCAACCAGAAGGCAGAATTCGAACGCATCAGCGCGGCAAAGATATTTTTTTCCGTGGTTGAAAAACAAAAGCATTGCTTTAATCTTTCTTCAGCATCGCCAAGGGTATATTTTGCCATCAGCATACTGTCCTTCGGCGAGATAAAGGCGAGTACCGTACGTTCCATTCCCAGTGCGCGATAGATGCCTTCGATGATCGTACCCAGGATGGCATTGAGATCGGCCTTTTCATGTAGCATGGTTGTGAGTTCACGCAGTATTTCCATTTGCAGAGTATGTCGGGCCTGTGGCTCGTTCTCGGCTTCGAAAACAAGTTCACTGGCATCATCCAGTTTCGGCAATGGAATGAGCTGGCTTACTGCTTCGGCGCCAAATTCGGCGGCGGTGCGTGCCGCTTCATGCGCACATTCTTCAACGAGCGTATTGGTTTCATCGAAAGTGAACTCGATATGGTCGGCAATTTTCTGGATACAGTCCCGGGTGTTGATGCCCCCCCAGCCTTGTTCAACGGCCATAATCAGATTATTGGCATAATCGAGATCTTTCATGACAGCATCGTCTTTATTGAGTCCTTTAAAATACTCGGCTAACAGGGTACTGAGCTTCCATTCATTGTTTAATGACATGGTCAATTGTTTCAAACTGAAACCGAGTACCGCGTCTTCCGCTTTGGCTGGCTGCTCCCATTCGAGATAGGCGGCATCGAGTTTTTTGGCAAACCCATAAGGGAAGCACCAGAAGGCCATGTTGCCCAGGCGTGACAGCAGGGCAGCCACAAACACCGCTTCAGGATCATTACTTTTGCGCTGGAAGGCAATATTACGGGCCTGTACAGCAGCATGAAATGAACGGGCCATCTCTTTGAGGGCATGTTCGTGCTGAATGCCTTTGAGCAAAGGATCGAGAATCGCGATCGAGAGTGCCATGCTGCGCACCACATTAAAGCCAAGCAATACAATGGCACGGCTAATGGTGTTGATACGGCGATTACCAGGATTATAAACCGCACTGTTAGCAAGGCGCAGGATGCGTGCGGTCATGGTGCTGTCACGCAGGATCAAGTGCGACAAACTGGCGATCGAGGTCTCGTCACCACTTGATGCCGAGGCGATACTGGTTGCAGTGTGGGCAAATACCGGCATCTCTTCTTCGCTGATGCGGCGTGTCCACTCACTCAAACTGATATTTTGATTGGTAGCAGGTTGCATATTTTATTTAACGGCTAAATACAGGTACTATATCGAGCAGAATCAGAAAAAGTGAAGGTCTGACAAACGCCTGAGAAAAAAATATTGTTTGTCGTTGATAACGATGGCTTTATAACAGTAGTAAAATTAAGAATATAAGCCATATTTAATATGGGGTGTAGGGCAGACCGAATAACGCTAATCTGCGCTATGTTGGATTTACCTATAAATTTAGTGTCAGCAGCGGATTCACTATCCAGGGATAACGTGACGGCGAAATTTATTTTGTTTTTCTTGATCATCTTTTTGTCGATCGCCGTTAATTTGCCTGACAGCATGATTACGCGGATGGGCTTTGATGCTAATTATTTATTTGCGGCGTTAGCGGCGGTAGCGATAACGGGTTTGATCGTACACCGACGCATGTTACTCATTATACTGGTTATTCTCAGCACGATCGGCGCGAATTTACCGATTGGGATTGCCGATCAACTTGGTCTGGATCGGGACATAATGATTGCCACGTTGATCGCATTGGTGATTATTCCTTTTGTGGCCGGTAAAGTTGAAATGAAATAGAATTTTTAAGCGAAACTCTTGTTTATGTTTCAGGGTTTTGAAAGTGAAATGGATGTAATACGGGAAGGATTCAACTATGTTTACACAGGAAGTTATTGATCATCTGAATCGGGACAGCGATGGGCATGAATGCTGGCTTGAGGATAATGAGGTTTTACAACCGCTTCTCTCCAATTCCCACCTGATTATTCAACCTACCCTGATGCCAAATGTTCGCCGTGTTCTGGCCTGCGATAACGAGTATGGCCGCATAATATCGATAGAGCAACGTACCTATAAATGGAGCTATTTAGTTCAACTCAATGAACAATATGCGACCGTGGAATTAATTGAAGATTTGGTCAGGCAGGTCGATATGATAGATGGGCGTTATCGAATGGAGAATAATTTTCTCGTGCTGGAATTACCATCCGGTTACTCTCTGGAAGTGTTTTATCGTAAACCGGTCAGTTTTGCTGTAAAAAAGATTGAATATGTCGATCTGGAAATGCTTTAGTAAGGGATGTTTATTGGTAGGTGGGGCTAGATTATCTTTGTACCCTTAATCGGATTGATTAACCAGATTTTAGAGATTGGTTAACGCGCGAAGTTACGAACGGTTAATAACTAATAGCGCGATTTGACGAATTGTGAAATTAGGTGTACTTATTTATTAGCTGCGAAAAAAATAGAAGGCTTATCGAAATGACGGAAATAATAGGCACATCATTACACGAAAAACGAAAACATAAGCGTATTCAATATGGGCGCATGGTGAATGTGACCACTGCGTCAGGTAATAATATGCGTCTGGAAGTGCTTGATTATTCTATGGGCGGTATGGGACTGGTGAGCCACTCTTCTTTTCAGACCGGGGACGTGCTTGAGTTCGAATCTATTATGACTCTGGATGGTGAAATTCGGGCGCTAGATTTAAAAGGCGAAATACGACATATTCAGGAACAATTTCAGGAGTTTTCTTTTGGCGTATGTTTTTTATAATAACAATCCGTAAAAAAAATCGATTTTCAACTCTCAAATACACCTTTACTGATAGCCGCACAAATAATATTGAAAAAAATTTGCAAATTGTGACCTGTTCACAGTTACGTACCTGCCAAAAAGCCTATATATTACATCGCTAATATAGAGAACGAATGACATTAAACCAAAATGAATCAACCGTTTATGGTAACGCTACGGAAGGGCATATCTGATCGAGGTCATGGGGTTAATCAGGTGGCAGTAGATAATGATGATCGACGTATTTTCCCTCGCGTTCCCGTGCAGGCGCGCATGCGTGTGAGTCACTCTCGTCTGGGTACCCTGGAAGGTTATTCAATTAATGTATCCGATACCGGTATATTTCTGCGTTTAAGTGATCTGCCCAGAGTTCCTCGCGGCGCCCACATTGGTTTGCAAATGCTTGATTCGGCTAATCCGGGAATTATTTTCAACACTCGAGTGATTCACTCATCGGATAATGGACTCGGTGTTGCAATCGTTGATTATGAGCTGGATGGTTGTCGATTTACGCTTGATGAACTGCGGCGCCAGTGGCAAGTGAGCAAGAATGATATGACCTACGAACACCCCCCCTATGCATATCGTCAGTAACAACACCTTTCCCTGAATTCTTCTGGCGTTAATTTAACCAAATTCTTATCGAATCAGGGTTCCCGGGCCTTAGATTTTTCGCAAACGTAAAATCCTGTAAAACCAAGCGTTTAATTGCGTGAATTCGAGTGAAAATTAAGCTATATATATCTTATGGAGTAAAACTGGCTCAGCCAGAGGTTGGTCAATGGCAACAAATGCTCAACAGGATTTTATTGAACGACGGATATTTGCCCGGCGTCTGGTTAATGCGCGCGTGCAACTGACGCATACGACCATTGGCGATGTTGTTGCCAGGACACGGGATATCTCCGATACCGGCGTATACGTAGAGGCCTTTCCAGTGCCCAAATTGCCGACGGGCTCGCATGTGAAAATGTATATGCTTGATTCTGCACAACCCGATATTGCTTTTAATATGAAAGTAGTGCGGGTAGGCGTCGATGGCCTGGGTTTGATGTTTATTGACTATGAGGTTGATGGTGAACGCTATACGCTGGATGCGCTGCGCAGCACTGTTTCTAAAAAACCTAAAAACACCTGATTCGTGTAATTCATGACGCCGATACACATCCGCGTGCTCAGGCACTCGGCTTTTTATAGCCCCTTGTTATTAACCATTGCGGGTGGCTACCTGACTGACGAAGGTCTGGCTCCCCACTTCGATATTGCGACGCAAGAGAATTCGGTTGAGCAGGGGCTCAATTCGTCGCAGATACAGGTCGCGCAATCGGCGCTGGCCACTCGTTTTGCCGGTCTGGCTAATGCTGAACCGAGCTCAATACGCCATTTTGCCCAGATTAATCAACGTGATGGTTTTTTCATTACGGTGCGTGAGGCCGGGGCATCATTTCGGTGGCAGGATCTGCTTGAAGCTACGGTGCTGGTCGATCACTTTTTTCAGCCACTGGCGATGTTTCGATATGCATTATTTAAGCAAGGTATTGATTATAAAGAATTAAATGTGCTGGATGCGGGCAATGTCCAGGCCATTGATCGTGCCTATCGAGATGGGCAGGGTGCATTTGTGCATCAGCAAGGTCCCTATGCTCAACAGCTTGAAGCGGACGGCCTGGGCACGGTAGTGGCTGCTGTGGGTCCCGTTGTTGGGCCAGTGGCGTTTAGCAGCCTGTGTGCCACTCAGAGCTGGTTAGACACCGACATGGCTGGTGCCTTCTTTCGGGCCTATCGTCGAGGTAGAGTGGCGGCAATGAGTCTGGACGCGGCTGAGATTGCCAGGCTGGAATCAGCTTTTTTCCCTGAGATTGACCTGGCCGTATTAAGCGCGACCATTCGTTCCTATCAACAACTGGGCTGCTGGGAGGGCGCAGTGTCGATATCAGAAGATGTTTATGAACAAACCCTGGACGTATTTGAATTCAGTGGTGACATAAAAACACGCTTTGCTTATGACGATATCGTGAGCCCACCCCCTGATGTCTGATCTGGTCGGTATTTTTAGACCATATAATGGTTCCTAAACGATGCGCACCCCAATACGACTTAAAAGTAAGTTGAACACCTTTTCTTAGTCCTTCCACATCCCCGTTCGCGTAAGAAGCAAACGCGCTAACACGATGATTGATGTATTTCCCCGCCCAGGCGTAGGTCGTTATATTGGCATCTACGATGCCGGTGGCCAGTTCCGTTACGCCCTTAACCGTATCCACGACCCATTCACCCGCGCCGGTCAGGCCCGAGCCGAGGTAGATAAAGCCCGCTTCGACGTTGCCAATCTTCGCCCATTCTTTTTCGTGTCGGGCGGTATCGGCTTTGACCTGAGCAATTGAGGTGGCCAGCTCGGTGCGTAATCGCTCTCTGAGCACCGCCAGTTTATCGTTCAGTTCCTTACCGGGGATGATTTCAATCGTAAACGGGAAGAACGGAACGCTGGTGAGATAGTCCGTGCCGTTTTTGAGTTGACTGCGTATTTCGGTGCCGTCGTCAAAGCGGACTAAGTAGTCCAGTTTTTTTTCTTTGACGAGTTTATCGTTTTCATCGAAGAGGTTGAATCGAATCCAATGGGCATTGGGATCGATCACTTTTAAGGTCACGGTATTACTCGTGGCCCCGGAGGCGTTGGCGGTTAAATGGTAATCCCCGGCTTTTGCGGGAATCGTCGTTTCCCAGCTCACGGTTTCATTCTTGCCGCCCTTTGTGTTGTCGAGGGTTTGGGTGCCGGAGGTCGGGCCTTGCCAGGATAGCGTGACGCTTGCACTATTCTGGACGCTGCCATCGACTTTAAGCTCACGTCCCGCCAGGACGCGTACGGTGTCGCCCGTTTGGGGACGAAGCCGAGCAGAATATCGGGGATTAAAGTTGTAAATCGCCTCGGGATTGTCCGAGCCGGAATACTGTTTGGCGACGCTACTCACGGTGTCACCCTCAACAAAGGTATGTTGAGTAAGATTATTCTTGAACGGTGTGTTGTTGTTTAATTTTAACTCGCCACCCGATTGAGGCGTTGAAATACGCACCGTTGGATCAAGATTGAGAAAGGTTTCTTGTCCGAGACCCGCTGGGATGTACATTGAATTGTTGTTTTTCGCTGCGCCACCCCCGCTGGTTTTCTGGGTCGGTTTTTTCTCAAAGGCGTACCATTCATCGTGGCGGCTGGCCTCCCGACCGTCGCGCACTTTGTCCGTCCAGTGACCGCCTATGTTGGCAAAAAATTTAAACTTATCGGATTCTCTAAGTTCTTTGGCATCGGATTTTTCGACTATAAGCCAGTTTGAATGATGGGGCGTGAGTTCGCGTTCAACCTCGATTGGCAACTCACCCGCCTGGATCTGCCTGCCGATGGTTTTTTCTTCGGGAGAAGGTGGGGGGTAGAGACCGTCTCCTGAGCTGCCGCCGTGTTCCTGAATCGCCATTGACTGTCCGTGTGGGTTAAAATCCGCTCTGGACAGTCTACTTTGATATTGGGTGGTGCTCCAGAACGTCGCCTTTGAAATGGTGTGGTAAGGGTTTGATTTAACAAATTGGCACAAAGTCTGATATGTACTGTTGTTATTAAATGCGTGTGACTGAATAGTTTGGTATGGATTATTTTAGTGTAATTTCCTCAACCTGAAAATATTGAGTTAAATCTTAAAAAGCATGGCCGTTATGCAAATTTTGTGAATCGACAGACAGAAAAAAGCCCGATCATAATGACCGGGCTTTCTAGTGCTTCTAGTTATGCTTTTTTTTAATTAAGCAGCAACAATATTATTTTCGTTCATGTTCATTCGTTCAACTGTTTCTTCATGGATAGCCGCTAAAGTTATTCCATCCAGATTGGTTGATACTTTAGACTCGAGAACACCCCAGGCATATAACGTTGCCGACTGAGGTTGTCCTTTAAAGTCGGCAGCCGTTTTACGATTAATATCAATTGCGGAAACGATCTCTGCAATTGAGATAATCTCACTCGGTTTACCAAGAACATAACCGCCACCGGGACCGCGTACGCCTTTAACGAGATTATTCTTGCGTAACAGGGCAAAAATTTGCTCCAGATACGAAAGCGATATATCCAGTTTTTTCGCTAACGAGGTGAGTGACACGGGATTTGGCATTTGAAATGCCAAATTTAACATTGCCTTTATTGCATAATGTGCACGTGAAGAAATAGTCATAGCCTTCTTGTCCTTAAAATTTAAAATAGTTCAATTCAACATCCCATAGAAATAGCTTGTCTTTGCTGCATCCGTGTCAGCGTCAGGCTGGGCTAACGGCATTCCATAGGTTACCCTGACTCTAAAAGTAGAAATTAACCCTTAGTAACACAATGCTTATTTTGTAAATAATTGTAAAATTATGATCTGATTATTTATTAAGCAGTCTTATTCATAGCGCTATCTTGCCTTTTCTGGCTACGAATGGACTATAAAACAGGTGATAATCTTACCAACATCTTCATTAAATTCAGTATATTATGCCACAATCACCCCATCTTCGCAGAAACTGAGATTCATAAATGCAGACAGACTTGAGAATTCTTGTGCTTATCGGGCTTTCGTCTGGACTGCTTACGGCATGTACGCTGGTGTCAGTAAACCCTCCACCGACAAAGCCAGAAAGGAAACCGATTTCTATTGAGCAATCGGATGTTGCCGTGACGGACGAGGTGGTGGCGGCGGAAATTAAGCAGCTTAAGACTCCTCGAGAGGTGCGAAACAAGATTCTCAGGTTGTACCACCCTGATCCGGTTGAACGTGCCTGGGCAGCCTATCAGCTTGCCAAGCTTGGACGTGGTGCAGCACCGGCCGTGCCGTATTTAATTAAATTACTGGACGATGATAGCTCTGTGTTGTTGTCGCGTTATATCGGTTCCGGCTTTCGATCCAGTTCAGATACTACGCCGGCTGAAGAGGCCTCACGTTCCCTTGCCCGGATCGGTGATCCAGCGATAAAAGATTTGCTTGATGCACTAAAATCGGAATCCGTTAATGTGCGCAGACTGGCTGCCAAGGCATTAGGTCAAATCGGCAGTTCACAAACAATAGGTGAACTGATCAATTTGTTGACGGATGAGTCTCGTAAGGTGCAGGCCTCGGCGGCCATCGCGTTGGGAAATTATCGTCACCCGATTGCATCCCAAAAAATTACCGAAGCCTTTGCCTCGGTCTCGCCACAAGTGCGCGTTCACCTGGTTTATGCACTTTCTCGTATCAATGACATTATTGCTGTGCCGTTTTTAATTAAACAATTACCGAAACAGACTCCCGAGGTGCGAGCTTCAATCGTACTGGCATTAGGTAAGCTCAGAGATGCGCGCGCCATAGAAAGTATATTGCTGGCAGCTAATGACAGGGATGATATCGTACGCGCTAATGCAGCCTATGCTTTAGGTTCATTTTATAGTCCGCAGACTATGAATTCGTTAATAGCCGCGCTGGATGATCCGATTGAGCGTGTTCGTGAAGGTGCCAGTGAGGCGCTGGTGCATCTAACCGGAATGAATTTTGGAACCAGTAAATCTCAGTGGTCTGGTTGGTGGCAGCAACAACAAGCGGGCATGATACAAAATAAGGGCATAAAGAATAAAAAGTAACTGCAGGTTCATGTAGGGGCGGGCTCAGACCGCGATTATATGAATATTATAGATCTTATCGCGATCTGAGCCCGCTCCTATAAAAAAAATACCCGCGGAGCACATTGTTAATCAAAGTACGTTAAGTGGTTACCATCTTAGGAACACTTATTTAGGAATATCCCAGTATGAGTTACGGTATTTCGTGCCGTTCAACCGTTACCGGTTGTAAATGGATGGCCGTGCCAGTTGCAATCCATATTCACCTCTTAAAAGTTGTCACAGTTGGTTAAAATGCGACTTCCAGCATGTAAAACACCGCAAGATTTGCTTTAATTTGTGTCGGCAATCACCCCCCCATTGTCAGAAGGCCTACAAGAGTATATATGCAGGAACGCCGTGAGCATCATCGCGTTATATTTCGTCGCGAAGTTTATCTAACCTTACCGGATGGTGAGGCAAAGCATTCTATGTCAGAAGATTTTTCAATGTTTGGCATCGCGGTATTGACTGATACCCCATTAAAAATAAAACAGACGCTGATTGTTGATTTTAAGATCATGAGTCGGGAATCATCGCGTGAAGTAAATTTGCGTGGCAAGGTCGTATATACCAGCCCGGAGTCGGGACAGTTTAAAAGCGGTATCAGTTTTTATTAATTTGAGATATTCGCTGGTGTCTTGCTATTGGGATCCTGCTTCATCAAAGTTAAGGCGCGATTCATTTTATCCACACAGGTATTAAAGCGACCGTATTGCTGTTGTATTTTTGCGGCTTTAATTAAATTCTGGATCCTCTGTATATCGGTCTTGTTAAGGCTAGCTGATTTATCTTCAAGTGTTTTGCTGGCTTGTTTGATATTGTTCTCGCAGCGTTCATTAACCGGTGGTGTTTTATGGCGACTGCAATTGCTGGAAGTAGCCGCTATTAACACGATGACTATAAACAGGATTGGTTTCGTTTGCATAAAAATGAATAACGTTTGTGGTTGTATTAATGATATATAATAGCAGACTCAATCAGAATGAAAGGGAGCGCAAGGTGCGTGCATTACTCATCGTGGCTCATGGTAGTCGTCGAGCAGAGTCAAATGAAGAGGTTAAAAGTTTAACCGACCAACTTCGTATTCGAATTGAAGCATTACCACAGGCTGATTTTGGCTTTGTTGATTGCGCGTTCCTGGAATTAGCCGAGCCGTCGATTGAGGATGGTATGCACGACTGTGTAGGCAAGGGGGCGAGGGAAGTGGTTATATTACCTTACTTTTTATCTGCAGGTCGGCATGTAGCTCAGGACATCCCCGCGATTGTAGAGCAGGTCGCGGCGACCCTGCCGGCCGTGAAAATCAGGATTGCCCCTTATCTTGGTTCATCGGCAGGCTTGTCTAACCTCATGCTGGAATTGGCTAAATAATCACCTTTTTTGTTACTATCATTTAAAACAATCATAGTTTGAAAGTATTTTTTCGATGTTCGCATTTGGGGCTAGATCCGTAAAATGATCAGGCACTTAGCCGATCAATATCATCCAGCCTCTAATTGTAACTCATTGTAATTTATGAATAATAATTCATTGGCAAGGCGGTTCTGGCACTTGCATGCCTTCATCAGGGCGTCTATGGTTAGCAAACTGGTTACTCTAGGGTGGCCGGGCGAAAGCGATTTCGCATTTTTCTTTGTTGTTAAAGACTTAAAAACCTCCTCCTGGACACTGAGTAAGCCGTGGGGAGGTTTTTTTTTGGCGTAATTTTTCTCAGATTTGTTGAAGGCTGGTTGATTAGTGGTGAGCGTGTTCAATCTGGTTTTTTAAGCTGGATGAGTTTTAGTGTGGCGCTATTGCTTGCGGTATGATCATTGCTGATGTTTAATAATGTATATTGGATGTTTTCAATAAACGTTAAAATAATAATAACCGATATAATAATCTATGGCCGATTCACACGATCTTGCACTGGTATTAAAATCTCATATCCCGATTGTTGTCATCGAAACACGTGAAGAATTGCGTGCGGTTGATCTTATTCAGTCGATGAAGTTTCGCATGGGTGTTCCTGTCTATAAATGGACCGTGACCGAAGGCTTGCAGCGAATCGATCTGATGGATTTTGAAGCGCAGCGTCTTAATTCTGAACCCGACCAGGTGTTGGGAAATATTAAAGCGGGACGTAATGCCGGTGTATTCATCTTGCTCGACTTCCATCCTTATTTGAATGATCCCATGCATATACGATTACTAAAAGATATTGCTTTAGGTTATAGCAAGACACAACAAACCATCGTGCTAATCAGTCATGAGATAGATATTCCTCCCGAATTAAAAAACTTCAGCGCACGCGTGGAAGTGGAATTACCTGATGGTGATGCCTTGCGTGAAATTGTTAGTGGTATTGCCGAAGAGTGGAAGAAAAAAACACGCAAAAAAGTCAAAGCCAACCCAAAATCATTTGACGCGTTAGTCAATAATTTATCCGGCTTGACCCATTCAGAGGCCCGACGTCTGGCACGCACGGCTATATATGATGATGGTTGCATTACCCCGGGCGATATACCGGCCGTTATGCAGGCAAAATATAATTTACTTAGCAAGGAAGGCATGTTGCATTTTGAGCTCGATACCGAAACATTCTCAAATGTAGGTGGTTTTAGTAAATTAAAAACCTGGCTAAGGCAACGTCAGCCTGCATTTGAGGGTAATGTCGCGGGGCTGGATATGCCCAAGGGTATTTTATTATTAGGTGTGCAGGGTTGTGGCAAAAGTCTGGCGGCCAAGGCGGTTGCCGGGGTGTTGGGTATCCCTTTATTACGTATTGATTTCGCCGCGATGTTTAATAAATACCATGGCGAGACGGAGAAGAATCTACGTGAGTCATTGCAGGCGGCCGAAGTAATGTCACCTTGCGTGTTATGGATCGACGAGCTGGAAAAAGGAATATCGATTAGTGATTCTGATGGTGGTACCTCAAAGCGGGTATTAGGTACTTTTTTGACCTGGATGGCGGAAAAGAAGAAGCCCATCTTTTTAGTTGCGACTGCGAATGACATCGAGAGTTTGCCGCCGGAGTTAATTCGGAAGGGTCGTTTTGATGAGATCTTTTTTGTTGATTTACCCGATAGCATGACTCGCGCCCTGATATATGAGATTCATTTGCGCCGGCGGGAATATGAAAGTAGTCAGTTCGATTTAAAGCGGCTGGCGGAAGCAAGCGTGGGATTTTCGGGGGCGGAGATCGAGCAGTCGGTTGTATCTGCTATCTATTCAGCTCATGCCCAGCAATCAGATTTAAATAACAATCATGTACTACAGGAAATCAAAACGACAAAATCGTTATCGGTTGTAATGGAAGAAAAAATTACAGCATTACGTCAATGGGCTACAGATCGCACCGTGCCGGTTGATTAGATAGCCTGCTGATTGTTTTATTTTATGGTTGCATGCCTCTGGTTAAGGGTTGATTTTTAGTCTTTTCATATTCCTTCATAGAACCATCATAGAGTTTTACATTTTTAAAGCCGAGTTGCCGTAGTGTAAAATAGGTATGCGATGCGCGACGGCCTGAACGGCAATAGACGATTACCGGTTGATTCATATCAGTGAGACCGATCTTGTTCATTTCTTTTTTAAGTGTCGATGAGTCATACAGGACGAAGCCGTTTTCGGTATCGAGCGCCTGATCCCATTGCCAGAAAAGCGCACCTGGGATATGACCACTACGAGGTTGTTTTGGGTGTCCTCGATATTCCTCCGGGCTACGTACATCTAACAAAATGGTGTCTTTATTTCTGGATTCTGGTGCAACGTCTTTTAGTGTTGCGGTACGAGCGGTACTGATTTCTTTAGCCACGTATTTGACGGTTTTGGGAATCGGTGTTTGAAACGATATTTTACGGCCTTCACGTATCCATTTCACCAGTCCGCCATTAAGCAGAGCCATCTTCGGGTGACCCAGTTGCTCGAGCTCCCATAGCAACCGTGTGGCATGCAGGCCGCCAGTATCATCATAGGCAATGACGTACGATTCCTGTTTGATACCGATCTGACCGAGTAGCTTTATGATGTTATTCGAACCGATACTCAGGCTGACTCGCTGTTTGGACTGGTTCAGGTACGAGTAGGGTAAATGAATGGCTGCGGGGATATGGAAACGCTGGTATTGCAGTGAATCGGACATATCAATTAATACTATTTTATCGTTATCCAGGTTTTTGGCCAACCACTGGGTGCTGACGAGCTCGGCAGCCGCCATGGCAATGTTGATATGTGTGAGCAATAAGGCAGAAATGATGAATTTAAACATAAGCTGATCTTGTATCCCTGAGTGGCTGTGGTTACTCTTTGTCTATAGTAGTCGATAATAATGTAAATTAGATCATGCCCGCCGTAAATTGTAAATACCACACATCCACTCCGGCACGCTGGAATTGTGGCCAATGCCACATCAGTTACTGTCCGAGCTGTGTTATCGAGAAGGAAACTGGTCATGTACCAGATTGTCCTGTGTGCAAACGTGGGCTCGATTCGCTTGGTGCAGAGAACCTGATTACCCCTTTCTGGTTGAGGTTGCGAGAATTTTTTATATTCCCGGTACATCCATCGCCATTTTTACTCATTCTGGTTATGACGCTTTTTGCTATGCTTGTCCGTTATGTTCCCGGTTGGGATATTGATATCAAGCTCATTACCTTTGAAATACCACGCAATGCGATTTTAGTTTTTCCCTTCATAATAGTATTTCTGAAGTATGCCCAGACGGTTCTTGAGGATACTGCTCAGGGATATCTAAGGCCGAAACCTCTTAGTAGTAACTCATTATTCGGCAACAGTATTATCGTGTTTAAACTGTTGGCAATTCTGCTGACATTTAAATTACTCACCAGTGCGGCACTGGATATGTTCGATCAAACCGGTTACTACTTTGCTAATATATTGACTTCAATAGGAACACCTGCAGCGATTATGATCCTCGCCATGGAGCATCGCTTCAGTAGTGCGATGAACCCGGTAATGATTTATTCCGTCATTTCCAGGATCGGGATGCCTTACTTTATTATGTTTGTAATGTTCTATCTGTTGGATATTGCGCAGAGCTTTTTACTGGCTTTGCTGCAGCAATATATAGATCCTTCTTTATCCTTTGCGGTTTATGTATTTGTAACCCTGTATTTTTATATCATCATATTCAATATGATGGGTTACATTATTTATCAACATCATGAAGTGCTGGGTTTTCGGATTGATGTTGAAATGCATCAGCAAGATGAGGACACCCAGTTTAATTCGGTTGCGGTCAGTCCTGAAATGCGTGAAATTGAGATACTTGTACATGAAGGAAAAATGGCGCAGGCCGTTACCCAGTTGCGTACACTGATAGATACTAATCCAGGTAACATTGATGCACATGAACGTATTCTTAAATTATTGCGTTTGGTGGGAGACAAGCCAATACACTTCAAACAGGCGCAGAAATTTATGTCTTATTTGATTGGCAAAAACAAAATGGGCAGTGCCGCACAAATACTTCAGCAAGGTTATGAGTTTGACAAAAAGTTAAAACCTGAAAAAGCAGTTGAACGTCATGATATGGCAAAATACCTTCGTCAAAAAGGCAAGGCTAAGCTGGCGATGGTGGTGGTAAATGATTTGCATCGAGAGTACCCGAGTTACGAAGGCATTCCTGAAGCTTATCTAATGGTGGCACAGTTATTAAGTGAACATTTAAATGATGACGATCGAGCGATTATGATTTTGCAATTTTTGATTAAGAATTATGGAACTCATTCACTGATTGGCGAAGTAGAAGAGTATTTGCGTACTATACAACGAATTTCACATCACTAGGCAAAAGTTAGTTAATACGATTTTTGAGCTTCAGTACTATTTGGGTAAAGCTCGAGAAGTATTTTCAGGTATTTTTCATATTTAGCCTGCTCCCTGTTTTTATAAAATTCTATTAGCGTCGCCAGACCTGCCGCGTTGTGGGAAAAATCTGGAATAGATTTAATTAGATAATTAATGATGTTCTCGGCTTCCGTTATTTTCTGGTGAGCTGAAAATTTCATGGCTATTCCGGCAAGCAACTCAGGTGTCCAACGTGGCCTGGGTTTGGCGTGACTGGCATAGTGTCGATAGGTTGCATGAATGATGTTGATTGTCTCTTTATCTGTAGCCGTGAGGCTTAGTAGTTTATTGGCAAGCTCGTGGTATTCATCAGATGCCGGATTGTATTTTGCTATTGTAAAAAGTTGTTGTTGAATTATCTGGTTGCCGGGATATTTTTTATTTAGCGCGAGAAATTTTTTCCGTGCTGCTTCGATGTTCATGCTCGCTAATAATGCTTGAGCATCACTAAATTTCTTTGTGAAATCGGTTTGTTGCTGTGGCGTATCAATTAACTCATGTTTAATGGCGTTAGGGGTGAGCTTAAGGATTCCAGTAAAGATCAAGCCACCAAGAAATCCGCCAATGTGTGCGGTAACATTAGTATTAGTATTAAAGGCAAATTCAATTATGGCCTGCGAAAATATGTATATGGGCAGTAGCCATATGGCGCGCGCCTTAACGACATCGAAATAAAAGATCAAAAAATAAAAAAAGTTTATCTTGCGGAAGCCGTAAATAACGATAGCCATGCCCATAACGCCCGCAATTGCACCTGATGCGCCCAGGCCGTAGATGAATTTATCCCCATCGATTAAAACGGAGAGCCCATTTGCAGACAATCCAGATATAAGATAACCAAGCAGGAAAAGACTGCGGCCTAGTAGAATTTCAATACCCAGGCCGAGTAAAATGAGCAGGATCATATTGCCAAACAGGTGACCGCTGTCGGCATGTAAGAACAGGCTGGTAAAATAAGTTACAAAACGAGGTTGCGAAGGGTTGAATGCATATTTGCTTGATATTGATCGATCTCGCAGTTGTTCAAAATGATCTCGCCTGGAGCGCCAGTCATCATAGTTTTCCGATCCAGGTTTTATTATTAGTTCCTGTTCCAGTAAATTTTGAAACTTACCATCGGTTCGCATTTCCTGATAAGTATCATGTGTTACCTGAGGTTCTTTGCGAGAGTCTTTATGCTGTACCTTAAATTCGACATACGCCTTGAGTTCGATTAGATCTAATTCAGAACTCGAGTAATAGGCATAAGTATCCAGCTCCCTTTGATCATCATTAAGCTGCCACATATAGAACACAAAAATATTAGCGATAACTAATATAAGTGTTATTAATGGTGGATTTTTCCAATCCGGTTTTCGGTCTAATGGTAGAAACATCGATTAAGTCACAAATAATTCAATTAAACTCGTTAGCGGTCGATGAAAAGCAAATAATAGTTAAGTAAGACAAGATTAAGCGCTTGCGTTTGATTTAAAATTTTAACAGGTATCATATACTGCTAAAGGTGATTATGGTGGAATGCTCTAAAATTGTCACGCACTCTAAGGATGAAAACGTGGAAAATCAGCAGGTTATCGATGCCGTCGTTGAAGCTGTTAACAAACATCAGATATTTGGTGATTTACTGACGACGGTTGAAAAACAATATTTACTCGATCGTGGAGTGGTGCGCAGCGTATTACCCGGGGTTAAGTTGTGCCGACAGGCACAACGCGACGACAAGCTTTTTATTTTAGTCGTCGGTGAGGTTGAAGCGAGTTCAGGAGAAGATTCCAGTAAAACTCATATCGCCAGTTTAAAGCAGGGTGAAATTTTTGGTGAGATTGCCGCCTTGTTTGGTATGCCACGTGTCTGTGATATAACGGTGGTACGGCCCTCTGTGGTGCTTGAAATTCCCAGCGAAGTTTTAAGATCAATTATTGAAGCGCGAATTGAACTTCGTGATGCGGTATTGGAGCGTTTTCGGGATCGGATTACTGAAACTGCATTACGTACGGTACCAATGTTCCGTTTTCTTACTGAAGAATCGATGCAGTCTCTGGTGGAGCATTCAACGGTGTATGGTGCACCTCCTGGTAGTATTCTTATCGAAGAAGGTGAGATTGGTGAATCACTGTTTGTTGTAATCTATGGCAATTTACGTGTAAGTCATGACGTCAATGGCAAGCATTTAAACCTGGCATTACTCCAGCCGGGTGATTATTTTGGTGAGTGGTCGTTACTTACCGGTTCGCCCAGGACCGCAACCGTATCCGCTTTATCTCAAGTTGAACTGGTTTGTGTTGAACGTTCGGCTTTTCTTGAGGTCGTACAAAAACATCCAGAAATACGCGATCGAATCGATCTAGAAGCGCATAATCGCCACGACCAGTTAGAAACTACCGAAGCATTGAGTGGTGAGCATCGGGCCGGCCAAAATCTGGATGAAATTAAGGATATATTAAAAAACACGGACTAAACTTGGCAGCTAGCGTCACATCGTTTAAAGTCCGTTTATTCTAATAATTGCTGGAGGATGGTTCATGTCTTTGCTTGCTCACACAAAGCGTATATTAACGGTAATGTTTATAGTTTCTTTTTTTAGTCTTGGTCTACAAGGTAATGCAAATGCAGGTATCGTCAGCTCAGAAGAATTAATTACTGCACAACAATTCCAGCTTGATAGACTGCAACTGAAAACATGGATGGCACGCGAAGATGTTCGCGAACAACTTGTTGACCTGGGTGTCGATGTTGATTCGGCTATTGCGCGTGTCGACAGCATGACAAATCTGGAAGTACAACAACTCTCGGCAAATATGAATGATATGCCGGCGGGGAGTGGATTTATTGAAACGGCGGTACTGGCCTTTCTGGTTTTAATAATTCTTGAAGTAACCGGCGTGACCGATATATTACCAAATATATAATTAGCGTTTTATGACGAAACAATATCAGGCTGCTTATCGCGCGATAAGCAGCCTTTTCGTTTGTGCGCTGCTGGGTGCCTGTGCCGGCGTTCCCCAAACAAGCCATCTGCTGAATAATATCCCGACAAAACTGGCCACTCCGCATGAGTTGGTTGCTACCCCTTTCTATGCACAACAGCAATATCAATGTGGTCCTGCTGCACTGGCGACACTCATTAACCAACACGGGGTCGATGTCGATCTGGATGCCCTGGTTAATCGGGTTTATATTCCTGGGCGCGAAGGCAGCTTGCAGATAGAGATAGTGAGTGCTGCCCGTGAATATAATCTAATCCCTTACGTGATAAAACCCGAGCTTAGTACGCTGTTATATGAAGTTTTAGCTGGGCGACCGGTGCTGGTTTTGCAAAACCTTGGCGTGAGCTGGTATCCGCAATGGCATTACGCCGTTGTGGTTGGCTACAACTTGGCGGAACAGGAACTTGTTCTACGGTCAGGGACCACAAAACGCTATGTGATGAGTTTGCGCACATTTGAATATACCTGGCAGCGTAGTCAACGCTGGGCATTAATATTGTTGAAGCCAGGTGACTTGCCCATTGCGGGAACCCCGTTTGAATATTTGAAATCGCTGCCTGGTTTCGAGCGAAAAGAAAACTGGACGTTGTTAGATTCTGCTTACACAGCGGGGATTCAGCGTTGGCCAAATGATATCGGTTTAAAGATGGGCTATGGCAATGCATTATATCTACAGGGTAAATTAAATTTTGCCCTAACTGAATATGAATCTGTGATATTAACCGATTCAAAATTCGCCCCGGCATTAAATAATGCCGCTCAAATACATATGCAGCAGCGAAATTACAGGAAGGCGCTTGATTATGTTAATCGCGCAATAAAAGCAGGTGGTGTGCATATTGATGAGTACCGGACTACTCTAAAAGAAGTTAAGAATGCAATGAAACTAGACCGTAATGTACCAAAATAACGTACCACCCTTTCCTCTCTGTTAGAGCGGTCTCATTGCTAGTTAATGTAAACATGTGTCCCGGTCGTTCGGTCTGGATATCAGTCATAAGTTAATACTCTGCCTTATTTTACCTAAAAAATTTAATGTCTTAGTCGTCCTTTTGTATAACCGTGTTGATAAATAATCGCAATATAGCCAATGGCGGCGGCAACGTCTGGTTTACCACCTGAGTGACTAATACTGGCGGGATTTTTGCATGATATGGGTGTGTTACCTGTCCCGGCCTATGCGGGGAAATTTTGTCGCAATGAAAATGATGAGGGGTAAACACGATGCCAGCACTTAATGACTTGCTGTTGTGAAAATAGCTGCACGAATTGCTTTTGATTTATTCGAACAGGCTAGAGACGAGCACAATGAAACAGTACAAATACTAAATGGTTAGACCGTTAAGGGAAAATGTCATGTATAGAAGATTTATTTTTATTTTGGTAGCTCTATTTCTTTCGCAGATAGTAAGAGCGGAATCACTAAATATACAACTAGGTGACAATAGTGCACGAGTGATGTATGCGACCGAAGTGATTGGTGGGTCGTTCGGGCCAACCGATCTGGAAGTTGGTGCGTATTATAATAATGACAAAGACAAACTTTTCCATCTTGGTTTATTAATTCGTAATAATACATTAGATAATCCACTCATAATCGGTTTTGGAACTCGTTTATATTATGCGGATGTTGGCAATCAGTCCGGACAGAATCCAGCTACGGCTTCGGCGGTCGCGCTCGGTGGTGAGGTATTGTATGTACCGGATGCCTTTAATGGTTTTGGTATAGGATTTAATTATTTTTACGCGCCGAGCGTACTAACCTTTCAGGACGGGGATGGATTTTCTGAATATGGTGCTATTGGTAGCTACGCGGTTTCCAAACAGGCCCGTTTTTATGTTGGTTATCGTTTTATGGAATTAAGGATAGAAAATGCCAGTGACATTGAGGTAGATTCTGGTTTTATCTTTGGGTTTAATTTGCGATTCTGAACGGCTATTATAGAGCTTAACGGTAATAATCAGGCGATTTTCTCATAAGTTGGAATATTCAGATCGATCAAGTCATGTGACCCGATATACAACGCTATTTTTTGATCTTTTCAATACCCTGTTAAGTGTCGGTAAAGTTCCTGAACATGTTGGGCGATATACGGCGGATGTATTAGGCATAGACCAGGAAGTGTGGAATGCGGCGTGTTTCAGTGATGCGCATGAAATCACCAGGCCTACCGAGCATGCGCAGATCATTCGAACGCTCGCGCACGATATCGATGAAAATATTGATGACAAACTCATAATGGATGCGACTGAGCATCGTCAGCGACGATTTGATTATGCATTACGACATGTACAGCCGGATATTCTTGATGTATTAGTTGACTTAAAACAACGAGGCATCCAGTTATGTTTAGTTTCCAATGCCTCAACCGCTGAAGTGTTGGCCTGGGATAGTTCTCCCCTGGCTGAATTATTTGACCATGCTATTTTTAGTTGTAAATGTGGCTATAAGAAACCTGATCTGGATATTTACCACTATGCGTTGAAATGTTGTGGTTCAGGTTTATCGACAACGGCTTTTATTGGTGATGGCGGCAGTGATGAATTAGCAGGGGCCAATGTTACTGGCTTAACGACTGTTTTTACCCGTCAATTTTCCAGGGCACATCGTATCGATCAGGTGAGGCAACGACAGGGAAAATCTATTAATTATGAAATAAAGCATCTTGGTGAAGTACGGGATGTACTAAACCTGTAAGGTTAAATAAAAACGGGGCTATAGGATAAGCTCGGGAGGATAAGCCCAGAAGGATAAACCCAAGGCCCCGTTTCATAAGTCAATTAATTGACCATTTCTTTTAAATTCTTTAATGGCAGAACTTTAACAACGTTACACGCAGGTTTAGCTTTAAATATAGTAGGTTCGCCGGTGAAGGGGTTAATGCCTTTACGAGCCTTGGTTGCTTTTTTGCGCTTAACTTTAATTTTGCACAGACCCGGCAGAGTGAATATGCCAGCCGCGCCTTTTTTGATGTGACCATTGATTAGAAGTGCAAGCTCATCAAAAACAGCAACGACGTCTTTCTTTTTCATATCAAGGTTTTCAGAAATTCTGGTATACAATTGCGATTTCGTCATTGGATCGCGGATACCTTTAACGTTAGGTTTTTTTACCGCTGTTTTTTTCTTAGCTTTCTTTTTTGCTTTTTTCTTTGTCGCCATTATAGGGCTCCTGGAAGGATGGTTAGGTGAAAAATCGTTGTTAGTGACTTAAAAATAGTAGTTATTGCTTTGTTGCTAGTTACAATAGCACAATCTTAAGATATCTGAACTGAAAAATACACATTTTTCTTTAAATAAAGTTAAAAAAACCCTTAAAATACAGGCTCAGATGTAGTTTAAAGATCTATACGCTGAATTAACAGGACAACAACAGTAATAATGGTTGAAACAGTTCACATAACAGTTAGGCGACAGGGTTTGCACCCAATTACTTCTGAAATTGAATCGGTTGTTAATTTATCGACGGTAGATACGGGGCTGTGTACCGTTTTCGTGCGACATACTTCGGCAAGTTTGTTGATACAGGAAAATGCCGATCCATCGGCACAATACGATCTGGAGAACTGGTTAAATCGGTTGGTACCGGAAAACGATACATTGTATACCCATACCTGTGAGGGGCCGGATGATATGCCGGCACATATTAAGTCTGCCTTAACGGCTACTTCTTTATCCATACCTATCATAAACTCAGCTTTGGCTCTTGGAACATGGCAGGGGATATACCTCTGGGAACATCGGCATGCACCGTGCAGCCGCGAGGTGCTGGTTCATGTTGGAAACTAAACAGGCGTGAGATGACTCAGGTAGCCGGAAGGTGGTTAATATGCGCGAGGAATCAGCTCCCGCACGCGCAGTGTCTGGAATTTTCTATACCCGCTGACAGGTTATTGTCACCCGCCGCAGAAACAGATGGCTTTGTTGTTAACTGGCATGGCAACTATATTGCCTACCAGAATAGTTGTCCTCACACGGGTCGGGTGCAAGCTTGAACTGGATGCCGAACCAGTTTTTTGATCATGAATCACGTTATATACAGTGTGGCATGCATGGGGCCATATTCGAGCCGGATACGGGACTGTGTATTCGTGGACCTTGCTTGGCTCAATCGCTTCTCCAGTTGCCGCTAATAACTCAGAGCGATAATCTGTATATCCTGTTCGATGAATTTGCTCATCAATCGAAAAATTAACTTCAGATCGGTTATTTAGTGTCCATCCTGGCTATAAAGTCATTAATGTTTTTGCCGATACACATTGCAAGTAGACTGACAAGACGGCAAAACTAGAAAGCCAGGGACATTTTATGCCAGGGAAAACCTTCATAGCACTCATCCTTTTAGGCGTTGGATTTTTTTCAACGATATCACTGTATGCAGAGGAAGTTTTTGTAAAAGACAGTTTGCGGGTGGGCGTTCGAGTTGAGCCAGGTAATGCCATTGCACCTGTATACGTGGTTACCACCGGCATGAAGCTGACGGTACTTGAGACATCGGGAAACTATGTAAAAATAAAAAGTGAATCGGGTGTGACGGGATGGGTTAAAAAGAGCTATGTCTCGCCAGAACCTCCGGCCCGGGTATTTCTGCAACAACTACAGGAAGAATATAAACAGCAAAACTCCAAACTCGTAGAGCAAATTAAGGTTGCGCGAGTAGCCGAATTAAATGCTCAGACATTGAATGAAGAGATAGCAATACTGAAAAAGAATACCGCCGAATTACAGATACAATTAGATGATGCCCGCAGTGAGAACCTAGCATCAAGTTATAGCTATTTATGGAAACTGGGGCTTTTGACATTAATCGGTGTAATTGGTTTTGTGGTGGGGGTCTTCTGGCACCGAAGTTATGCCATGAAACGTCTCGGTGGTCTAAATATCTAAACTGAAAACAGGTTTAAGCTCGAACGGATACCGCCATTTCACTCAGAATATCACTCCCCTGTAAGACCTCGTCGGTAATGATGATGGCATCTTCTTCATTTAGTCCCAGTTTTGTGAGCAATTCTTCCGGGATCTCATCCGTGTCTGCATCTGACATGCCGTGCATTTTTAATAATCGCTCAGACAAGTTTAATAACAAGGCATATTCAGCATGGGGACCATCATATTGCAGGTTATGATGTTCTTTGACGGTGACAATTAATTCTTCCGGCATATTCCAGGCCTGCATTAGCCACGTACCTATTTCAGTATGGTTTGTTCCTAGTAATCGTTTTTCCATCTCGGTGATAGAGTGCTCCGGGTTGGCGTTGATCATTTTGTTAAGCCAGGCATGTTCATTTTTAAAAAACAGATACAGGGCAAGAAAACCGACATCATGTAGCAAGCCAGTTAGATAGGCGATGCCTGGCTTGGGGCGGATCGCCCTGGGCATGGCCGATGCGAGTTGTTGGGTAAGTGCTGCACTATAAGTCGAATGTTTCCAGAACTGCTCTTCGCCGAGCGGGCCTTCGGCCGGTAGTTTGAACACCCTGCCCATTGCATAACCCAAAGACAGGTGCAGTACGGTTTCATAACCAAGCACACGGAAAATGGCATCTTTTAGTGATGTTACCGCCTCGCGGTTGTTGAATATGGCTGAGTTAGAATAGCGAATAATTTGACTTGATAACGACATATCCGCCTCGACGATCTCGACCAGGTCATCAACTGTGCTGTCTGGATTATTACGTATGCTCAGAATTCGACTGGGCATATCGGGTAAGGCGGGTAGACGGTCGATTTTTTCAATTCGTTGTTTTATGGTTAATTCTGATTTCGAGTCAGATTTTTTCTTTTGAGAATCTTTCAGGCTTGAAAAATTAGAGCCAATCAGGGCGTCTTTGGATAACATTTGAATATCCTCACTGACGACTTTTAGCAAGGTACACGAACTGGGAGCGGCAAAATAAACGAAGTCACTGTTCGTCAGATGTTCATCAATAATAATCTGGATGCCATTTTGAGAATCAAATTCAGGTTTGGCCGAAGTCAACGTAGTTTTTAATTTGTTGACTAACGCCTGGGTATCGCCTGGTCGTAGTTGACGATGCAAAATGGTGTTCAGGTTGTGCAGGTTGAAATCGTGGCTGGCCGGGTATAAAGCGATGACAAGGTGGCTGTCATCTTGCAATAGGGAAACATGGCAGACACAGTCAAGCGGTACGGTTTGTTCCAGCCAGTTTTCATGCAGGCTGATGGCATCCGGTGCATGTACGGTGCTAAATTCAATATTCTTGTTTTCTAGCAGTAACAGGATCAGGTCGTCAAATGACATGATCAATCCCTCTATTAATTATATGTGTTTTTTATTGTCTTGCCTGTGGACAAATCGGCCGGGCATGCCTCAGTCTTTAGCGTATATGACATACGGCCAGGTTAAAATTTGTTACATGAAACTATTTATAACTCCACATGCAACCGTGTTCACAAATGGGGGGTGGTCGATACTGATAGCGGCACAGTATGAAAAATGTTTAATGAAAGGATTAAATTGCGAGCATTCTCTCATTTCTAGCCAATATTGAATTGTGTAAAGTGCTAGTATTTATCGCTCCAAATTTAGTATGGATTTTTAAATGAGCAAGAACCTGGCAGTTACTATGAAAAGGCTGAAAGATCTGGAGCCGCTATCTAATCTGTCCGCTGAGCGGCTGGAAGAGCTGGTATCGTTATCATATATAGAAAAATTGCCAGTGGGTGTGAATATCTTTCACGAGGGAGATATCGATAATCAAACCATTTATTTGCTGGAGGGTGATGTGCAGCTTAGTACGGCTGATGGAAAAACCGACAGCGTCATTACCAGTCGACAGGAAGAATCGAAGCACCCACTAGATGATAGCCAGCCACGACAGGTTTGTTGCACCGCTTTAAGCCGGGTCGAGTTAGTACGTATCGATAATAGTGTTCTTGACTATATGATGATGTGGGATCAGTTGGCGGTATCTGAAGAGGTCGAGGCAGAGCGCCAGATTGAGAAAAAGAGCGCAGAGCAGGCGAAGGCTAAACAGGATCCAGAATCGTCGCAGGCAAAAAGTGTTAAGAAAAAATCAGAACCCGCCGGGAAAAGTAAAGCAACGCAACAAGAAGTGAAAACTAACCAGGCCACCCCTCAGCCGCAGGAATCCCCTGCAGTAGATAGCGAAGACAAGTCGCCGGCGGGGCAGAAGGCCGGAGCCAGTGATGTTCAAGTAGAAACTGAGACGAAGCAGGGCAATACACGGCAAGATTCTGACGATGAGCCGAAGATACCTGCATTTGTAGGCGATGAAGACAAAAGCTGGATTCGCAAAATGCGTCATATTATGGCGTTTAAAAATATGCCGCCTGCCAATATTAAGGCGTTACTGGAGAACATGGAAACCATCATCGTAGAAGATGGTGAGGTTGTGGTTCAGCAAGGGGCAGAAGGTGATTATTATTATGTGCTGACCGAAGGTGAGGCCAAAGTTACCCGCACCGTTGAGTTGGCTACGTTAACCGCCGGTGCGAGTTTTGGTGAAGAGGCGTTAGTATCCGAGGGACAGCGTAATGCATCTGTTACCATGAAGGGTAATGGTATGTTAATGCGTTTATCCAAGAAAAAGTTCAATGCACTCTTAAAAGAACCGATGCTGGCCCGCGTTTCTCCTGATGATGCGCGTGTCAATGCCAATAAGGGCGCTATCTGGCTAGACGTGAGGCATGCTAAAGAATATTCTTTTAGTCGGTTACCAAAGGCGATCAATATTCCATTACATGAGATGCGTATTCGCATTAGTGAGCTAGATAAAAAGAAGCAATATATATGTTACTGCAGTACAGGACGACGAAGCAGTGCGGCGGCCTTTTTACTCGTGCAACGCGGTTACAATGCGTGTGTGTTAAACGGTGGCATCAAGGTAATGGCGCAGGATCTAATAAAATAGCTACTCAAATACAATCAAGTTAGCCTGGCGGCCAGCTCATCGCACGTCCGGCTAATACATGCAGGTGAATGTGAAAAACGGTCTGTCCACCGTGTCGATTACAATTCATGACCAGGCGATAACCATCGTCAGCAACACCAAGATTTTGGGTGATTGATTTTGCGGCTAAAAATAATTTGCCGATGATATCAGCCTGTTCGTTCTGTAAATCATTGGTAGTGGCAATGTGTTGTTTAGGAATACATAAAAAATGGTGAGGTGCCTGAGGATTGACATCATTAAAAGCTAGCACGTCATCATCTTCGTAAATAAATTCGCTGGGAATTTCTCCTGCGACAATCTTACAAAACAAACAATCTGACATAATAGTTTCCTTATCGTGAACTTATATAAATAAAAGTAGTATCCCAGTGTAGCCGTAGAGTTGATTACCGGCTATTTCACCATTGGCATAAAACCCCACCAACGGGACATCACCAAGAATGTCGGCGATCAATTCAAGTTCCTTGTGTTGCTCGCCAAACATGTGATGGCCACGACCAAGGCAGGTAAAGTATAAACCACCTTTTATTCTGGATTTGGCGCGCTTGCTTAATTTGGTAACCATTTTTTGCAAATCCTGGACGGCGGTACCCCCATCGCGTTTACAAAATATCATCGTACTATCCGG
>UOFR01000018.1_pt1 | contig 54101 bp, 60 predicted proteins | sample 1988501 | NCBI WGS metagenome assembly UOFR01 (sample SAMEA4712194, study PRJEB27164) | hydrothermal vent metagenome | biome: marine basaltic hydrothermal vent biome; feature: marine hydrothermal vent; material: mineral | place: Pacific Ocean | collected 2011-06-14/2011-07-23 | depth 1689 m | reverse complement strand
GATCGCCACGACGATCCAGCCGGCCATTGATTCGATCTCCTTTACGTTCCATGCGATTTTCAATTCGGTCGCCACGACGATCAAACCGATCCTCAATGCGCCCTCCCCGCTCATCGGCCAGTAACGGTGCCGAGGCTAAAATACTGCTAATACCCAGAATAGTTAATTTGATCATTTTCATTTTTCAACTCCTGATAGTTTGTTATCTTCTAATAACAACGCAGCAGGATTGATCTCGTTGACAAAAAAAACCCCGCGTTAACAGCGGGGCCAGTTTCTATTCTTATTGGTTTATTTTTTTATGCGGTCGGTTCAACATCGGTTGCCTGTAAGCCTTTCGGACCGGTCTCCACTTCAAAGTTAACGCTTTGACCTTCGTTAAGACTGCGATAGCCATCCGTTTTGATTGCACTAAAGTGAACAAAGACATCGTCACCACCATCTTGTGGCGCGATAAATCCAAACCCTTTGGCGTTGTTAAACCATTTGACTGTGCCTGTGGCCATAATAATTTACCTCAATTGCTTTTACACTAACTATCCTGCACGTCCCTCCTCCCCTATCGATGAACATACAGTTGCGCTTGAGTATACCCCGCACTATTAAAATTGCCTATGCATATCCGTATAATTTTTATCGTTATTAAACTTTATAAGAATATTCTAAAATAGTTGCACACAGCCAGATTGAATCAAAAAAGACAAGCCGGGTAAAAAGTAAAAGGCAATTAGCTCGGCAGGTTTTCTTCTAAAAACTCAGAGTAGTTTTCGGCACTCACAATCTGGGTTCCATCACAATTAAACTGGATGCGCACGATCGATTGCACAATATTGATGGTGATATTACGCATATAATAGGTTGGCATCTCACGTAAGGTCTTTAAGGTGGTGACCACGGAAATTATCTCTTCAACTTCCATCGCTTCCCAGTTCGCACCCCGTCGAGCCATAATGTTTTGCCAGTATGATGGCATACGTTTATACACCGGATTATTACGCACGCACTGATAGGTTTCCTGAATCAGTTTAACTTTTTCATCATAGTCAATAAGTGGAAACTGACGTTCTATATAATTATGATCCGCCATTTTTTCGGCCGAATGAACCTCGTGAGTCATCGGATCAAACACCGAATTGGTTCGAATCTCACCATTATTAAAACCAACAAACAGCTGATAGGTGCTTCTATTTAAGAGTAGTTCCTGGAACCACGGGATCAATTCATCGATATTTTCATCCACATCGGAAAGATAGCGTTTTCGATCACCGGTGGTCTCACGCATGGACGGATCACCACGAATACCAATTTGTAAACTGGAGGCATTTAAACCGGCCGCACTAACCAGGCTTTCTTTAAGAACTAATTCTTCTATTTCTTTTTCAGTTTCTGACATCGTTTACTTATAGATTCAGGTTACTATTAATGACGCGAATAATAAATTAAGTTCGCCCATCACGTCGAGAACGGTTACGCACTTTTTGCCTGTTCTGTTCGGTCTTATTCTCAAAATTAAGCTCCGTTCGCTGGGTCTTGAATTGTTTGCCTGCTTTAGCACCTAATCGGGAAGAATTACCTGATTTTGGTTGCCAGCTTGGCACCAAATGACGTTTGCCATTACCAATCAAATTAGCATGACCCATTCGTTGTAATGCCTTTCGTAATACCGGCCAATTTTCCGGATCATGATAACGTAAAAATGCCTTGTGTAAGCGACGTTGTTTTAGACCTTTGGCCGAAAACACATCATCGCTATTATGACCTACTTTTGTTAACGGATTTTTACCGGAATAATACATTGCGGAGGCAATCGCCATTGGCGACGGTAAAAACGTCTGCACCTGATCGGCTCGAAAACCATTGCTTTTCAACCAGATGGCCAGGTTCATCATGTCTTCATCGGTGGTGCCGGGGTGCGCAGCAATAAAGTATGGAATGAGATACTGTTCCTTGCCTACCTCTTTTGAATAACGTTCAAATAATTTTTTAAATCGATCATAGCTACCCATGCCGGGCTTCATCATTTTAGATAACGGCCCACTCTCGGTATGTTCAGGTGCGATTTTTAAATAACCACCAACATGATGGCTAACCAGTTCCTTAACATACTCGGGCGATTCTATCGCCAGGTCATAACGTAGACCTGATGCAATCAGGATTTTTTTAATACCCGGTAAACGGCGGGCACGTCGGTACAATTTAATTAAGGAGTTGTGATTGGTATTCAGATTTTTACAAATGCCTGGATGTACACAGGATAAACGCCGACATGCCGTTTCAATCTCTTTACTTTTACAGGCGAGACGATACATGTTGGCAGTCGGCCCACCCAGATCAGAAATAATTCCGGTAAAGCCCGGCACGCTATCACGAATGGTTTCAATCTCACGAATGATCGAATCCTCGGATCGATTTTGAATAATGCGGCCTTCATGTTCAGTAATCGAACAAAAGGTACAGCCACCAAAACAACCACGCATAATATTGATCGAAAAGCGGATCATCTCATAGGCCGGGATATTTTTATTTGCATAGGCTGGATGCGGCTGGCGTGTATAACTTAACTCAAACACCTTATCCAGCTCGTCGGTGGTTAATGGCTGCGGTGGCGGATTGAGCCAGATATCCTGCTTGCCATGGCGTTGCACGATAACCCTGGCATTACCGGGATTGGTTTCCAGGTGAAACACACGTGAGGCATGTGCGTACATAACCGGATCTTGCTTAACGGTTTCATATGAAGGCAGGCGAACATAGGTTCTATTGCGCGGGTGTTTCTTTCGTTCGTGGCTAAAATTGACGATTGTCGCCTTCGTGTCAGAATCATTCGGCGCATTCTTGTCATTCTGATTAATCTGCGCATAAGGATCAGGATGTTGATCAACGATTCCAGCCTGATCGATTGTAGAAGAATCAATCTCAAGCCAGTCGTCGGTAGCATGTCGACGTATGAAGGCACTACCGGCCATATCGGTAATCTCATTAATGGCCTCACCGGCGGCCAGCCGATGGGTGACCTCAACGATCTGACGTTCGGCATTACCAAATAACAATAAATCTGCCTTACTATCAAACAACACGGAACGCCGCACTTTCTCTGACCAGTAATCATAATGAGCAATGCGACGCAGACTGGCCTCGATGCCACCGATGATGATCGGTACGTCTTTGTATGCCTCGCGGCAACGCTGGGCATAGACACTCACCGAGCGATCAGGACGTAAGCCACCCTTGCCTTCCGGGGTATAGGCATCGTTGCTGCGCATTTTTCGATCCGCAGTATAGCGGTTCACCATCGAATCCATGTTGCCGGCGGTAATGCCAAAGCAGATATTGGGTTTGCCGAGCTTTTGAAAGTCCTCGGCCGAACGCCAGTCAGGCTGAGCAATGATACCCACACGATAACCTTGAGCTTCCAGCACGCGCCCGATCACCGCCATACCAAAGCTGGGATGATCGACGTAAGCATCACCGCTGACAATGATGACATCACAGCTGTCCCAGCCTAAATCCGCCATCTCGTCCAGACTCATTGGCAGCACCGGCGCAGGCCCGAGCTTATGCGCCCAATGCTTGCGGTATGAGAATAAATGTGCAGATGACATACGAATAACGACCCAGCGGGACTATCCCGGCGATTGAAATGAATACAATACGACAATTATATCATAGGTATGAATGGGCTAAATTGAAATATACTGGTCGATAAAGTCCCTCAATACCTGGGGATACTTCGGGCTAAGTCGAAAGCCATTATTATGATCGCCCTGTAAAGAATAAAATTGTTTGGGCTCCCGTGCCGCTGCGAATAATGCCTGGCCATGTGAATAGGGAATAATTTCATCATTCGGACTGTGAATAAACAGGACGGGCAGCGCAATGTCTTTCATTTTGGTCAATGAGTCATAACGGATGGTGGCCAGTAATCCGATCGGAAACACCGGGTACAATTCACGACCGAGATTGGGTACCGAGGTGAAGGTTGACTCCAATATTAATGCTACGGGTTTGCTCGTATCCCCCACCATGGCAGACAACTCACGAGTTAATTCTGTGGCCACTGCACCGCCCATTGAACGACCAAAAATCACAATCTGGTTTGATGCGAATTTTTTCGTTAGATATTCCCAGGCAGCGCGTGCATCCTGATAGGTACCGGCTTCATTCGGTACGCCTTCACTTTGCCCATAACCTCGATAATCAATAATCATCACTGACAAACCGATTTGATTAAAAATATTTATCGACTCAAGACGATGGGATATATTCCCGGCATTGCCATGGAAAAAAAGTACAACCGCATTATTTTTTTCAGCAGGGATAAACCAGCTGTGCAATTTTGTGCCGTCTTCGGTTGTTAACCACACATCCTGAAAGCTCAAACCAATATCCGCCGGCGTCGAATATATTTGCCGGCCGGCGATATCGGGTAAATACACCAGCTTGCCCTGATAGAAATACAAAAAGACCATCACCAAAAAATATAAAATAACAACTGAGATTAAAGCCGTGACTAACATTTTTTTGATTTGTTCCATAATATTTTCAAAGCATATTTAAATTACAAAACCATTATGCGTCCCATTCTTGTTGGCTAATTATATCACCCTGCAAACACTTTAGAAGTTGCGAGGCCTCATGCTCAGCCAGTTGGCGACGTTCAGCCTGAGTTTGTGGGTAGTATTCCAGTGCTGACTTCAGGTGCGCTTTTATGCGACGGCTAATTGATACTGAGCGATTGTCATTATCATACTCATTCCTGAGTGTTAGTACGGTTGATAATAATGCCTCCCGAGCGGACTGCGCACACTCTGAACCGCCAGCTGGATAAGCCGCCTCGACATAAGCCGTTACAGCCTCGGCCAATGTCTGGATTGCAGCGGGTGGAGCATATAAGATTATCGTCTTCATGCGACTGATTATACAACCATAGCCTCACTATCACTTAAGTATTATCATCATTTTGTTCTGGGCCACTTATAATCAACAAAACACCATGGAGATTCTTAATGTCACCGGCCCTGATTCTGTCACTTGAAACCTTTAACGCTCAAGTACTCGATGCGTCGCATGAAAAACTTGTGCTTGTGGATTTCTGGGCGGACTGGTGTTCACCGTGCCTGGTTATTGCCCCGATACTTGATAAAGTGCTTAGTGAATATGCGAATGAAGTTGTTTATAGCAAGCTTGAAGTCGATGAAGGTGAAAATATGAAACTGGCGGGACGTTATAAAGTTAGAGGCTTCCCGACAATAATGTTATTTCGAGATGGAGAGGAACTCGATCGTTTTAGTGGTGCCAGACCAGCTCAGTTTATTGAACAGTTTCTGCAGTCAAATCTTAACCGCTAATTCGCTATTGGGAAAAGGTGCTTTAATTAATGCCGGAATACACTAACACACCGGGGACGATTAACCACAACAACCCCTTAATCAAAAAAAAGAAAAATCCAGCAACTCCGACATGCTTTAACCATGTGCACTTCGATAATAAAAATGATAACCACAATGGTTTATCAGAATATATTTATTTACAATAAAATTTCGAAGACATCATACAGGTATCCATAGGCCATATTAATTGCCATCGGCTTATGACCTGGATAGTTTAATCAAATTTAGAATTAACCTGTTACGGGTATAAATTAATAGGCCGCTGAAATCTCTTTAAAGAAAGGCAACCACCACAACATCATCACGATAGCTAAACCAATATTAACCATGACAATAATCAAGTAACGCGCTTTAACTTCGACCGGCTTATCACTGCGATAAACCATAGCCATAATCGAGTCTAACAGCAGCAACATAAACAGAATCGGTGACATGACTGGAGCCAACAGACCTGAAACTATTTCCCAGCCCTCATAGACCAGGCGTGTCCCCGGCTCAGGCCGTAATAACATGTCGACGATAACTAGCAATATGAGAGCAAACCTGAGTGGACCAAAGGCACGGAGAGTATGGGTAACTTCGTTTGTCATAATTAATGCTTCGTATTGAGACCAGGGTCGAATTGTACCGCAACCTGGTTCTTTTGTTCATCAGTAAATATCAGGTCGAAAGAAATATTTTCACCCTGCTCGTTTGCCTGAACCTGTTTCAGGTCGGGAATACGGGTAGCTAGATAGGCGCAGGTTGCAGCAATCATGGCATCATCTTCTTTTAATATGGATTGCACCAAATGCATCGCAATATATTGAGCCCGTACCTTAAGATCAGGCTGGTCAATATGTTTGCCATTAATTGTGACACCAATATCCATATCGGAATCCATTTTGTCCAAAAACTGACGTTGATGGCCAGGTAATCGGGTATTGCGATCATATTCGATCATTGACTGACCATTAACGACAATGACAAGTTTTGTACTCATATATTTTACAGCCAGGAAATAATTTTGAAGGTTAACTCTGACGAAATACTTCGTTAGTAGAATAAGAATCTAAATATTTTTCATAATTTGCCAGTGAAAGTGGCTCACTAATATAAAAGCCCTGAGCAAAATCACAACCCCAGGTTTTCAACCAGCTCCAAGTTTGATCAGATTCTACCCCTTCTGCGACCACTTGCAAACCCAGATTATGAGCCAGTTCGACAATTGAGTGAACAATTGCCGCGTCGCTTTCATCCTGCATCATATCAATCACAAACGACTTATCAATTTTTAGCATCGAGACGGGTAATTGTTTGAGATAAACAAGAGATGAGAAGCCTGTGCCAAAATCATCTATCACCACCTGTAGCCCCATCGCCTCAAGGTTGTTTAAAACCTGACGGGCTCGCTCAGGTTCAGCCATCATCACACGTTCTGTAATTTCTAGAGTTATATATTTTGCCGGTAATCCCCATTTCTCTAATTTTTGGGTAATATTTAGACTAATGTTTTGATCCTGTATATCCCAAACCGACAGGTTAAGCGAAATATTGACCTTATGACCTTTTTGATGCAACCGAAAACAATCACGGATTGCCGTGTCCATCACCCAGTTAGATATGCGTTTTATTAAACCTGTCTGTTCAGCCGCATTGATAAAGTCATCCGGCATGATACGGCCGTGTTTGGGATGATTCCATCGAATAAGCGCTTCAGCACCATGCAAACTACTATCACTCATGGTAACTGTAGCCTGGTATTCCAGGACAAATTCATCCTTTTCGATCGCCGTCCTTAAATCAGACAGCACCGATAATTGTGACAAACTATGTTCGTCCTGTTCCAAATCATAGAGCGTAATACTGGTATTAGAACGCTTGGCCACATACATGGCCACATCAGCATGTTGTAATAAAGATTGCGAGGTCTCACCATGCTGCGGGAATATAGCAACACCAATACTTACGCCAACATACAATGAGTGATCATATACATCGTAAACTTTTTCAAGTTTTTCATGAATCGCAGCCGCGATGCGCAAAGCATTAGTCTCGTTCACATTTGATAACAACACAGCAAATTCATCACCCCCTAATCGGGCAACTGTGTCCGAATCACGCAATACATTTCTTAGTCGAACGCCAACTTGCTGTAATAACGCATCACCTGTTTGATGGCCAAGCGTATCATTAATCTCTTTGAATCGATCCAAATCAAGCATTAACAAGGCCAGTGACCGTTTTTTTCGTTGGGTACTCACAATCGCCTGATTTAGACGATCCATTAATAATGCGCGATTAGGTAATGATGTTAATGAATCGTGCATCGCAATATGTTCCAGAGCAAGCTGCCTGGTATGTACCTGTTGTCGAAGTTCTATAAAAGCTTCGGTTAAATCGCGGATCTCAACTGCTTTTACATCGGGCAATTCACTCACCTCATGCCCCTTTGCTTCAGCCTTTAAACTGGAGGCTACTTTTGCAATGGGACGAATAAAATTAATCTCTAATACGATGAAACTGATAAACGACAGCAGCAAGATAAAGATCGCCATGCCCCACAAGGAAGTCGACACTGTTTCCGCGGCATTACTTTGTTTCGATAAATCCTCATTGGCAAGACGAATAAGTGCATCGTCAATTTTTACTAATTTATCGTACAGATCTCGAAACAAGGGGTTAATTATATTTTTTACGACGGGCGTATCGGCCCGCCATTGGTCTTCGCTATTTATCGCCATAACTTTTTGAAAACCGAGGAACCATTTCGGTGATAATTCTCGAATGGATTCAATCGCCGCGGAAACTTCTATGTCGAGTTCGTATTTTTGATTTAACAATGAAAGACGATCGACACTTTTTTCAAAACCAAAATACAAAGTCTCTACATCTGCAAGTTGCTCCTGTAGTGCCGCTTCAAATAATGAACCCATTCGATTTACCAAAAACAATCGGTAAGCCGCAATGAGTCTCAACCAGTTATCACGTGCGTAACCCAGTTCTTTATAAACTTCCAGTTCATGTTTTTTTAATTTTCGTATTTGCTTAATGTTATAAGTCTGGATTGCATGTCCAGTTTCACTTGTTATCAGACGATTCGCATCCAGCATATCGCCGTTAGCCATACGCATCGCAGGGTACATCAGATCCGCCGTTTGCCGAATTTCCATTATTTGATATGCAGACGTTTTTAATTCATCCAGAGTCGATATCAGCCCCATCAAAATAGGATTAATCGCGCTATGTTGGGCCCAATCCGAATCAATCAGGTTATTGAGTTGGGCACGAGTTCTTTCTAGCTCGTCTTCAAATGCGATTCGGGTATTTTGATCAGGATCCAGCAGAAAAAGATCCAGGGCGTTATCGGCAGCAACAATAGAACGGCGTATCTGGTTTGATAACGAATTCACCTCAATGCGTTGTTCACTGCGATCGAAATGAGACTTATTAGTACTTTTAATCCATAAGCCCATCAGGGCCGTATACGTGCCCACCACAAACACCAATAAAACGGCTAACAGTAGATATTGTTTACGGATACTCGGGAGTGATATAAATTTTTTTAATGAGGTCATTAAGTAGCCGAAGGCGATTGAGTCCCATCAACTATAGACAATTTATCCCTCAGACAACTAGTGAATAGTTTGTATTTATTGATTTAATTTATACAACTACTCAGTTGATGTAGCAATTGACTGACTGTTGATGAATTCTTCTATAAGACTGACCGGCACGGCACCAGGTTGAGCGGCCTTTAACTCACCTTCAGGACTATAAATAAGTATCGTCGGTGTCCCTAGCCACTGCCCACCAGTTAACGATTCATACATAGCGGCAACTTGCTCGAATTCACCGATCAAATTGGGAAACGTTACGTCGTGCCTTTTAATGAAATCTTTGGCGTCATCCAGCTTAGCTGCGCCATCAAGTGAGATCCCAAGCACTTCAATATTTTTGTCCTTGTTCTCCTCATGAAACTGAATATATTGCTCAGCTTCCTGATTACAGGCGTGACAATCCGATGCCCATAAAATAACCACCTTCCATTTTCCCTTGCCCAGGTGTTCCTCAAGACTCGTATCTTTTCCAGCAATGCTTTTTAAGCCATATTGCTTGCTACCAGCAAACGTCGCCGTCGCAAACATAAAGCTGACGAGCAAAATAAATAGAGTTGTAACATTTCTCACTGGGTGTGCCTCCAGGCCATCTCGGTGTTCAATTATGACTGTGAACTGTTTTGATTAGTTCATATTATTTACCGGCAAATCTTTCTCTTCTTAGTGTCTAAACTGGACAAAGCCATTAGTCTTTTATGTCCAGACTCAACACCTTCGCCTGCTGTTGGTTTACGCTAAAGCGTACATTAAGAGCAAATAATTTTAAACCAAACTCCTGCTCGTTCTGCCTGGTTTTATACGCCGGGCGAGGATCAAGCTGAATTAACTCTATTATAATTCGTTGTAATTGTTGCTCGTTAAGATTCTCAAGCCTGGCGGGAAATGAACTTGTTAGCAAAAAACATTGCTTTGCAGCCAGATCACTAAACACTACGGATAGTTGCGGCTTCGGTATTAGATCGACATAACCGCCCTGAGCATCCGGGATGCTATCGGCATAGCGTAGATAAGGTTTTATATCAATGATCGGTGTGCCATCTACTAAATCGGTGCCGCTTACGTCTAAAAACAATTTGTTCGCTCGTCGACTGATGTCAATCAGTTTAAATACCGACAAGGAAATTGGATTGGGACGGTTTGGTGAGCGGGAAGCAAATACACCGACACGTTTGTTTCCACCTAAACGAGGGGGTCGGACCGTGGTTTGCCATGATTCGGTTCGATCAATGTTTTCACCCTCAATTTTACTTTGGTGAAATAGACCTAATACCCATATGTGAGAAAATCCATCCAGGGCTAAAAACGCCTCGTCCCGATCATAGGGTGAGAGTATCTCAATCTGCCCGGTCAGCCCTGGCGCCAATCCTGATTGTCGTGGCACCGCAAATTTTTCTTTACATGGAGAATGCATTATAGCGATGCGATTTAACGTCCAGTCCATAGCGTTTAATATTTATAATCGCGAAACTAAAATTGATTTAATTTCATCGTCCGTTAAAACAATCGGGTTCGTCTGCATGCTACTACCACGTGAATGACGCACAATATTATCCAGTTCTGCAGGTTCAACGCCATACTCACCTAATCGGGGTAAGTGCATCTGTTCGGTCCAGTTTGATAACAAATCGATTAATGCCTGCCAGGCAGATTCTTTCGAGGCATGACGTTTCTGTGCCAGCACATCGCCAAGTCTTGCATATTTGGCTAACGCAACATGGTCGGGCTCGCGCACCCGTAAACTTTCAATATTTATCTTTGTCGCCACCGCAACCAGGCTACCGCAAACGACACCATGAGGAATCGGGTAAAAGGCCCCAAGCGGTGATGCTAAACCGTGTACCGATCCTAAGCCAACCTGTGCCAGGGTAATTCCGGATGTCATCGACGCATAGGCCAGTTTATTCTGCCCATCTATTGCCTCAGCACCTCCGCTATACCATGGTAATAACCCATCGCGTACCGCACGTAAACCACTGATAGCTAATGCGTCGGTCATCACATTGGCTCGCAGTGATACATACGATTCCATTAACTGGGTTAAGGCATCCATTCCATTCGCGGCAATACGTTCCTGATCACAACTGGCCAATAATGCCGGATCAACAATCGCATACTGCGCTACCAGCTGATCATCGCGAAAGGATTTTTTAAAGCCGTTTTTACCTTGCACGCTCAACACCGCATTTTTAGTTGCCTCACTGCCCGTCCCCGCCGTGGTGGGCACGGCAATGAAGGGTACAGCCGGGCCAACATAATCGAGTTCAGGTCCAACACCTTCCAGGTAATCCATCACACTACAATTCGAATCTAATTTTAGTAATCCCGCAATGGCCTTCGCACCATCAAGCACGCTGCCACCACCAATGCCAAGTACAACATCTACCGAATAAGATTTATATTCGGCAACCAGTTTGTCGATTAATGTTGGCGAGGGTTCACCATCAATCTGACAAAATAATGAGTCCATTTTTAATTGTTCTAATTGTGCAAGTAATTGCGGCCATTGCGAAGTCGCCTGAAACGATTTCGCGCCGGTAACGACCAAAATTTTACGCCCATATCTCGCGGCAAAGTTTACCGCCTGGGTAAACGTACCCCGACCAAACTCGATACGCGGCAATCGAGCGATACTAAATTGATCGAATGAATTCATGCAGGAAACAATCCGCTATAGTGAATTCCTTTACGCGGAATGGCCATCCAGTCGGCGACCCGATCACGCCAGATCTGGTAATGCTCAGTTTGCTTATGAGCCAAAGCCGCCGCTTCGTCAGCGTATGCCTCATACAAAACAAACTTCGTCGTATCCTCGGATGCCTGAAGTACATCAAAACGCCGATTACCCTCCTCGTTTATTGAGGCCAGGTGATTATTGTTAGTGGCTTCAATAAACGCGTCGATGTGTTGAGGGATAACCGAAACATAGACTATTGATACATACATTAGTGACTCCCTGTGCTCAAAATACTGGCCGAATAGTATACCGATTCTAAAGCGGGATGAGATAAGTGGCGTACAAAGTTGAATTGTCGAGCAAGTCTCAAATTAACCATAAATATTACATTGTTTTACAATTATTCACAGTTATTAATCAATATGTTAGAGATATTAGTTTATACTCTTCATTACTAATAATAGTTAAACTTATGATTTTAAGCACAATAGTTAAGAGGCATAAAATTAAATATGAGTTGTCCATGCTCGGCTAAACTCGCTAAAATCAGTAACTCGTAACCAAGTTATATATATGGGGCTATCTTTAATGGAACGCAAATCTTTTCGGAGCTTGTTTAGCCGACGTACTGTGAGTAATGAACGTCGCACCAAACAAAGAATGCCCAAAGATCGTGTTATCAAAGTTCTGGTCGTCGACGATTCGCGCACCGTGGTTCATGGGCTGCGAGGCGTGCTGGAACAGGATGGCTACTACGTTATGGAAGCCTATGACGGCATGACGGCCATTGAACTGGCCAAGGCACACCAGCCTGACCTGATCCTGATGGATGTCATCATGCCAGGTTTGAATGGTTTTCAGGCAACCCGAAAAATCCGTAAAGACTCCGCAACTCATTCTATTCCCATTATCATCATTAGCGCGACGGAACAGCCTACAGAGCAATTCTGGCTAACCAAATTAGGCGCTAATGACTTCCTCGGCAAACCCATCATCCGCGGTGATTTATTTACCAAGGTGGAAAGTCAGCTTTATCCTCGTCAGGTTGTTGCTTAAGATATTTGCCCATTCGACTCAATTCCCTATAAATTCGTTATATATTAGATATTTATGAATTTCTAATATGGAATTTATTTATGTGATCTACCGCACAAGATATATTGTTATTTTTAGTGCGGATAAGCCATGATTGTGTACAATTGTTACATAATATAAACGTTATTTTTAATACGGGTGTTCATCATGTCTTATTCTGCTTCTCGCTTCGTCATCACACTATTAGTTAGTCTTGGTTTGATCGGCCTACAGTCCGCTGCTTTTGCCAAACAAAGCGATAACCAGATTACCTGGGCGGGTTGCGGTATCACCAAAAAAGCCTTTATGTCGGAGCTAGCCAAAGCCTATGAAGAAAAAACCGGTATCCACGTGATGCTGCAGGGCGGTGGCGCTACCCGGGGCATTCGTGACACGGTAAAAATGAAAATGGACATGGGCGGTAGTTGCCGTATGAGTCTTCCCGGTCAGGAACGTTCAGAGTTATATGCCGCTTTGCATCCCGTTGCCTGGGATGCATTGGTCATCGTTATCAATAAACAGAATAAAATTAAGAATTTGTCCAAAAAGCAAATACGCGATATCTACCTGGGTAAAATCACTAACTGGAAAGAGGTTGGTGGCCAGAATGCCAGAATCAATCTCTATATACGACGCGGGAAAATTTCCGGAGTCGGTTATGCCATTCGCCAATATCTTTTTCAGGACTCTAACCTGGAATTTGTCACTAAATCAAAATACACGATGCGTTCATCAGGGCCGCTAGAAAAATCAATCGAGAAAGACAGGTCTGGCATTGGCATAACAGGCGTTAGTTCAGCACGCAAACGGAATATAAAGATCATAAGCATTGATAACAAATCGCCTACCTATGAAAACGTAAAACTTGGTAAATATTTATTATACCGCCCTCTGTATCTGGTCACGACTCCCACGCCTTCGTCAAAGGTAAAAGAATTTGTTTCATTCGCCATGTCAAAAGAAGGCCGTAAAATAATTCGCGAGAACGGTACGGTTCCTTATCAGGATGCACCACGGCTTATGTCAAAAATGCTAATCTATGGTTTTGATGTTAAGTAACATCTATTAAGGGCGATGCGGCATCGCCATGTAGTCATGGCTCGCCATCTCGATTAACCGGCTGACCGTTCGCTCAAACATATGTGTCAACAATACCCCATGATATAATTGTTCAGCCTTCATCTCTGAAGTTGCAATTAATTTGACGCGATGATCATATAAGGCATCAATTAAATGCATAAATCGTTTAGCAGCACTGTCTTTGGCAGCAACTAATTTGGGTATATTACTAATAAGTACGGTATGAAAAAGCCTGGCAATCTCCAGGTAGTCTTTTGCTGCTCGCGGCGTATCACATAATTCATCAAAATTAAACCAGACAACATCATCGCAAAGCGCTATTGTCTGGATGTTCCGATTATGAATTGAAATCATTTGCTGATGCTCAATTTTCCCCGGCACTAAGTCGTTCAGTTTTCCATTCATCCAGTCTGTTCCACTATGATCAACATCAATCATAAATGTCCTGCCTTTTTCAAGATGCTGTAAACGATAATCTGTCCCGGATTCTAAATCTACCTGTACAGTGTGGTCATTCAGTAAATTAATAGCACACATGAAACGTTCACGTTGAAGCCCATTTAAATATAGATTGTTAATTTCTGTATTCGAAGTTGCGACTAAAATTACGCCATTACGAAATAATGTATTTAATAATCCCGAGAGTAACATTGCATCTGCAACATCCGTTACATGAAATTCATCCAGGCATAGTACCTGGGTATTCTTTGCAATCTGCTTAGCAATAATCACCAGCGGATCAGGTGACCTGGGTAGCAATTTTAAGCGTTCATGGATGTCCAGCATAAAGCGATGGTAATGTACTCTTTTTTTCTTAACATCTGATAAACATTCATAAAACAAATCCATTAAATACGTCTTACCTCGCCCAACCGTCCCAACCAGGTAAATACCTGGAATAGCAACAGGTCGACGGAATACACGTTGAAACAAACCAGATTTTAAGTTTACATTAGCAGAGATATTTTCATGTAAAATATTTAATGAATCAATTGCTGATTTTTGCAAGGGGTCCGGCTTGAACCCCGATTGTTGTAGATTTTGATTATATAGCTCAACTGGTATCATGTTATATGTTCGCTTTTACACCTATAGATATATAGCGTTACCCATCAGAATTTCTTAAGGATCTATACAATTTGACATGCTTGCGAAAATTCCAACCTTGGTCCCCGCGGGTGTAGTTTATTATTGTCCCCATATCCAAAAGCACAAATGAAATTGGATTTAATCCTGGTATCCTGAAAAAAAGCTTTATCAAGCCTTTCGCTATCAAAACCCGACATTGGTCCGGCGTCTAGTCCCAGGCTTCGGATTGCCATAATGAGATACGCACCTTGTAATGTGCTATTTCGAAATGCCGTTTCGAATATTTTTTCATCATTCCCAGCATACCAACTCCGGGCGTCCGTATGTGGAAACAATTTTGGTAGCTGTTCATAAAATTCCATATCCATTCCAACTATGGCAACCACTGGCGCAGTCATCGACTTTTCTATATTGCCATCAGCAAGACAATCTTTTAGTTTTAATTTTGCAACATCTGATCTAACAAATATAAATCTGGCCGGACAGGCATTCGCACTGGTAGGGCCCATTTTTAGTATATTGTATATTTCATCAATGACTTTGTCGTTTACTGGCTTATCAAGCCACACATCATGACTTCTTGCATCAAGAAATAGTTGTTTCAATGCGTTTTCATTTAATTTTGGGCTCATCAAAGACTCCTACGTATAATTACTTTCAATAATATCAGCTGGGCGAGTAATAGATAACAGCTTGCCACATTGCTTTAATACATGCCAATCATCAGGGCACTGAAAATAAGCTAAACAACCTGTCGTCATCAACTTTCCACTACTAGTGAGTTCAGGCCTTATACTGCTGACATGGTCTACCAGATAATCCAGGCCGGGGTTATGCCCTACCATCATCACCGAACGATAAGACTTATCCACTTTGCTCAAAAACTGGAGTAGCGTCGACATACTGGCCAGGTACAATTCCTTTTGAAATTGAATCCTGTCCTCAGGTAAATTCAAAGACAGATTGACAAGTGCTAAGGTTTGTCTGGCCCGAATGGCAGTAGAACAAAGTACCAGATCAGGAACAATAGATTGTTTAATCATCCATTGGCCCATGATCTCCGCATTATCGATGCCACGTTGAGAAAGTGGGCGCTGCTCATCCTGCCGGATATTATTGTCCCAATCTGACTTACAGTGCCGTAATATTATAAGCTCGCGTGACATAGGCTAATTTAACCAATTCCGTTTATACAAATTATCTAAATTAATGTAATGGTGTTGTATGTTCCATTAATGACTCGATTATGGCCTCAATAATTTCTCGATCATGTGAGTCAGGTTCAAGATCTAAATATGACTTTAAATCATGTAAAGCACCTTCAGTATACTCAAGATAATGATATACCATACCTCGATCTCGAATCTCATCACTGGAAAATGGAACTAAGCCCAGAATCATTTCTATTACTAATAATGACATTTCAGCATTTTGTAGTTCAATATAAATATTTTTCAGGTTTCGTAAGAGCCTGACGATTATTTGTCGATTACTTGCAGGTTGTAAGTAATCAGCTAGCTCGTCATCATGTTCAATTCCTATATGGTGATTAATTAACATTTTTCTTATATCGGCTTTTTCTAACTCTACCCCATGCCGAAATGCATCATAGATGTGAAAGTGATCAGAGACTTTCACCCCAATCAGGAAATGTCCTGGAAAATTAATGCCGCTGCATTCAATTTCTGCGATAGATAACAATTCCATATAAATTAACGATAATGTGATCGGGATACCTTTTCGGTTGATTATCACATGATCTAGCATGCTGTTCTCCGGACTGAAATAATCATCCTGATTTGCTGAGAATCCAAGTTCATTAAATAAAAAGTCATTAATTATCTGAATTTTATCCGATACGGACTCAACACGGCTTACTCGAGCATGCAAAGTATGTTTTAGTTGCTCTAACGATTGTCGACTACGCATTAAGTCAGCATCAGCCTCGGTTTGCACCTGCTCAGCAACCATTAATGCCATTTCAGTTAACGACCAATCGTTCTCAGGTAAGGCTATGTAGTCATACCATTTCTGTGAAATTTTTTGCATATGCGACATATCGTTTATTATCATTTAAAATCCGTCTGTAGTCAGATCATACGTGTTTCTTTTGCGTTTATCCATCCGCGTTTATCCATCAGCAATTGTCTATCTAGCAACTTTCCATTAGTGACAGATTCAGGCAGACTAATATCGAAACTGACCGATTGGACTGCAAATGCTATATTTACGATATTATAGTAAACGTATTTTAAATCCATTTTCAGGCACAGCACATATTATCGCGTTGAATAATACCCGCGCAGTTTGTGCTGACGGAGCTAATTGGCAGATGACATTATTAAAAAACCATGGAGCGAACTCAGATACTATTAACATTGGACATTTAAACGATGTGACCCAAAAAATACTTGAAACCAAAGCTCAAACCCGCCCTGATATTGTTGAAAAATATCATCGCTTTTATCCAAAAGTGATTTATTCCATGCTGTTAAATAAAATCCTCATCGAAGCACAACTTCGGAAGGCACTTACTTGAAAGATTATTAAAAACAACTATTTCCTCTAGCTATTGCTTTATAACATATCTAATGCCATATTAAATAATGATGTCTAACTCTCAAAATTTTAAGCTAAGTATTTAGTTAATATTATGGTAAAACCCAGATTTAAAATAATCATTACCATTATCTACAGTGTTATTCTACTTGTGCTCTTCTGGCTTCTTTTTAACCCATTTAAAAGTGGATCCGACCTTGGTAATTTAAAATACATTGGACCTTCAACCGGAAGAATCATGGAGCGTCATTTAGAATTTTATGAAGGCTATGAGAACACCTCGTACCTGGAAAAAAGTTTACATAATTTTTTATTTGGATCGAAACAACATGTACAAAATGAAGCCATAAAAGCTTACCAGGAAGTACTCTACTATTTTTCGACGCACGCTGAAAAAACCGAGAGCTGGGATGTTCTTAACACAAAAGCGCGCTGGATAATAACTATTGCCGAACTCCGCAGCACTGATGAATTATTATCTGCGCTTAAGCAGCTTGATAACAACCCTGAGGAAGAAGTTATCGCTGAAGCCGTGAAATATGCCTATTTTAATGACTATCAAGATCGTTTTAGCCCTGAGGTATTCACTGGTGCAACAATGGTACCCACTGGCTGGGCTAAAAATCGATTACAGCTTCGTATTAATACTCGACTGCAGAAACCATACTTTGCAAAACTGTTTAAAACAAGGCTAGAAAAAAACGGAAAACATCTACGATTTAATCTTATTCAGATTGTATCTATTATCTCTTTTGTCATATTGTCGGGGCTATTTGTAATGATCCGATACAAAATATTTTATATATCACCTCCCTGGCAGAATGATTTTATTGACCATCCCTGGTCATTCGTCGACGGGCTTTCCGTTGCAATCAGAGCAGCCGTATACGGTTTGGTAATTTTTCTGACCTTAAATATGTTTTCACATCAGTTTTTTACGCCAAATATTTCAACAAGTTGGAGTACATTATTTGCTTCACTACCGATGCTGTGGCTGATTCACCATCATTTATTACGTCCACGAGGAAAAAATCTTATTAGTGGCTTTGGATTATCATTAAAAGGTGTGAATATTCGCGACCTAATCTTCGTTACTGGGGCACTATTAGCGCTTGAATTAATAGGTTTACTACTCATTGGCTGGGGAACCTGGAAACTCGGATTCGAAACTCATTGGGCACATGGAATTCATGAACGTCTGGTATTTGGTCCAACCGAAGCTGTCATTTTCAGTGTGATAAACATTGTCTTATGGGCGCCCATCTTCGAAGAAATTGGTTTTCGTGGTTTATTGTATACGACATTTCGTTACCGTCTGCAGCCCACCAGTGCAATCGTACTAAGCGCCTTTGTCTTTAGTGCCTTGCATTTACAGTCCATAAATGGATTTTTATCTATTTTCTGGAGTGGCTTGATACTGGCCTATGCATATGAAAAATATCGCAGCCTGTTACCAGGAATATTGATTCACAGCTTTGGTAATCTTTTGTACCTGAGTACGATATTACTCTTCTATCGTTAAGCCAGGTTAGGCATAATATTCTCCATTCATATCCTGCTTCAATTATTAACCCTCAAAGAGATAGCATGAAAAAAATTAAAATCTATAGTACCGGCACCTGCCCTATTTGTGATCAAACTAAAAATTTATTAACGAAATGGGGGATTAGCTATTCTGAAGCACGTGTTGATCAGGATCGTAACGAGCTAAAAGAGATGTTAGGCGTTACCAATGGAGCACGTACGGTACCTCAGATTCTCCTTAACGGAAAATGGATTGGTGGCTTTTCCGAACTAACTGAACTCCATATGGATGGTGAGCTTGATAGTCTGATGGATAACAACTAACTTTCATGCTCGATGAAAGAATTTACCACGGCACACCAGGTATTGGCTATATTGTCCAGATTATAACCCCCTCCCCCCATTGCCATGATTCTTCCTTGTGAATATTTATCTGCAATCAGACACAATCGACTAGCTGCATGGGCATGCGACGCTGGTGAATACTGTAAGTGGGTTATTGGATCGCCATTTATACTGTCTGCACCACATTGAAATAAAATAAAATCCGGCTGCATTTTTTCTAAAAAATATTCTACTTTTTCCCATGCCTGCATAAAGGCATCATCATCAGAATACATTGGCATCGGTATGTTCAATTTCATTCCCTTTGCTGCACCTTCGCCAATCTCAGATTCATGACCTGTTCCTGGATATAAAAATCGTCCATCCTCGTGTATGTCGGCAAAAACAACGGTCGGATCATTAACAAAACTATAATAAACTCCATCACCATGATGGGCATCAATATCAACATAAGCAATGCGTTGTAATCTATATTCTTTCTTTAACCATTCTATGGCGACGCCACAATCGTTAAAAACACAAAATCCGGCCGCGCTATCCCGACGTGCATGATGTAACCCACTAATGGGAATAAACCCTCGTTTATATCGCCCTTGCATAATCAGTTCAATTCCGTTGACCGTGGTCCCTACGACCGAACAAGCTATTTCATATACACCTTTAAACGCAGGTGTATCGCCAGCATCTAAAAACCCTTGCCCCAATATTGAACATTTTTTCACTTTATTTACATAATCACGCGTATGAAATAATAATAACAATTCGTTTGTTCCATCAACCGGATTCAATACATCAACATTAAGATCATGTTTTAAAGCACGAAGCTGCTCAGCAAAACGATCATGCCGTGCAGGTCCAAATGGATGAGACTCACCAAAATTATAAGCCGCCAGTTTATCACCTAGATATACAAATGGTTTCATATATATTTTTCAACTACTGGGTACTAGTAATCAATTGCAGTCTGAGCGATGAGAGATTAATCTGGCGAGTGGATATGCGTCAATGATGCTTGAGGTTATTTCAAAACTCAAGTTAGGTCTGGGTAAATGGGAAATCCACAATAAATTTATTTTCAGGTTTAAATCCGCTAACAATATAACTTCTGAATATTGACTCAATATCGAATAAATATTATCCAGCACCGATTTCTGTTTAATTGGTTCAAGTTTATTGAGCCGCCTGACGATGATCATAAAATCGAATGCTCGCTCTCCCGTCTCAGTGCGGGTCGGAACACGTTGCCACAAGGGTAGAGAAACCGTATATTCAGTAACAGCTTCTACATTCTTGTGAGTAACTATATTTACGTGAGTACCAGGCAAAAGACCTCCCAACGAATAATATTGCAGGTATTAATAAATACTATAGATGAGTCTATTTAATCTTGCAGAAAATATTTATAAGTCAATGTTTTTAAACTAAATCGAGATGTCTCTAATCTGTATTAGTTCTATTCATGCTCATCAAACTATTCGTCTTCTTGCCATTCACCACTTTCATAGTCATGCGTGATTTCATCTCCTGGATGTATATCACGAATAGCACAAACCTCTAAAGTATCGTATAACACGACATTAGGCTCATCACTATGATTTATATACTTAAACTTACACAGGATTCTTAATGGATGGTCTTCATTAACCCATAACACATATGCGCCATTACCGTTTGTTCGAAAGCCATGAATTGATCCCAGGATATCGCCTTCAGGTATAAAATCCTGTGCGAACAATCCTTTTCCATGAATAGGGCTCGTTGAGACTTTCAGCTTGGCATTATTGGGCGTAAAAAGCAGCATTGGGTAACCTTTAATAAATGTTAATATTTTTACTTGCTAAAATTATAGCGAACATCCAGATATAATTCACCATCAAATTGTCACGAGTTCCCCTGACATATTATCAACCCAGGAATGCATTTTTCGATTGTAAGTAATGCTCTTCTTCGGCAGTGTTTGTCCGCCCTAATATATTATTGCGATGAGGGAATCGACCAAAACGTGCGACAAGATCATAATGATGTTTAGCAAAGCGTAGATTATCAGCTAAGCCTGCTTTAGAATATAGTTCAATAGCCATTGCTTGATCGTTAATATCCTCGCTATGCATAAAAGGCATATAACAAAATACCTTTTTTAGATTAGACAATTTTTTATCAAAACTATTAGTAATTACCACCGTAGCAACATCACGAGACTGTCTTTCAGTGGCAAAACTTTCTTTTTCTCCACGATACATATGCAATGGAAACTGATCGAACAATAAAATGAGTGCCATGCTTCCTGTAGGTAAAGTCATCCAATCATCTAACTGTCCATCAACTGCGGCCTGATAGGTTGATTCGAATAGTATTTTTATTTCCTGATCCAGAGCAGCAGTTGAATTAAACCAGTATTTTTTAATATTATCCGAAAACCAGAAATCTAGAATAGAATCGATCGATTTTATCATGTAATTAATTATCTGATTTCCGATCGTAGGTTAACTTAGCACTCTCACGCCGAGCGTTAAATGCAATATACTTTTTTATCTGACATGAAACCAATTTTCCCTACTATTTCAAAAGTTCACAGTGCGGCCAACCATAACCCCATCGCCAGGGTAAATAACTACACGGTTTTCCACCCAGGCGTACTGCGTGATACATTAAGGTGCTAGTCAGCTTAATTTGAGTAAGAATTTTTTCTTCGGATACATTAAATTTTTTCGCAAGGCGGTTACTGTTTTCAGTACCGTAATTGAGTACACATTGCCTCAGTATTATATCGGCCTGTAAACGTTGATTAAACCCGTCTTCCGTATCACCCTTCCAGTAGGCGCGATCATGGGTAACACAACATGACTCCCATGGAGGACGTTCATTAAAATGTTCTTTAAATTCTGGAGATATTTTTGCAAACCCATTCCATGCATCCGATAGCCCGCCACTGCAACCATCGGTTTCAAACTCAATCAACTTCGATTTTGGGTCTAATTGTACACTAGCCAGAAGATTTAAATTCCATTCTTCTATGTCTCGATTCATTTTAAGAATAATGTTCTCCTGCTCTAATTCTGCATACAGTGGCGTCAGAATGCTAAAAAACATTATTACTAAAACTAAATTAAAAACATAAATTTTTGACAATCCTTTCATTTGATATATTCAATCCCGGTACCACCTAGCCCACAGTAACCACCCGGATTCTTTGCTAGATATTGCTGGTGATATTCTTCAGCATAATAAAAATCACCTGCCGAAATAATTTCTGTGGTAATCATGCCTCGACCACTGTCTAATAACGATTGCTGAAATTTCTGCTTCGATTGCTCAGCCAGGGACTGCTGCTCAGAAGTATAATAATAAATACCAGAGCGATATTGAGTACCCATATCATTCCCCTGGCGCATACCCTGAGTCGGATCATGCGAGTCCCAAAATATCTTTAGTAGATCATAATACGAAATTTCATTTTGAGAATATACGACCTGCACAACTTCGTTATGGCCCGTCTGGCCAGAACAAACCTCCTGGTATGTTGGATTTGGAGTAAACCCAGCAGCGTAACCTACCGCCGTTATATAGACCCCAGAATTATTCCAATACCGACGCTCAGCACCCCAAAAACAACCAAGACCAAACATTGCATATTGGCTATCATCAGGATAAGGAGCAAGCATGTTATGACCGTTCACAAAATGCTGAGCAGGGGCCTTCATCGATTCAGAACGCCCAATCAAGGCCTGCTGCTTATCAGGTAAAATAGACTTATTAGAAGAACCAGACATTTTTTTCTCCTCGATGAGAATATAAGGCCAGTTTATTTTATCCCGTGTTGATTGTCATTGAATAACCGCTGAAGATTATTAGCTTAAGGAAAAACATCAGGTTAACGAGACTTTTTATCCGACATAGAAAATAATTTATCTTTTGCTTTCTGATAAACACTTTCCGTGATAATACCCTGGCTGGCTAATCGACGTAACATTCGCATTTCTCCGGCAATTTGATGCTCGGGCTTTAAATCCCAAAATTGACGGGCTTTTTGTAAATTACCACTCAAGGTATCTAGAAAAGTTTTATAACTTCGATAATCTGGGTTACTGATTAAAATCTCAAACAGATCGACTTTTGCATAGCGAGAAACGAAAACACGCTTACGTGATATATTTAACAAAAATAAAACCAGCGCCAGCAATCCAGTGAGCCCAAGACCTGCCGTAATAGAAAACTCATATGCGGCTAATGAAAATTCGAAAATTACCTTTCCTAAATAATACCCGATCAATGATAATCCACAGATTACAATTAGAATTAGCCAATGCCAGGCAATATGAATACGTAAGTGACCTTTATCGGCCAGAGCTAATAATTGCACAGCATAAGATTGCTGCCTGGCTTTATTTTTAATCTTGATTCGGATCTCTTTACCATTCACGATCTGAAATTGACGAACTGGGCCCAGTCGGCCCTGCTGTTCTAAACTGGCATTTTTTGTAAGAGACATTAACCTTAAACACTTTTATCAGCAAGATTACTCTTATATACGTCACTCTCGAGTAAATCTTTAAGACTCATTCCTTGAATTGCCAGTTGTGCCGCAGTTTGATAGTTTACATACAAAGCCGTAATGCGATCATCCTCTGGCAGGTGCGAAATCTTTACTACGTTATCTTCCTCTGCTTGTCGTATAACCTTTAGAATTTCATCGACTGTCAATGCATCGGGTGCTTTTCCGGGTATTAATTCAGCAGGTTCCGCATCTGTGCGTATCAAAAGATTTGTTCGAAGCAAGCTTTGTATAATAGGTGCAAGCGATTCAGAAGGAATATTTAAGTATTGGATAAGCTCATTGAGAGTAATATTTCGTTTCGTAGAGTAATAACACTCCGTTATTTTAAGCATCGCGGTGAGTACCGCAATCTCTTTCATTCTATTACTCAAGGTCCACTTGTGTTTATTTCTTGAACGATAAGCTGGATTTTGATAATAAAATGCTATACAGGCTCCAACTAAAATAATAGTCCAGCTGATATATACCCATATCATGAAAAAGAATAATGCGGCAAAAGCAGAATAAATAGCCGAATAATTTGCCTTTGAGACATATGAAGCAAATAACCAGCCTAATGACTGCCAGGCCAAACCTGCAAAAATAGCTCCGATTAAAGCAGCACTGAATTTAACCTTAGTATTCGGAATAAAAACGTATAAAAAAGTAAACGCCAGAATAATAAGAGTATATGGAATGGTTATCTCGAAAACACTAACGAGAGAAATAAAAATATCATAATCCAGGGCGGCTTTATATAACGTCGTGTTTGTCAGGGTCGCAGTTAACCCAATCGCAGTAAAAACTAACACAGGTCCGATAAGAATTACGCTAAAGTAATCACTAAATCGTCGAACAAAAGTCCGCTCTTCTGTCACATGCCAGGTAAAATTAAAGGCCGACTCAATTTTATGAATCAGCGATATAACAGTATACAGAAGCAACATCAGTCCTACTGAACCTAACAAACCAAAATTAATACCATTAACAAATGTCATGATAGTAGCGCTAATTTCAGGCCCGCGCTCACCCAGTGGTTCTAACAAATTGAGTAATGCGGGTTCTATTTGATTATGTGCACCAAACCCCTTAAGCACCGATACGCTAACCGCAATCAACGGTACAATAGAAAGCAAAGTCGTATACACGAGGCTCATGGCCCGAAGATTTAATTGCCCATCAAAAAACAAATCTCGAAATGTTAAATACGTTATTCTCGAGGTATTGATGAGATATCTTTGCCAGACTGGAGAACAACTAACATTTGTATCCCAAATCAGGGTTATAATTCTTAAACGAATCTGCTGAATATAATCAATCATCTATTTTTTCTATGTTTGGCCACTGATGAAAATCTCTACTAAGAGTGCCAACGAATTGGGACACTACTACTTTTTCCGTTGATACCCTATACTTATATAAATGTCAAAGATATAACATCAGGATAATGAACTAGTCAGCTTTATCGATAGCTATCCAGTTAATTACCATCGCCATTTTTATGATTATTCCTTTGACTGAAATAATCTATTCACACTCCCTGTTAATAATAAAACATAGCCTGCGTAAGTATTGAGCAATTTTGACGGTATGTTATAATGTGCAATTACTAGACATATATCCAGTTTAGAACTTTATACTAAATTGCTAATTCACCCTCACAGGAACATATAATATGCTTGTAGCTCAAAATAAAGTTGTCACTATTAATTATACTCTCAAAGATAATGACGGACAGATCCTCGATCAATCGCAAAATGGCGAATTTGCCTACCTGCATGGAGCCAGTAATATTATTCCCGGTCTTGAAAATGCCCTGCTTGATAAAAAAGCGGGAGAAACTCTTTCCGTAACGGTTCCTCCTGAAATGGGTTATGGCGAGCGTAATGACACATTAAGCCAGGTAGTGCCGATGAACATGTTTGATTCCGCGGAGATGGTGACGGTGGGACAACAATTTCATGCTCAGGGTGAAGACGGCGAAGATATTATGATCACTATCACTGCGGTCAATGGCGATGATGTTACCATCGATGGAAATCATCCTCTGGCCGGAATCGAATTAAATTTTGACGTAACAGTGGTTGAAATTCGTGAAGCAACAGAGGAAGAAGCCTCGCACGGCCATGTTCATCAGCCCGGCCATTCGCACTAGTTAACACCATACTCCCACAACATCATATGATGTTGCGGGAAGTAGCAGAAAATTATCGCCTGTTTATAGTTTTTAACGCCGCGACAATAGCCGCTGGCTCCATACGCGTTTTGTAATCCAGTTCCGCATGCAAAGCAACAATTTTACCGCCCTGGTTCAACACAAACGTAGCCGGTACCGGCAAGCCCAAGCGACCTTTTCCATTAAAAGCTTCAATATCCAGACCAAATTTGGATTTATAAAATGCATGCAACTCTGGTGTGATTTTAAAATACAAGTTATAGGCTTTTGCCACCTCATAATTTAAATCACTTAATATTTCAAATGGAAACTTATCTTTTTTTACCTGGCCAAGAGATTTATCCGGTGTTTGAGGCGTTACGGCAATCAACGAAGCACCATATTTTTTAAAGGCAGGTTCACTTTCCAGTAAAGCGTGTAAATGAATATTACAATAAGGACACCAGGCACCTCGATAAAAAACGACAATCACCGGTCCTTTCTTTAAATAGCTTGACAGACTAACCTTCTTACCATGCGCATTGCTCAAGGTAAAATCTGGAGCAATTGAACCCAATGCTAGTCCTGGGTTTGGTAATGTTTTTGCAAGATCGTCAGCGGCCGTTTTCATCACCGCCATGTCACTTTCACTTAATTTCGGTGCATCTTTTTGTTTCATCATTTCCTGATTGAAGGCATCAACACGCTTCTCAATACTGGGAAGCTCATCGGCCACAACAATACTACTGAAGCCAAGTAGAGCTACGAGGCCTAAGTGTACTAAATTAGTTTTAATTTTTGATTTTCTCATTTTAGTGAACTCTCCTTGATAACTTAATATATTTTCCTGGATGGGTGTATAACATGTTTAGACTCATTGCTGTTTTATTATTTCGATATTTTTCAGTTGATTCAAACACACTCTAATTCGATATAGGGAATGGCATATTTAATGCATTATTTTACTGTCAGAGCATGAAATGTCGATTTATTGACTCGGCCAAGATCAATACCGATATAACAGGAGCAGTAACAATGAAACCCATACCACTTCAGTTAATTACCGTAAAACTAGATAACGGTGACCATGGCGTATTCGTGGGAACCCCACTTATCGCCAATCAAAATGCAATGCAAAGTAGCCAGGTAAGCGAGATCTGGTTTTCAGATATTCGTGACTTACCCGATCAGATGCAGTTAGATGAGCTTATGACTATCGTTCAGGATCAAATCAGCCAATCTAAAAAAAATATGCATTAACGCGGTCGAACAAGGGTAAGCCCATCGGCTATTGGCAGCATACTCAGATCGACTCGAGGGTCATTTAGAATAAATTCGTTTAATTCGCGTATCGCGCGCGTATCCTCTGATTGATCACTTTCATCAATAACCGCACCGCCCCATAGCACATTATCAATCAGTATTAGCCCGCCCGGTCTAACCAGGGTTAAACAAAGTTCATAATAATTTTTATAGTTAGTCTTATCTGCATCAATAAATGCATAATCAAACTGGTTTTGTTCTCCTGAATCAATCAAACCTTGTAACGTCGTAATAGCTGAACCCAACTGTAATTCTATTTTTTTTTCGACCCCGGCTTCATGCCAATATCGCTGCGCTATATCAGTCCATTCCTTATTAATATCACACGCTATAAGTTGCCCATCCTCAGGTAAGCTCATCGCTACAGCAAGACTGCTATAGCCAGTAAACACACCAATTTCAATTGCACGTTGGACATTCAGGAGTTTAACCAGAAAGGATAGAAACTGCCCCTGTTCAGGGGAAATCTGCATGATGCTCATTTCTAAATGGCTTGTTTCTTCTCTTAGACGCGAAAATAGTGTCGTTTCACGCACGGAGTATTGAACCAGGTAGTTATATAGCGTTTCGTTTAATGCTGTGAATTTATCAGAATTAATTGTGTTTGATGACAAAATGAATTTCCAGAGTAAAGGTCTGTCAGGAAAACTAAACTAAGCCATTAAGAAATTTCATCAATATATTCTTTTTTTAACATTTTCAGTTGCTTGACACGTTTTTTCGAAATCTTATATTTAAATGTACCGCCATAAATTTTTCGTTCAAGGATAATTCGAGATTTAGTTACTTTAATCAGGATGCCCCTGTGTTCGTTACCTTTTTTAGTCGTAATAATAAAATAACGCCCTATATAATTATTCATCTTGCTGAGCTTGACGCGAACCGAACCAATTTGTTCCTTCTTTTTTATGTTCACCAGCGGATCTGACATGACGCTACCTGGAGTAGGATAGCTCAGGGGAGGATTTTCTTCCTCGATAATAACTTCAAGTTCTTCATCTTCGTGTGACTCAGAAAGTTTTGCGATCTCGACAGAATCCGTTGCAACTTTTGGCTCAGTTACCCTGGCACCACCTGCATCAGCTAAACCACCCTTTGCATCGAGATTTTTTTCATCGCCGGTAATAACTGATTCAGGTGTATCAATTATACCATCACCATCAAGATCGATACCCGCTTCGGCTTCTTCGCTGTCGTCTTCTTCACCGGGTAATAAGGTATTGGGATCCAAATACAGGAATGTCTCATTTTCTTTTATCTGGCCGGATTCAACAGCAGCCTGAATTTTCACAATACGCTCTATGCCTATTTCATCGACAACTAATACGTAACTCGCCCAGAAGAATACGGTCAATGAAATAATATGGAGTAAAAAAGCGTATTTTGCTTCATACCAGTTCATGAATGAAAAAACGATGGCCGATAAAGGCGAGAAGAGAAAGACCAAAATACCCCAAAGTACACTGCGTTTGAAACCCACCACCACAAGCCACAAAAACCCAATCGTGGCAAGCAATAAGGCTATCGCGATAATCATATAATAGGTGTCCACAGATACTTCTCTCTTTCAGGTTGTTCAGATGATGCTGATATGGTCGCTCGATCAGCCATTTTAATTCTAACTAGCGGGATAATAATAGCAAATAACTATTTGAATTTAGACAAATCTTTTGATTAACCCTGATAATAACCGGCTAAATTGCGAACTCTGTCCACCTGACTCAAATCTTCGGCCTGATTCACGGCTATATTCATCAAAAGCTGCCAATAAAACTGAATCGATCTATGATAATCCTGTATCAAAATTCGTTCATTTTCACCATGAATGCGTGATAAATCCTGTTTAGTCAGGCGTAATGGCATAAACCGGTAAGTTCGCTCGGTTAGACTTCGATAGTGACGCGAATCGGTAGCCGCCAGTACCAGGCCTGGGGCAACTAGTGCATCAGGATAAACCTGCAGAATTGACCTTTCCAGCTGTCGATAGACATCATGATCTATCATCGACATGGGCGCAGGCTCAAAAGCCCCGTCAACGACCCGTAGTCTAATCCGTGGGTTTCCAATGGTGTCTCTAACATGCTGTTGCACTGAATCGATACTATCCCCCGGTAAAATCCGAATATTCAGGTTTGCCGTTACCGTTGTTGGCAATACATTTATTTTATTCGAAGCGCTGATTTGAGTCGCCACAATTGTGGTATTCACCGCAGCATGGGTAGCAGGACTTTGATTGAATTTCTTAATCACAAAATATCGAAACAACCAGAGATTACTTAACACCAGGCGGTTCATTACTTTTGCCTTGTGTGCCAGACGTGACAGCATCGTGACTACGGGATAGGTTAATCTTGCCGGTAACGGATTCTCTTCCAGACGCTGGAGTGCTCTGGACATTTGCCCAACCGCCGTTATCTTGCCGGGCATCGAGGCATGCCCGCCCTTTTGCTCCAGACTCAGCTCCAGGTTGAGTAAGCCCTTTTCGGAAATACCAATCAGTGCGACCGGTTGTTGCACAAGGTCAATAACCCCCTCAGTCACCACCAGACCTTCGTCCAGGATCATATCGAACTTCAGCCCCTGGGATATAAAATACTCGGCTATTTTTTTTGCACCAAGCTCACCACCACTTTCTTCATCGTGACCAAAGGCAAGATATACATCCCGATTTAATGAGTGCCCCTGTCTTAATAAGATTTCAATAGCCTCAAGCATTGCTAACAAAGATGATTTATTATCAAGACTTCCACGCCCCCATATCGCCTGGCCATCATTAAACCCTGAAAATCCTGGATGTTGCCAATTTAAACCTTGCACCGGAACCACATCATAATGAGCAAGTAATAGTACTGGTCTGGATTTATTACTCGATACAGGAGCCGGCCAGTGATAGATAATACTTTGTTCATTTATCACCGTCTGCTTTAAATCGGAATGTAAGTTTGGATAATTTGTCCTGAGAAGGTTTAAAAATGTCCTGCTAATTTTTTTACCTTGCAGGCTTGTCAGTTCATGTGAAAGTGTTTTTATTCGAATCGCTTCGCTTAATCGATGTTCTGCCGCTTGCAGATCATTTTTATCTAATACGATAGTGCTTATGGCCGAATTTCCTGGCCTGGTGGATTTATCGCTTAATGTGTTGAAAACCAGCACCATTAATAAAATAATTAGTACGACAAATACAGGGGCAATAAAGTAAACGATTACACGTTTAAGCATAGAATCACATCATCTGGTTTTATTTTGCTTATCCTGGTTAAGCTTAGCTTATCCTGCTCATGCATGGCAATCGGCATGATTCACCATTAACGGTGAGTTGTAATATACAGGCTGCAATAAAAAAGGGGCCGTTTCGGCCCCTTTCGATATTTCAAATTATTACATTATGAAATGTGATTACCATCAAGCACTCGCGGCAACAATTTCCTTTGCCCGGTTAAAATCACCCAGGTTATGTATATCCTCAATACCATGTTCTTTAAGCTTTTCGCTAGCGATGTGACTGCGAGTACCGCTGTTACAAAACAATAAACATACTCCCTGTTTAAACTCGTCCACCAGATGTTCAAGATCTTCCAGTGGTAAATTTATCGCTCCAGCCAGGCTTGATTTTGCGAATTCATTCTGGCTACGTACATCAATTAATTTAGCACCACCACTCAAATGATTTTGCGCCTCATTAACATCAATTGGCTTTTGCCATTTACCGGCCAAACGCATAACGCCTTCATACATCCACGATAAAGTACAAAAATGGGTAAAGATCACTATCGCCTGTAAAACCAACAAGCTTCCACCCACTACAAGTGCGGCAACCGGCATGTTGAACATAAACAGACTTCCTGTGGCAACATTCATTAGACCCGCCGACAAACAGGCAAGTCGTCTCTGCAAAGGATTTTCGGGTAATTTGACTGCCCCAAACAAGGGCCGTATCAGGTGATTGTAAATCAGGTCCATTGGGTGTGCTGCCGGAAAGAAAAAAGCCCAGATACCCAACACCGCCACGGCAAACAGAATATAAGGCTGTTGCATATACAACCCGTAGGCAGCTATTAATGAACACGCCGCCGGGGTAAACCGCAGCCCCCACTCAAGTTGTTTGAGCTCATCAGGTGAAAAACGTTGAAAGCCTTGTTGAAACAAGCTGCGCTGCTGAAATGACATGGAACACTCTTTTGCCATGGTAAAAACCCCTCAATCGATAAATTCAATATAAGCGCATTCTAATATAGAGCTGCAAGCCTGTAAACCCATGTAAAACACTAAGTTATTATGATATATATTGTTATTATTCAATTAGTTACAATTGTCATTTAGACTTCTTATATCAGAATTACCGACTATATTTATAGGGCAACCTGGTAATACAATCAGAGTGACGATATTTCAGGTGAATTACAGATGAAAACTATCTCCTTCTTCCTTGTAATAAGCATTTTCCTTGTCGTGGATAAATCCTCGATTGCTGGCGAAGCTTCAATACAGGTCGAAAGTCTTAAGCTCGGTATTTTCCCTCGTCGTGGGGCGGCCACGACCGATCAGATGTTTCAGCCACTGGTACAGTCACTTTCAGAACAACTCAATATCACCATCTCCCTGGAGACAACCCATGACTTCGCCTCTTTTTGGCAGAAGGTTGCTAAACAGGAATACGATATCGTCCATTTTAACCAGTATCATTACGTTAAATCACACGCCAAATACGGCTACCAGGTGATTGTACAAAATGTTGAGTTGGGTCATGACACGATCGCTGGAGCCATATTAGTGCGCCGCGACAGCCAGATAAATTCCCTGCAGGATCTTAAAGGCAAAAAAATTGTTTTTGGTGGTGGCCGCGGCGCGATGCAGGCTTACATAACCGCGACCTATCTATTGCGCCTCGCAGGTTTAAAGCAAGGTGATTATTTTGAACATTTTGCATTAAATCCACCTAAAGCCAGCATTGCAACCTATTACCGGCAAGCCACTGCGGCTGGAGCGGGTAATTATGTGCTGGATTTACCTTTTGTCAAAAAACAGATCAACACAGATGAAATGAAATACCTGGCCGTCAGCCAGCCTATGGCACATTTACCATGGGCGGTAAAACAATCCATGCCAAAGAAACAAATGATACAATTAAAAGAAGCAATGATTGACCTGGTGAATTCCAAAAAAGGCAAAGATATACTAAAGGCTGCTCGCATCGATAAATTTTTACCGGTAACCGACCGCGATTACAGACCCCATCGGGAAATTATCAATAAAGTATTAGCGGAGAATTATTTTCCTTAATGTCTAAGAGTCAGACCAATAAATTTACCTGGTTTGGGATACGGACACTCCGACAACGATACCTTAGTACCACAATATTGTTATCATTAATTTTATTGTTATCATCCTATTTTGGTTGGCGATATGTCGAACAAACAAGCCATAAACAATTACAACATATAAATCACCGCACCCATGCCGCTGACGCACTTGCCAATGTAATTTTACAAAAACATGCACTGGAAACCAGTTTACAACGATTCATAACCTTACCTACAGATGATAACCGGCGAGCCATTTACCGCTCTTTTGAACTGTTTGATATAGCGATAAAAAAACTTTCAACAAACAACTGGATAATGAGTGATGCAGCTTTATTTGACCTCGTTGCGTCGCTTGCGGATGATAAAGTGCAACTCGCCAGAATTGTGAATAATTTAATTGATGTACGTAGTAATGAAACAAAATGGTTTCCTGCGCTGAATATTATGCAGGATAGAATGTTCAGGTATAACCTTAACTTTACCTCTGCGTTAGATTTTGTAATTCAGGAAAGTTCTGAAAATCTCAGTAAAGAATCGCAACAGAAAGTCTATATATTAGCAAACAAAATTCGTCACACCTGGCAAATGATGATTTCCGAATTTCGATTATTTGTATCAAATAGCTTTGGGGTGTTTTCAAATAACCCTGACAAAGGGATGTCGACACGTAAAAAAAATATAGAGATTTATTTAGCTCAGTTAAATAAATTAATTAAAGAACTGGATAGGCTTGATCAGCAAGGTGCGCTCGATCTGCTAAGTAATAATTCCCTGCAAGACTTGCGTCGTTGGAACACGGAGTGGCAATCGGCATACCAGGAGGTTCACCAATCACTAAGCAGTGAACACTGGCGGCGTGATTTAGTAATACTACGGGACGATATCACTCCAATTCTAAATAGAATTCAGCAAAGATCGTCAAGTCTACAACTTGAACTTGATGTAGCATCAGCTAAAAATATTACTGATTTAACGATGCTGGCAAGAGGTTTATCCGATTTTGTAATCTTTATTGCAATTGGTCTGTCACTACTTGGACTCATAGGTTATTTTGTTTTTCATCGAACTATCCTGAAACCAATTCAAAATTTTTCCTCTGCTTTACGCTCAACTGCAAGTGGTGAGCATATTGATAAAACAAAATTAGTGACATCAAATGCAGAAGAATTCCAGAGCCTGGCAAAATCCTACACTGACATGCATGAGCAGGTACAGATTCGCCAATCTAACCTGGACCACATGGCACACCATGATGCATTAACTCAATTACCAAACAGGATCTTGCTTCGCGATCGACTGGAACTTGCTATTGCTCGTGCCCGTAGAGATAAAACCATTCTTGGACTTATGTTTTTAGATCTGGACCGTTTTAAACAGATCAATGATAGTTTAGGGCATGATGTAGGAGATCAGCTTTTAATCAAGGTATCACAACGATTACGCAATTGTGTTCGCAGTACTGATACCGTATCTCGTTTAGGCGGTGACGAATTTGCCATTGTCGTAGAAGGTATTACCCATATCGACCAGATCGTCAGTATGGCGCGTAAAATTATTAACTCATTTATTCCCTCTTTTAAGTTAGAAAAACACGAGCTACATAGCTCTACATCTATAGGCATAGCACTCGGACCAAGTGATGATGATGATGTGGATGCCTTAATTAAAGACGCCGACATTGCCATGTATCATGCCAAAGATCTGGGCCGTAATAATTATAAATTTTATTCGGCAGAAATGGCCAGGCAAGTCGCCGAGCATATGGCACTTGAAAACAAATTACGCCATGCCCTGGAGCACAATGAATTCTTTTTGCTTTACCAGCCCATTGTCGATATCGATACTGAAGAAATCGTCAGCACCGAAGCGCTTATTCGTTGGCAACATCCTGAGCGTGGCGTAGTTGGGCCAGACGAATTTATTCATAGTCTGGAAGATTCCGGATTAATTCGCCCGGTTACGCAATGGGTATTGAATACCGCAAGCCTACAGTACCTGGAATTTAAAAAAGCCGGTTACGACAATATCCGAATGTCCGTTAATCTCTCGGGAGTATTACTAAAAGGAGATTCGATGTTAGATATTGTCATAAATTCCATCGAAAAAACTAAAATTGATCCGCATGGTTTGATTATGGAAATTACCGAAGATACTCTACTGGAAGATTTTCAGGGCGCTGAAAAATCATTAACTATTCTTAAAGATATGGGCATCCGTATCGCATTAGACGATTTTGGTACGGGACAGTCGTCGCTTAGTCATTTACGATTGAATCCAATTGATATCGTTAAAATCGATCGTAGCTTTGTGCGCGATGTCCCAGGGGATAGCAATGATTCTGATCTGGTCGACGCGGTAATTGCTATGGCACATAAATTACGTATGAAAGTGGTAGCTGAAGGGGTTGAAAATAAAGAGCAACTGGAATTTTTACGCTGGCATAAATGCGATGCAATTCAAGGTTATTTTTACAGTAAACCTTGCTCTGGTAGAGACATACTTACGTTATTGTCTGAAAGAAATCACAAAACACGAAATAAAAGTAATACCGATTAATAGTCTGACACGGTAACTAATTTAATTTAAGCTTCCAGCAATATTAATGGCGTAAACATTTCCAGCTCACTAACACCACCATGCACACCATAATGAAAAAATGGCCGCTCCTGCGGCATCCAGTCTTTTATGATGTTATTTTCTTTCATTATTAGCGCGAAATCACCCACTCGTTCAGATAACTTTGGGTGAGGTTCTCCCAGGCCATAAAAATGATTATCAATCATATCCTGGCTTGCAATACAATCAAGTTTATTTGAAAAATTTGAATTAACATAATCTGTAAAGATTTTGTGCTTGTCAGTTTGGACATAACAATAAGCGACCCTGGGTTCGCCACTTAATGGCTCGGTTAAACTGCCCTGCAAAATCGGATGGTCGTTTACGTTTATACATTTATCAGGCGTCGTATCAATAAACCCATGATCGGAGGTAATTAATAACAGGGTATTGGTGCCAGAAATTTCTGAAATGAATTTCTCCGTCTTAGCTTGCAGCTCCCGGAAATGTCCGCTCACTGGTTCGCTTTGATTGCCATGGATATGAGACAAATGATCAAACTGAGACCAGTAGGCATAAATATATTGTTTACCCTGACCAACCTTTACACACTCCTGTAATTGATCGAACATCCCGCTTAAATTTTCATAGCCACGTTTCTGTGCTCGACCCGTGTGGGCCTTGTTGAAAGCTGTATCCAGGATCCAGTTCTCAGAAACCACTACACTATTGCAATTGAGTTGATCAAAAAATACCGGGTGCTGATATACATCAGCTAAATTAAATCTCCGTTCAGTCAACTCGATATCTGAACCACGTAATCGAAATGGTAATACCGCCGTTACCCCGCCAACCTCGCGTAAATAGGTAAACCATCCCGTTAATCCATGTTGTTGCGGGGCAAGCCCCGTCATAAAGGCGGTGATGCTGGTGGCAGTGGTCGAAGGGAAAACCGAGGTTAATTCAGCAGAGCAATGAGTTCGAAACAGACCTGGCTTTGACTGAACGTATCGATGCCCCAGACCATCGATGACCAGCAGAATGATATTGTCGTACTGGTTTAAATCAACCTGGGACAGGGCCGTGCATTGAGAATAAATGCCATTATCTCGGCCGTAAGCCAGCCCCAGACTCGACATCAGATTAACAAGACTGTTTCCTTCATAGTCCGGTAAATACATGAAACACCCTCTTTCTCTTTGCTATCGCCTAAACCGACTAATACTGATTAATTTTACCATTAATATCATTATGTTACGAGTCACAACAGGTTCAGCTTCGGTTCATGGTCATCGCCTATGATTTACCTCAATCAATCAACAGTCATACACCCAGGAGGTGGATTATGCGAATTCAATTAATACAATCTGCAGTCATTGCCATAACCTTGTTCAGCCTGATTGGAATGAACAATCAGGTGCTCGCCTCCGAGCGTGGTCATTCCAATAAACAGGGACATAGCAATAATCGTGATAAACATCGTAACAATGGGGGCGATCGAGGTCATCAGGATAGAAGCAAAAAGCGGCATGATGGTGGAAAACATGGCGGCTATCGTAAGCGTCCACACTCTAGCGGATACAGCCATCGGGATCAAAGCCACAGAGGCCAAGGATACGGCTATGCGCATCGGGCGCGATATGGGCATGGTTACCGGCACGGTTACACCCACAGCTATACTCCAGCTCCGGCACACGGATATTATGGCAGTGCGGTTTACATAAGCCCTCCTCTTATCGGTCTCAATATTCACCTGGACTAATATTTATCTCATGCAGTACATCATCAAATCAACAAGGGCTGCATTTGCAGCCCTTGTTGATTTACCTCGCCGTATGGTCAATGTATGCTACTGCCTTTACCCGAATTTTGGATACAGGTATGAATCGAATACTTCTAATTGTTGCACTTTTTATAGGCGGGCTAGCGACCCTCCCTGAGCCAGCGTTTGCAGAAGATATTTCAAAGCAACAAGCCGCCAGCATCGCTCAGTCGCGTTATCCGGGTCGAGTCATCGATGTAAAACTGATCGATAACAATACCTACCGGGTCAAAGTATTAGACAATAATGGCGGAATGCATATCGTGATCGTTAATAAACAATCTGGAAATATAGAATCAGCGAATTAAAAAATTATGCGTATACTTATCATAGAAGATGAACAGGAGATTCGAACCCAGCTTGCCGCACAGCTTAAAAACAACGACTACATGGTCGATGAAACGGGGGATGGTGAAGAGGGCCTGTTTTTCGCCGAAGAATATCCCATCGATGCAGCAATAGTAGATATCGGCCTGCCCGGTATATCTGGCATCGACGTCATAAAAGAACTACGCAAGAAAGGAAAAACACTGCCGATCCTGATCTTGACCGCCCGCGATCGCTGGCAGGATAAAGTTGATGGCCTTGAAGCCGGCGCCGATGACTATTTAGTTAAACCCTTCCAGATGGAAGAACTATTAGCCCGGGTTAAAGCCTTGTTGCGTCGTGCTAGTGGCGAGACAAAACAGGAACTGATATGTGGCCCGGTTAAACTCGATATTAATTCTCAGCAGGTCTATTTATCTGGACAACTGATTGAATTTACCACTTTTGAATACCGACTACTTGAATATCTGATGCGTAATCACCAAAAGGTGGTCTCGAAGGGTACACTTGGTGATTACCTGTACCCACACGATGAAGATTCAGATAGCAACGTCATCGAAGTTATTATTGGGCGGGTCAGACGTAAGCTGGATCCCGATAACTCATTACACCCGATCGAAACCCTGCGCGGACGTGGTTATCGCTTCGTACTTTGCGACAAGGCTTCATGAAATCATTACGCGCCCGGTTAATCCTGGCCGCAAGTTTAGTCCTCACCTTTTTTATCATTTTCGCAGGTTATGCGCTGGATCGCGCTTTTTACGACAGCGCTGAAGCCAGCTTGCAGGAAAACCTGGGAACCCAGCTCACGTTATTGTTAGCCGGTGCCGAAGTTAATAATCCTGATGATATCGACATGCCCAGTCGACTATTAGAAACCAAATTCAGCCTGCCAAGCTCAGGGCTTTATGCGTATATATTGAATGACAAAGGCCGTCGAATATGGAAATCGCTCTCAACGGTCGGGGTGAATCTGCCAAAACCAATCAAGCTGGAACCCGGCAAATCGCTACAGCAACGTTTAAAACATAATGGCGAAGAGTATTATATAAAAAGCAACGGTATTTTGTGGCATACCCAAAACCGTAAAATTCAGCTTACCTTTAATATCATCACTGACTTAAATGACTTCAATCAACAAATTAAAGAGTATCGCCATACCTTATGGGGATGGTTAATTGGCCTGGCGACTATTTTATTAGTCGTACAGGTGATCATTTTAATCTGGGGCCTTAAACCACTGCGCAGAGTTACCAGTGAACTCACCGCAATCGAATCCGGTGAACAGGATCGTATCACCAGAAATTATCCAACCGAAATTTTACGTCTGACGGATAACATAAACGGATTGTTAGAGCATGAACATACCCAACTAACACGCTATCGTAATTCTCTTGCGGATTTAGCGCATAGTCTGAAAACACCGCTGGCCGTCATAAACGGTGCGTTGCACGAGTTAGACGATAAAAGCCGGCAAAGCATCCAGGAACAGGTACAACGCATGGATAATATTATTAGCCATCAATTACAACGCGCGGCAACCGCAGGTTCCTCATCAATACGTAAAAGTATCGAAGTCAAAATTATAGTTAACAAAATATCAAAGGCATTAAATAAAGTCTACCGCGACAAAAACATTCAGTTTGATATTCATATGCCAGATAATTTACAGATCCGCGTTGATGAAGGTGACATTATGGAAGTACTTGGTAATGTGATGGACAATGCCTGTAAATTTTGTGTACAGAGAGTCAGAGTAAACATCGCATTGATAGAAAACCGTGCCAACTTCACCATTGCTGATGATGGACGAGGAATTAAAGATACGGAAATACAGCTTATTCTGGAACGCGGTGGGCGGGTCGATCAGGCTATGCCTGGCCAGGGTATCGGCTTGTCAGTTGTGATGGATATTGTTTCGGCCTATCACAGCGAACTGACTATTACCAAAAGCGATCTTGGCGGAGCCGCGTTCAGTTTCGACTTTCCATCCAGTTAATGCCATCCAGGCTTACACCTCCAGCCCCTTCTTAAGCAAGTCGTCAATCAACTCGCGTTTACGTAAACCTTCACTGTCGCCACCACGATAGATCAGAGCACCGGATGAATAGCTACCACCAAAACTTGATACTAAATTAGTAACCTGGCCAAGACCAACGAGAAATTCTTCATCAGACAACGGTGACAATGGATGAATAAAGGCACTCCACAAAACCCCTTTGGCAATAGCATATCGAGCATCCAGCGCACTATCAAAATTAGCCTGCATAATTCGAGTTAATTGTTTCTGCTCAAGTTTTTCACTGTTAACAACCGGAGCAATAATTCGCATTCGATCGGCACGTTCATCCGTAATGACTAAAATCTTTTTATTATCTACCTGTAACGACCAATAACCCAGTCGCCCCTCGGCCTTTTTATCAATTCTTTTTATTAAAACATCAAGTCGACTATTTGACATTTTTTTAACCGTCTTTTTATCTGCACCGCTATTGCGCTCAACATAAATCGGTTCAGCAACACTTATTGTTGCCGCAAAAGATAAATAAATAAATATTAATAACGCCCGTTTAATAAAATAATTCATTTGTTTTCTCCCTCTGTACTTTCCGGTACTTCAAGATAATACTATTGAAAGGTAAGATTAGCAGATATTAACGGCCAGTTCTTAAATAAACAGATAAAGCCAAAAGATTATTTAGTTTAAATTTAATTTATGCGAATAATCTCGGACTTGCTGACAGAACTTTTTAAGTTTGCCTGCCTCACCAAGTAGAGTATCTTCAACGATAGGAAAACCTGTATTATTCTGGCTTACATATCTCGCGAACAAACCCCACTCGCGACCAATTACATTATTTTTATAATCGTACAACGGTGTTGAACCTGCTCCACAACTAGGGGATCGACTCTTTAATATCAAACCACAAACACCGTCACTCGCCAGTACAAACTCTTTTGCTGCACTGACGATATCAGAGCTTACATCCAGTGATGTATCGATTACACCTGTCGCACGAATTTCATTACCGACTTTTACTAACTGAACGGCCGGCCGCGGAACCCCCAGACCAGCCATTATTTCTGGACATACCGCTGACATCTCAAATTCCCCAGCTAAATTTTCGATCAAGCTATCATTACGTTTACTTAATCCATCGTAACGCACCGCATTTCCTAATAAACAACTGCTAATAGCAATTTTAATTTTTTCCGTCATATAAATTTTACTATAGTCGATTAACAAAATTCGCCAGAACGTCGTTCGATTAGCATCATATTTTGATCCTGAATAATATAATACGCAGACGAAACATGTGCCCTACACAATATGTCAGCCAAATGGAGGCTGCTCGTAGCGCATGGGTCTATGTTATGATAGCCATTCCGTTTTGAATACCGATATCAGGATAATGATTATGGCGAATGTATTACTGTTTGGCCCGCTCGCGGATGTACTCGATACCAGCTCTATTGAAATCGAGCTTGGCGATCAAACCCGGACTATCCACGGCTTGCTCAGCAAACTGTCCGATAAAGGTCCAGAATAGAAACATAACTTGACCCCCGAAAAACTTCAGATCACAGTTAACCGTCAATTTGCGGATTCGAATACCACAATAAATAACACAGACGAAATAGCCTTTATCCCACTGCCAGGAGCGGTTTAAGCTTCGAACGGTCAAATAATAGCCATATATATACTCTTAAGCACGCAAGACCAAAACAGTCAATTCGATTTACCCTATTAATATCACTTTCTTTGATCTGCATCGTCAGTTAAGAGGCTGGAACATGATAAAATCATCCCTACAATAATACTATATAGAAAGTGGGGGTCATGAGCCAATCCACCGCAGTACTGGAGGCCTTACGTAACAAATTGATCAGTGACGCTGAGGCTCGTTGGCGGACCCTGACTGAGCATTCTCAGAATCAGATTATGTTCCTCGATCCAGAGGGCACTATCCTTTTCATAAATCACAGTATCGCAGTATGGGATGCGCAAAAGTGTCTTGGCCACTCAATCTACGACTGCCTGGATGAAAACGATGCCAGCCGGTTTAATCAGCATTTTGAAAATGTGCTCGCTAATGGCCAGTCTGATCAGCTGAAATTCTACTTTACTCGCCACGGCGACCAGACATTTATCTATGAAACGCGAATTTACCCGGTAAAAGAACACAATAACATCATTGCGTTAATAACCGACACTCGTGATGTTACCGAACAGGTTCAACAACAACTAAATCTCGAACAAAGCCACGCCTTACTCAACACGGTTATTTCAAATTCTCCGGTCATCATCCTGGCCTTTGATGACAAAGGCATCTTTACCCTGTCCGAAGGCAAGGGTCTGGAGAGCCTTGATAGTAGACCGGGAAGTGTAGTCGACGAATCTATTTTTGATGTCTTCAAAAACTATCCGCAGATACTTAAGGATGCTGAGGCCGCACTAAGCGGAACGTTAGTTGAGTCGGTGGTTAAAATAAATGATCGAACTTTTCAAACTCACTACAACCCAATATTAAATGAACAAGGTCAGGTCAGTGCGGTCATCGCCGTTGCCAACGACATCACGACGATGACACAAATCGAATCACAGATGCGAATCATCTCTACCGCCCTTGAGCAAACCACCGATGTCATCATGGTAACCGATGTCGCTGGCACTATCGAATATGTGAACCCATCGTTTGAGGCCATAACCGGTTACTCGCAGGCTGAGGCACTTGGGAAAAATCCAAGAATAATAAATTCGGGTAAACAGGAACAAGACTTCTATGAAAAAATGTGGGCCACATTACTTAAGGGTGAAAATTTTTCCGACGTGTTTATCAACGCCCGTAAAGATGGATCTATCTATTATGAAGAAAAAACCATTACCCCGGTTCGAACCGATAGCAAAGAAATAACGCATTTCATTTCCACCGGTAAGGATATATCCGAACGCATGCGAACCCAGGAACGCCTGCATTACATGGCACACCACGATGCCTTGACGAAATTACCTAATCGGACATTATTTCTGGATCGCCTGCATCAGGCTATGGCGCGAGCACACTGGCACAACCGACTAATCGCCGTGATCTTTATGGATCTGGATCAATTTAAGGAAATTAATGATAACTTTGGCCACGACTGTGGTGATCAACTTCTGATTCAGTTGACTCAACGGCTTAGCAGCAGTCTCCGTTCAGGTGATACGATTGCACGATTTGGTGGCGACGAATTTTCGATATTACTTGATGATATCGCTTCTGAACAAGATGTATCTGTGTTGGCCAAAAAAATACTCGATACTCTGGCAACACCCTTTAAGATTCATGGGCATGAGTTACTGGTCACGGCAAGTATTGGGGTCAGTATTTTTCCCTCCGACGGCAGCGATTCTGAAACTTTATTGCGTAACGCGGACGTCGCGATGTACCGAGCCAAACATTTAGGCCGTAATAATTATCAATTTTATTCGAATGAAATGAGTGCCCGTGCATTTGAACGTTTATCATTAGAGAATTCATTGCGACATGCCCTAAAACGCCAGGAATTTTTCCTGCTTTATCAACCACAGGTCGATTCGAGAAGTGGTGACATCATCAGTGTCGAAGCCTTGCTGCGTTGGCAGCATCCTGAGCTGGGCGTGGTTTCCCCTAATGACTTTGTACCATTGCTGGAAGAAACCGGTCTGATCGTCAGTGTCGGCGACTGGGCATTAAAAACAGCCTGTAAACAGGCGGTACAATGGCATCAATCCGGTTTTGAGTCATTACGCATGTGTGTCAATTTGTCTAGCCGACAATTTAACAACCCCGATTTTATTCAATCTTTTCACCGTATCATTCGTGATACAGAAATTAAACCCGAGTTGCTAGAACTCGAGCTAACTGAAAGCATGTTAATGCGTAATGCGAGTAAAACCATCAGCGCCTTAAATACGTTATCACATCATGGCATTCAAATTGCGATTGATGATTTTGGCACGGGATATTCATCTCTGAATTACTTACGCCGCTTTCCGATCTCAACTTTGAAAATTGATCGGTCATTTGTTCGTGATGTTATTGAAGATGCTGATGATGCCGCAATCGCCTCAGCCATTATTGTGATGGCACAAAGTTTAAATCTAAATGTCGTCGCCGAAGGCGTTGAAACAAAAGAACAACTTGATTTCCTGTCAGAACGTCAATGCTACGAGATCCAGGGTAATTATTTCAGTGCCGCCATTCCAGCCAGTGAAATTGCAACAATGCTTTCTACCAATATGCTTAGCAAAGACTAATCTGTCTGATATTCAGTATATTTTTTTGAACTACCCCGGACCACGTCCGCTGGGTATTTTTTTTCATTCAACTTTATTTTTTGTTCAACTAATTCGGCAAGATCGATGCCCATCCTGTCGGCCAGGCGAACCGTAAAGATGAATACATCGGCAACTTCAAAACCTACGGTCTTTAATTTATCAGGATCTAGTAGTTCACTTTCTTGTTCCGACATCCACTGGTAGTGCTCCATTAATTCACCGGCCTCGACCGCTAATGCCATGGCCAGATTTTTCGGCGCATGAAATTGTTCCCAGTCACGATCCTGGGCAAATTGGCGCAAGCGAGTTTGCAAATCACTTAAATACGTTTCGGACACCGTTTTCTCCTTGATAATTTTGCAGTGGACTACTTATCTGAACAAGATTCTTCTCCGCCAACAACACATCAACGCCTTAAAAAAATCGACAGGCATAAAAAAGCCCGAAAGGAGTATATCCTTTCAGGCTTTTCCTTCCCCTGGCATGATGCCTTATACGGCTAGCTTGATCTATTTATTCTTTATTGGTTAAAACGAACGGTGCCGCCACGGCTGATATGGCGGTTCAGCTCAAGACAGGACCAGGCATTCATATCAATTATTTTGGTCGTACCGTCCAGATATTCAATCATGGCCTTCACCGGTACACCTTGTAGCATTTCAAGCAACTTCACTTTAATAAGTTGCCCGGTTCGATTTACATACCAGTTTCCAACAACTGGAGAATTCTTTGCTATCATGATGTCCTCCCCGAATCACCACACATATAATCATATAATGGTCTTGCTCTTTATGCGGATATTTTATCAAAGGAAATGGGACACGGGTACATAAATGTGACAAATTGTTAAAGAAATAAATACCTTTATATTATCAATAACTTAATAGCCTTACTTAATAAAATAAATTAATAAAACTCGCTAGCTTGTTAATTTTTTACTCGTCTGTGACGCAACCAAATGAGGCGTCCTTCACACTTTTGATATATTTGTATAAAGTTCCGCGTTTGGCCTTATACGCAGGCATCACCCATTCGGCTCGACGCCTATCCATTTCATCATCGGTTAGATCAACACTCAGCAGCAATGACTCGGCATCAATCGTGATCACATCACCCGTTTGAATCAATCCAAGCGGACCACCTTCCTGGGCTTCAGGCACAACATGTCCAATAATGAATCCATGCGAGCCGCCCGAAAAACGACCGTCAGTAATCAGAGCCACATCCTTGCCTAAACCCGCCCCCATAATGGCCGAGGTCGGAGTAAGCATCTCAGGCATGCCCGGCCCACCTTTTGGGCCTTCATAGCGGATTACCACCACCTCGCCTTTTTGAACCTCGTTGTTCTCAAGGCCCGCCAGCATGTCTTCTTCGCAGTCATAGACCCGCGCCGGGCCGGAAAATTTAAGTCCCTCTTTGCCGGTTATTTTCGCCACTGAACCACCGGGGGCCAGGTTACCTTTGAGAATATGGATGTGGCCGGTTTCTTTAATCGGGCGTTCTATTGGCAAAAAGACATCCTGGCCATCACTTAAACCGGGCACACTGGCCAGATTCTCGGCCACCGTTTTACCCGTTACGGTCAAGCAGTCGCCATCGATTAATCCTTTTTCCAGCAGGTATTTCATCACCGCCGGGATACCGCCGACGTTATGCAGGTCTTCCATCACATAACGACCACTGGGTTTGAGATCAGCTAAAAACGGAATTCGATTAGACACCGACTGGAAATCATCCAGCGTTACCGACACATCCACCGCACGCGCCATCGCAATCAAATGTAAAACGGCGTTGGTCGAGCCCCCCAGCGCCATAATGATAACCATCGCATTTTCAAAGGCCTCACGGGTCATGATATCGCGCGGTTTAATATCGTTTTCCAGCAGGTGGCGTATCGCCTTACCCGCCTGCATACACTCATCCAGCTTGCCCTGATCCACTGCAGGGGTAGACGAACTGAAGGGTAAACTCATACCCATGGCCTCAATCGCCGAAGCCATAGTATTGGCGGTGTACATGCCGCCACAGGCACCAGCACCTGGACAGGAATTCTCAACGATGGCCTGCCGCTCCTGATCATCGATCGTACCGGCTAAATATTCACCATAACTCTGAAAGGCGGAGATAATGTCCAACACCTTGTCACCCACATGCCCCGGTTTGATAGTACCGCCGTAGATCATTAGCGAAGGGCGATTTATCCGTCCCATTGCCATCAGTACCCCCGGCATATTCTTGTCACAACCCGGGATTGATATATTGCCGTCGTACCACTGTGCGTTCATTACCGTTTCGATGGAATCGGCAATGATATCGCGCGATTGCAGTGAATAACTCATGCCATCAGTGCCCATGGAGATACCGTCGGACACCCCGATGGTATTAAAGCGCATGCCGACCAGACCGGCCTCAACCACGCCTTTTTTTACGATAGTCGCCAGATCATTCAAATGCATATTGCAGGTATTACCCTCCCACCAGACACTTGATATGCCGATCTCAGCACACTTCATGTCACTCGCGGTTAAGCCAGTACCAAACAGCATCGCCTGTGAAGCGCCTTGTGCCCGGGGCTCGGTAATGCGTGAACTGAACTTGTTGAGCTTCTTATCTGCCATTTTTTGGTCTCTCCTGCTAACGTGCCTTAATTTGAACAATCGAAAAAAGAGCCAGATTATACCGTTTTGAACTCAAAAGTGGGCCCCGAACGTTAACTCAGTCCGATTTTGATAAAAACAGGTCAATTTGGCCGTCCCACAGCCGCTATAGGCTACATAACATACCCTGGCCGAGCCCTGGCACATTATCTGCAATAACAAAGGCTTAGCTAGCGCAAAAGGATCTTCCGTTGTATAGTTTAGAAGGAGCAACGGAGGAGGACGATCATTGTCCGATTTTGCCCTGGGGTAGGAGGACGTCCCATGTTAATTGCAGTACAGAACATTGTGAAACGGATTTTTATTGTGAGTCTGATCGGCATACTCGCCTCACCGGCGATCGCAAATGTTGATCGACGCACCATGCTGCAACGTCAAATGTTTCAGGACGCGGAATATGCCTTAAAGCTCGGCCATATGAAAAAATATCGTGGCCTGGAAAAACGTCTACGTGATTACCCACTGCATTCTTATCTTAAGTACGGCGAGATCAAACGCAACCTGAGCTCAACCAATTACAAATCGATACATCGTTTTTTACAGGAACAACCCGGCACTCCGCTTGCCACCCGTCTGCAATATTCGTGGTTAAAATCCCTGGCACGTAAACGCCAATGGAAAACCTTGATCGATAATTTTTATTACACCACCGACCGTGGACTGCAATGTGACTTCGCGCGCGCCTTGTTAATGCAGAAACAACCCAAACGGGCCTACGCCGTACTCGAAGGTCTGTGGATGACGGGTAAATCTTTACCCAAACGTTGCGACTACCCAATTAGTCGCTGGCACAAGTCCGGTGGCCTGTCTCAGGAACTGGTCTGGGAACGCATTCGACTCGCGATGCAGGCACGCCGTTCACGCATGGCACTTTATTTAAGCAAGTACCTGCCCAAAGAAGAACGTTACTGGGTTCGCATGTGGGCCAAGGTGCGTCGCGACCCAAATTATGTGATGGACGTATACAGCCGTTTTCAGGGTAAGGACTCTCAACCGCTACGCTGGGTGCTTACTGACGGATTAAGTCGTATGGCTCGCAAAGATGCGCCATCGGCCGCACAGCTCTGGTACGAATGGCGGGAAGAATTTCAGTTTAATAAAACCGAGAAAGAACGCCTGGAGCGACGCTTAACCCTGGCGCTGGTAAAAGACGACCCGTTAACCGCCAATACCTGGCTCAAACAGTTACAGCTTGATGCCACGGATAAACGGGTGCATGAATTTTATATTTTAAATGCGATGCAGGATCAGGACTGGGAGATCGCATTAGACTGGATGGACAGGTTAAACCCGGAGGAAAAGCATTCTGATCGGTGGCGTTACTGGCGGGCACGTTCATTAGAGGCCGTCGGGCGACTTGATGAGGCGCGCTCTGTTTATCTGTTAAATGCTGACAACCGAAATTACTACGGTTTCCTCTCGGCTGATCGTGCCGGCATGCAATATAAATTCGATCACCGTCCGATTAACTCATCTGCTCGAGATTTATCGAATATCGAAAAAATGCCGGCAATTGAACGGGCACGTGAACTCTATGCACTGAAACGCGTGGTGGATGCCCGACGTGAATGGAACCATGCCTTACAGCATCTGGATAAACCTCAGTTATTAGTGGCGGCACAACTGGCGCATGAATGGAGCTGGCATGATCGCGCTATCATTACGTTTGCCCAGGCCAAATACTGGGACGATCTGGAAAAACGTTTTCCTTTGGCACATCAGGATTTAGTGGTAAACCATGCGCGCAAAAAAAGTATCAATCCGGCCTGGGCGTTTGCGATTATTCGTCAGGAAAGTGCCTTTACCCTGGATGCCAAGTCACACGCCGGGGCACTGGGACTCATGCAACTGTTGCCTCGCACCGCACGCGAGATGGCACGTTCATTGCGAATTCGTTTTCGCCGTAACGATTTATTAAATGCCAATACCAATGTTCGGCTCGGTATTAATTATTTAAAGCATGTGAAAGATAAATTTAAAGGCAACAGCGTTCTGGCAACCGCGGCATATAATGCCGGCGGCTACCGGGTCAAAACCTGGTTACCCAAAGACAAGATACTGCCCGCCGACATCTGGGTAGAGAGCGTGCCCTTTAGAGAAACCAAGGATTATCTAAAACGGGTATTAACCTACACCGTCATCTACGAACAACGGCTGGGCAAACGCCCGACCCCCCTGTTAGAACGGATGTTACCGATACCGGGTACCGCCACTGTCGTCTCCAAAAACACGGCAACCGATAACAACGGCGTCTGACCGCCTTCACACTTTCGGCTTCTTTTCCAGCATAACCGTAAAAAACGTGATCCTGCTCAAGGATCACGAAGACACAAATAAACTAAGGTTAAGATGTCTACACCCAACACCGATACAGTTAAGTATCGTTTGTTAAGTTGCAGGGATAAAAATGACAGAACTACTCATCTTGACCGTAATAATTTCTGGCCTGTTTAGCCTGGGTTTCTATTTAGGTAATCAGGTAGGTCGAACCGCTCATATTCGTGATGATCTTCGGCGCGCTCGTGAAGCCAATATCGTTGCCCGCATTCAAAATCAATAACTAAACCGGCTTTTCATTATCCATTGCACAAAGTGCCAATTATCCGGCCGCTATGGCTATCCCATTGGCGCCCTCAAGTAAGTTCTCTCCATGACGATATGTAACTGTAAGATCAATTACTTAGCCGAGATTCCAGAACATGAAAAACATCACCCTGGATCAACTTTCTATTTTGCTCGTCGAGCCTTCGTCGACTCAACAACGCATCATTAGTAGTCACTTAAATGGTTTTGGCGTGATGAATATTGATTCCGTCACCCATGGCTCCGCCGCATTGAGTACGATGGACAAAAACAAACATGATCTGGTGATCAGCTCGATGCACCTGGAAGACATGACCGGCACGGAGTTAGTGCAAAACATGCGCATGAACAGTGAACAAAGTGACATCCCGTTCATGCTCATATCAAGCGAAACCGATTTTCGTTACCTTGAACCTATTCGCCAGGCCGGCGTGATTGCCATCTTGCCCAAGCCCTATGAAATTGATCAACTCAAACGAGGATTGTTTTCCACTGTTTACTATCTTGATCCCGACAGTCTGGATAGCACAGAAATTGAATCGGAAAATTTAGATGTGCTGGTCGTCGATGACAGCTTCACTGCGAGAAAACATATCAACCGTGTGCTGGGTAACATGGGCATTGAAAAAATCACCAATGCCAACGATGGTAAAGAGGCCATAGAGATTATAAAAACAAAATATTTTGATCTGATCGTCACCGACTACAACATGCCCGAGATGGACGGAAAGCAACTAGTTGAACAAATACGCAATAACAGCAATCAATCGACCATCCCAATCCTGATGGTCTCCAGTGAATCCGATGACAATCGTCTTGCCGCCGTGCAACAGGCTGGCGTGTCGGCGATTTGCGATAAACCGTTTGAGCCTGAGACGGTGCGAGAGCTATTGTTAAAAATGTTAGCCTAGCCCAGGGAGGATATTTTTCTCCTCGCCTATATACAATCGTGTATTTTTACTATCACACAGGTTACAATAAACCATAACGACCATAAAAATTTAACCTGCGGGTTCTCAAAATATGCTGCGAATACTCATTTTTATTTTAAGTGCAATTCTCATATCAGGATGTGTGCCCATAGAATCGAAACAAATATTACTGGAAAAGCCTGTCGCTCTGTTCGATAAAAACAGTGTTTATAAACTCGAAGTACCACTAGCAAACCCAAAGAAAGCTGACAATAACAAATATCGCTTTAAATTTAATGATTCTCTCGTTGCTGGTTATATCGAATATGCCAGCAATAATCGTTATCTGGCCACCGTTGATACTGGTAACAACTCTACAGAACAATATGATATCGTTATCGAAAAATTTCCCCGCTCATTTTCATTTCTGTCGGATTACTATATTTTTGTCGTTAACCACATCAAAAAAGATAATATTAAGAAAATTCAGAATACTGGAGCAGGGTTTTATTTTTTTGTTGAACAGTCGCGCAGTGGTGACTGGTATTCCTATATTCCCTTATGGCCAACCAGTAGAACAATCGAATTAAGCAATAGAAAAGAACTGCTAGAATTCGCTGAAAAAATCTTTTCCCAGAACAGAGACAAGGCTGCACACGAAGCCTCTTTTTTGCAGCGGTCACGCTCGGATATCGACTATGTGCAATTACGCAAACGGCATGCACAACAGATAGAACAAGAACGGCAAATGGAACTAACGTCGCCCGCCGCTAAAGAACAAAGCAAACCAATTACAAGCCAGTAAAACACGTTACTTAATATGTAAGCTCAAGGTAACCAACTATAAACAGCACTTGCTCGTGGAAATAAAACCATGAGCTGGTCGCGTCCGGATCAACAGCAGAAAGTCATGGCCTGTGTTTTAACACACAGTTCGGGATTATACATCAGCAAACCTGCTCCATTTGGGCTTGACATCATGCTGGTTAGACCAGACTCATAAGCACAAACAGGTATTATGGGTATGAGATACTATTGTTTCTGCTTAATTTACTTAACTCGATCAGCATCCCGTTTATCTCCATCATCCGACACATCAAACAAATGCGACATATCCCTCGCCTTGGTGATATTTAATTTTTTAATCGCGTCTTCAATCGGCACCAGGTAGTTCACATTCAAACTGGCGCCGCCACTCGTAAACACACCGGCGACACTGATCGCTATCAATTCACCTTTTTCATCAAATACCGGCCCGCCTGAATTACCTGGGTTAATCGCCGCGTCAGTCTGGTAATACGTCAACTCGTCGTGTATACGAAAAGCCGAAAACACGCCCTTGGTGACGGTATTACTTAATGATTCATCGAGTGGCGTGCCTATAACGTAGATCGTGTCACCTTCGGTCAATTTTGACTTACTGATCGCCACGCTTTTTACCGCGGGCAGATTCTTAACTTCGATTAACGCGACATCGCGGTAGGGTTCTCGACGGATTACCTTGCCGGGTAGTTCCTGATTATTGACCAGTATGATGACATCACGGCGTTCACCTACTACGTGTGCATTGGTTAACACATAACCCGCCTCATCGAGTATCACGCCGCTGCCATGACCTTCAGGCGTTCGTATCGTGACGGCTACTGATTTAATTTTTTCGATTTCCTTTTTAAAAGTCGATCGTGCACTGCCATAACGAAGCGCAACATCCAGTCTGGCAAATGATTGAGCCGGAACATTCTGGCCAGGTAGCGGCGTCAAATGATCAACAAAATTTTCATCGGCAAGCAGGTTACGCGTAGCCATAGTGATGGCCCGAAAAATGGCCTTCTCTGCGCCATCGCGACGAAAGCGATCAAACTCAAAAACCGCACCTTCGGTTCTATTCGTATGTAAAACCTTTTTCGATATACGATCCACCAGACGCCACGAGACTTTCACGTAGGCCGCCGCTTTTTGGTAATGGTTCTTCCCCTGTTGATAGGAGTTACATACATCCACTCGTAATTTTGAAATGGTGGCGTGTAACGTTAAGCGACTGGAGTTCGACACACTCATTAATTTACCCGTGATCATTTGATAGTTCTCTTGCTTGAAGGCGACGATCACATCACTCATTAACGAGCTTTCTGAAACAGTGAGAAAACCCTGATCCCACACAATAGGTTTCGGATCACTACAGGAACCTCGATTTAACTGGGTAAGGGTGCCAATCTGAAAATCGGTACGATTGGATTGTTTGAGATTAACCTGTAACTCTTTAAACAACACCAGCGCCGCCTTATCTTTACCCTGATATTTAATTGGCTTCTTAATTTTAACCTGGTTAAATATTTTATCGCCGGGTGAATTGACTTTGGCAACCGCGGGCGATTTAGAGCCCGGTTTGTTACTGGATTGCTTCGGTGGGTTGTCAGCAAAATTCGTTTCGCCAGTTTCATCCACCCAGCGGTAGACTTCCGCAACCGATAGCAGTGGAGCACTAAAAAGACACGCAACCAGGAGTATTCTGAAAAGGGAGTCCATAGGAATCAATAGTAGCAATTTTCACTCGCCATAATGGCGATCAATTCAAATTCCCATGGCAAGCGCGTTATAAATTGGACACCAAATCTGATGCGAATTGACAGGAGTGGCTCATTACCAGACGATTCATGTAGGAACGGGCTCAGACCGCGAGTAAATTCCACGATATTTTCATCGCAGTCTGAGCCCGCTCATACAATAATCAAGCACAATGGTACTTAAAGTGTGCCAAGTGAATACCATTTCTATTCAGGCCAGCACACCCACTTTAACCGCCAGCTCTTCTCGGTCCGGCACCAGCAGATTTGAGGTGGCGTCCAGATCATAGGCATAGAAGTCTTTCATAAAACGATATAAGTGCTTACGGTGGTATTCGAGATGGTCTTCAAGGTCATCGATCACGTGCCGGGCCTTTTTACAGGCCTGATGCTCAGGCAGGTTAATGGTGAAGCGGCGACCATCGCACTTGAAGCCGGCCTGCAGCATGCCTAATTGAATGACATTCCACAGCTCAGAGCACACCGCAGGTGGATGATTCTCGTAGTCCAGATTGATAACGATTGCGTAGGCCAAGCCCAGTCTCCTCTCCCCTCATTCCACTTCTGGCCCTACATTGGGGTCCATTTATCGTTGAAATGTGGACTACGAAATATATAACCTTTTCATAATTACTGCCAAGGGTTTAATTTCAAGTGTTTGATATCATATATTAATCAACAGGTTATGAGGTATACTTGATATTTGATCTAAGAAAGGCTATATAAGTACTTATATTATATGTAGATCCATATTAAATGTGAGAGGAAATGGTTATGAATCAACCCATACCGGAGTACGAAGTGGAAGAGATCAGCCTGGAACAGGCGGTTTTGATGTTAGCAACAGAAGAAGAAAAGACTAAAACGGACTATAGCAAGACATCGGCTATGGTCCTTGAATATATGGCGGCCTGATTATGAGCTATTTAATACATACCCAACTGCATAAATTTGATCGCATTATCGTGTTGTTAACGATATTTGCCGATTTCATTCAGAATCTGCTGATTCACCGAAAGCGCTCGAACAAATAACCAAACCCCCAGCCTGCTTATGGATGGCGGGCACCTAATTTGAGCCGGTTTACCCTGAGCTGGCGGTCATAGCTGCGGATTAAATAAATTAATCGCGATCGATGGTCAGTGCGGCAATGATCTGGTCTTCGTACAGAATTCGATCGGCCAGTAACTCTCCCAGCGCCGACATATCCTGATCCAGTTCACTCAGATTATTGCAATGGTCTTCGCAATCGTATTTTTCGTTAAAATCAAGAATGGTCTGGGTCGTCGTGGCAATTTTCGGGTAGATATCTTCAGACAGATCCACCACATTTTTACGACGTTCGGTGCCTTCATCGATAAAGCGGTAGAGCTGGAAGTGTGCACTGGCGGTGTAATCCACAAGCGCCTCACAGAACTCCTGTAGCGCAAGCTGCACTTCCTCGTCAGGCTTGAACGGTCTCAAGCTGGCAAGCTGACTATACAGCGTCAGTGTCTCTGTACGTGATTCGAGTAAAGTTCCATGTTTAGTTTGCGCAGCGTATCGACGCTCTGCGGATGCTGGACTGGTTTGCATCCCCACCTCCTGACTGAATTAATGGGTTATTAGATCTTAGGCCCCTACTATCCTGATAATCACACCCTGTTGTCAAGCCTCGTAACCATTTGTGACACGTTTTGACCCGTATTACTCTATTCGGTCTTTCTCCCTCAAAGGAGAGAGGTGAAAACC
>UOFR01000011.1_pt1 | contig 54225 bp, 42 predicted proteins | sample 1988501 | NCBI WGS metagenome assembly UOFR01 (sample SAMEA4712194, study PRJEB27164) | hydrothermal vent metagenome | biome: marine basaltic hydrothermal vent biome; feature: marine hydrothermal vent; material: mineral | place: Pacific Ocean | collected 2011-06-14/2011-07-23 | depth 1689 m | reverse complement strand
TGGCATTATGCCTATTTGTTATCGACTATCTCTTGGAGTGATCGGTCGTGCAAGTGGTAAACGATACGTAAACGTATGGAAAATCACTCGCAGCACGATAGCTACCGCGAAGCGGTTTAGTTCAACAGTTATATAGCACGCTCGCGGTAATTGTATCCTTTAAGCCGACAATTACCGACGGAGGTTACATTTTGCGCAATTACGGGTGACCTGGCAAGCCTATTTTAGGGGGCAGTTGAGACGATAAAAGGCGATAACGTGTCTATTTAATCTTAAGCGGTAGTATTTTTAGTGGGGTCGTTGCGACAGAGCAAAAGTGTTTAGCAGTCAGGCCAAAGTGTGTTTTGACTCTGAGCCTGAATATCGATGGGAGGGTTATACAACCTGTCCGGCACACCAGCCCGATGCCCAGGCCCACTGGAAATTGTATCCGCCTAACCAGCCGGTGACATCGACTACCTCGCCGATAAAATACAGTCCGGCTGTTTTGCTGGATTCCATGGTCTTTGATGACAACTCATTGCAGTCCACGCCCCCCAGGGTGACCTCGGCGGTTCGGTAGCCTTCGGTGCCGTTGGGTTTGACTTGCCATGCCTGTAGTTGCTGGCTTATGTCATCGAAGCCAGTGTGTGGGATGGATTGTAAAGGTTGCTCAATTAAATCAGTGGCCAATAGTGTTTGTACTAATCGTTTTGGGAGTAATTGGCTGAGTACGTTTTTTAATTTCTGTGTCGGGTGGCTTGTCTGTTTTTCTTTTAAATAATCGGAGAGATTCAGGTCTGGAAATAAATTAACGGTAACAGCTTCTCCGGCCTGCCAGTAGGATGAGATCTGTAAAATGACAGGCCCACTTAGTCCTCGATGGGTAAACAGGATATTTTCTCTAAACTCGGCGCGCTCGTTACGGATGATACTGTCTACGGCTATACCCGATAATTCGGCAAAGCGTTCTTTGTCCTGTGTGTGCAGGGTAAACGGAACCAGTCCGGCGGTGGTTGGCCAGATGTGGTGAGCAAATTGTTCGGCTATTTGATAGCCGAATGGGCTGGCACACATTTTTGGAATAGACAGCCCGCCACTGGCAATCACTAAAGAACGGCTTGTATAGTTTCCAGTAGAGGTTTGTACTGTGTAGGTGTCGCCCTGATCTTTTGCAACGCTTGAAATATTTGTGTTCAGGTTTATTCTGGTATTAACCTTTTTGCATTCGGATAACAGCATATTCAGAATGTCTTTAGCACTGTCATCGCAAAATAACTGGCCGTGATCGCGTTCATGATAGGGTATCGAATATTGCTCGACCATGGCGATGAAATCCCATTGAGTAAATCGGCTTAAGGCGGATTTACAAAAATGTGGGTTGTGCGAAATATAATTATCGGCGCTGATGTCGTAATTGGTAAAGTTACAGCGGCCACCACCCGACATCAGGATTTTTTTCCCGGCGCGATTGGCATGATCCAGTACAGTAACCGTGCGGCCGCGTTTGCCTGCTTCAATCGCACACATTAATCCAGCGGCACTGGCGCCGATGATGATGACGTCTGACGAGAGGGGGTTACTCATGATACTTATATACCACGGTCAGGAGATTGCGCATAGGTAAAGGTAAGCTTAGCTATCGAAGTTTACGCACCCGAAACTTGCGCCCTTTAATCTTGCCTTCGTTTAATATCTTCAGCGCCTGTTTGGCAATGGGGCGTTCGACGGCAACATACGAAAAAGTATCAAACAAATCGATCTTACCGATCTGCTTTCCGGGTAGATTTGTATTGGCGGTCAATGCGCCGAGTATGTCTCCGGCGCGCATCTTATTTTTCTTACCGCCATTGATGCTCAGGGTCACCATCGATGGGCTAAGGTGAAAGTTTTCCCGCGTCTTTAATGAGCTGGGTTTTTCTATTCGTACCGGGCTTTTTTGATATTCTTCTATGGCGTTTACTTTGGGTGCCTCTGAGGGCATAAACAGGCTTAACGCCAGGCCTTCATTGCCGGCACGACCGGTGCGGCCGATGCGATGGATGTGTATCTCCGGATCATGCGGTAATTCAAAGTTGATTACCGCGTCGAGGTCTTTAACGTCGATGCCACGTGCAGCTACGTCGGTGGCGATCAACAGCGAGGTGCTCTTGTTGGAGAACTGTACCAGCACCTGGTCACGATCTTTTTGTTCCAGATCGCCGTGCAGGGCGAGGGCATGAAAGCCTTCCTGCCATAAGGCTTCGGCCAGTTCTTTACATTGGGTCTTGCGATTGCAGAACACTACGCTGGATTCGGGTTTGAAATGTTCCAGAAGTGAAATGAGTGTTTGCGTACGCTCGCCTTTTTGAATCTCGTAAAAGATCTGCTGGATATTTTTATTGCTGTGCAGACTTTCAACCCGAATATCCAGTGGATCACGCTGGATCGATTCACTGATGTACTTGATCTCATCGGGGTAAGTTGCCGAAAACAACAGGGTCTGGCGTTGCGGCGGGGTCGCCGAGATGATGGTCATGATGTCTTCGTAAAAACCCATGTCGAGCATGCGATCGGCCTCGTCTAATACCAGGGTGTTAATATTTCCCAGTTGCAGCGCACCGGTCTCCAGATGTTTTAGAATCCGGCCCGGGGTGCCGACCACGATATGCGGTGCGTGGGCCAGTGAATCACGTTGCGGTGCGGTTGGCGTGCCGCCGCACAGGGTCAGTATCTTGGTGTTGGCGATGCTGCGCGCCAGCCGGCGACATTCTTTTGCCACCTGATCCGCCAGTTCACGGGTTGGGCATAAGATCAGGGCCTGGGTCTGGTACTGCGCGCTTTTTAGATTGTGCAATAAACCAATGCCAAAGGCGGCGGTCTTGCCGCTGCCAGTTTTGGCCTGTGCCTGAATATCCTTGCCGTCCAGTATGGCCGGCAGGCTCTGCGCCTGGATCGGCGTCATGCTCTTGTAACCCAGTGAATCCAGGTTGTTCAAGAACTCGGGTTCCAGCGGTAAGGTGGAAAAGGGGGTGTCTGTGCTCACGGAGAAAGGTCTCGGTTGTTTCGTTAATCCCGCGCCATAAGGTGCGAGCTGGCAGCGATAATAACAGATTGGAGCTGCTCAGGTTAGAGATAAGGTGATAAGGTGCAGCAAATTAACGGGAAAACAATGAGCCTGAGTAAATTACACAATCTCGCCTGCCCACTCGATGGCGAGGCGCTGCTGTTGAATGAGCGACAATTGATCTGTAAAAACGGCCATAGCTTTGATGTCGCTCGTCAGGGTTATGTGAATCTATTACCGGTGCAACAAAAGCGTTCCAAAGACCCCGGCGACAGTAAAGAGATGGTGTTAGCCCGTTCCCAGTTTTTGAATACGGGGGTTTACGCACCGATTGCAAATAAACTGGCTGAAACGGTTAATGAGCTAACCGGTGAAACGGGTGAGGATAGCGAACGGTCTCTATTAGATGCCGGTTGTGGTGAGGGTTATTACACGGACGTGGTTTACCGATACCTGCAGAAACAAAATCCCGGTAAACTCTTCTCTGTGGTCGGACTCGATATATCAAAACCGGCGGTTCACGAAGCGGCAAAACGAAATAAAGATATCGCCTGGATCGTGGGTACCAATCGGCAGCCGCCGCTTCTAGAAAACAGCGTTGATATTATTTTGTGTGTATTTGGTTTCCAGAGTTTTGAGGGTTTCCAGAAGATATTAAAAACGGGGGGAAAGATTATTTTAATTGAGCCTGGCCCTGATCATTTAACCGAGTTACGCGAAATTATTTACACTGAGGTTAAAAAAACCGAACCGATGGATCTGAGTCATCTGGAAGAGACAAGGTTAGTTTTAGAAGATATACAACATTTAAAATTTTCTACTGGACTCATAAAAAAAGAATCGATAAAAGATTTATTATTGATGACGCCGCATTTTTTCCGTGCCAATAACGAGGGCAGAGAGACGGCCTTAAATCTGGCTGAAATTAATTTGAGTGTTGATGTGGTGATAAGGGTGTTACAAAAAAATAATCCTTAAAGTAACAGCTCATCTTCAATCGGGTGATAGCGGCTGGCCGCATTGATCAGTGAGTTCGCCGTTAACATACGCACACCATATACCTCGGCTTTCACAGAATAATTCGTTTTTACTCTATCTAATAACAGATCAAAATCCCCATCGCCTGATAACAGGATCACGGTATCCACCTGGCTGGCGACCTCCATCACATCGATGGCAATGCCCACATCCCAGTCGCCCTTGGCCGAACCATCACTGCGTTGAATATAGGGTTTGAGCTTAACCTCAAAGCCGATGTGTTTTAAGGCATCCTGAAACTTGAGTTGTTTGTCATCACTGCGTTGGGTGGCATACGCATAGGCGGTACAGATGTCACCCTGCTCGGCGATCCGGCGCCACAGCGCCCGATAATTAAACTGGCGCCCGTAAGCCTGGCGGGTGGTGTAATAGATGTTCTGCACGTCGGCAAACAGGGCGATTTTGGTCATGATATAACTCGGGTAAATACGTAAACTGGGCCTGAATTGTACCGCAAAAGGGCTTATTTCGGTCTTTTGGAGCCAAAATTCGTTAATTTTCGTAAAGATTTCAGTTTCTTAGCGAATTAGCTAGCTTTTTGAGCAGTGATACGGGTAGAATGCGCGCGATTACGTTTTATCCTGGTTTTTTTTAAGTGTCCTACCGCAGTTTTCCTGATGTGTTCCCTGTAAATTACCTCGCATGATCTGTAACAACATTTTAATTTTAATTTATTGAGGTAATACTACTATGGCAACAGGTACCGTTAAATGGTTTAACGAATCTAAAGGTTTTGGTTTCATCGCACCACAAGATGGCAGCGCAGATGTGTTTGTTCATTTTTCAGCGATTGCAAGCGAAGGTTTTCGCACCTTAGCCGAAGGTCAGCCAGTTTCATATGACGTTGAGAGTGGTCCAAAAGGCCCACAGGCAGCGAACGTACAGGCTGCATAATAACGTTTAAGATTAAGTCTTTTACGTTATAAAGAACCCGCCGATTTCGGCGGGTTTTTTTTTGAATTGATTTTACTTCTCACCCGGTGCCTTACCATATATTTCCAGCATGTCAGGTCGCTCGGTAACATAATAATGAACCCAGATATACGCATGATTAAACAGCGCAACCACAATAGCCGCTTTAGAAAATAGCAGCAGTCCGGGTAAATAAAGAATCATCAGACCAAAAACATACATACCGTTATCGGTGTATTTAAAAATGCCCCTCTTTACATAGGGCTCATTGTAATCTTTGTCAAAGTGATCAATGCCGTAAGCCCTTTCAATCGTAAAATATTTCTTAACCGAGTAAAAAAGATATATAACAAAGGGTGTAATGACTGCCGCGATACCATATCCGATGACGGGATCGATTTTTAGTGAATCACGGTTGCTGATAGCAAGAAAGATTATAAAAACTAACCTGCTCGCAAAAAGAATCGAGAAACCAGCTGCGTAAACCTTAAATGCCCTTTGCATGCCAAACCGACTGGAAAATGTTCTTTGATAGAGTTCATATCGCCAGACCAGCAAGACATAGAGCTGGTGAATAACTGGAATGGCAATCGCCAGCCAGAACCACGCTTGAGTGCTAAGTCCCCAGTATGAGCCGTGGTAAATGTCCGGGTTTTCGGTTATATAAGATCGGATAGTGAAAAAAAGAACCAGCAGTGCCAGTAAATGCCAAACCTGGTTTTTTAATATTTTATTCAATATTATTTTTGCGTCGTCTACGAAAAATTCCAGCGATCTTGCCAGCGCCTGCTGATATGGCGGGAATCACACAAAGGGCAATCGAGGTTACTAATAGCAGTCCAGCCCATAACCGGGTTCCCGGTGTGCCAACGGCATAGGCATAGCCATTTATGCCGATGTAGATACCCAGCAAATAAAGTAAAACGGTTTTACTGCCTTTTTGGAGCGAGAAATAAACAGCTCCAGCAGTCATCACAAACTGGCCAATTAAAAATCCGAGGCCACTATCAAAGGGTTCTATTTCATTGGACACAAGCGGTACCACAGCCCAGCTTATTGCCCCCAATATAATCCCCGTTGTCAGTGATATCATCGTCATTCTTGTCCAACTATAACAGGGTGCTGATTATATGTAGCCTGATTCGACTCGATTAATCATATGCGCGAGAAGAAAATAGCACCGCATCAGATCAATCGTCATGAACACATTGCAATATAAGAGGATTCTAATAAATTATGGGGAAGTTATTTTTCTGAGACGATATTTCGTGAACTTCCATCTGTTCAAAACGTCTAAGGGCTACTGGAGGTATTATGCACCTGCGAAATCCCACTCTTTTTAATAGTCGCTATGCACGCTGGATAGTGTATGGTTTTGCGATTTTTATTGTACTGTTTATTCTTTCAAACAACTCAATCTCATTTACCCGTGATAACGGATTTGATTTATCCGATGCGTTGGTACCACAAAATGAAATCTTACATGGCGGACCCGGCCGCGATGGTATTCCTGCTATTGATTATCCGCATTTTGTAAGTGCCGCGGAAGTGGATTATTTAAAGGATAACGATCGGATCCTGGGGCTGGTCTATGATGGTGTCATTCGGGCTTATCCGATTAAAATTTTAAATCATCATGAGATTGTTAATGATAAAATAAATCAACAGGCGATCGTAATCAGTTACTGCCCGCTGTGTGGCAGTGGCGTGGCCTTTGAACCTGACTTGAATGGCAATAATAGCTTCGGTGTTTCCGGTTTACTTTATAATAGTGATATGCTGCTCTATGATCGGCAGACAGAATCACTCTGGTCGCAGATTATCGGCAAGGCGATTACCGGAAAACTGAAAGGTAATGAACTGAAAATCCTGGTGCTGGAAAACACCAGTTGGTCGGCATGGCGACAACAACATCCTGCTACGCAGGTTTTATCAACGAGTACCGGATACTTTAGAAATTATGATCGTCACCCCTATGGTGACTATGATATTAATCGCGGCCTGTATTTTCCGGTTGCAAATAATAGTTCACGTTTTCATCCTAAAGAACGTGTGCTTGGCTTGCGTATTGGTGACAAGACCAAAGCCTACCCTGTATCGGAATTAGAAAAGAATGCGCGGGCGAGTTTTACCGATAAATTTTCCGGGCAAGATTTAACAATTAAGTATGATTCAAAAAACAAAACGGTGACGGTGTTCGATGCACAACAGAATGCATTAGCTGCGACGATGTTGTTCTGGTTTGCCTGGTATGCTTTTCATCCGGACACGGAAGTATTTGTTAGCCCCGTAAAATAATTGAAATGAAGTTTCTGTTCGGGTTAGAAAATCTTCCACAGGTACTATTCGTTTATTAATTCATAGCATCCTGCCACTGGAGGGCATATTATGCTTATAAATGTGGCGACTAAGAAGCGGTATTAAAATGTACTAACAGCAGGACGAAAATCAGAACAGGGGTGCCATCCCTGTGTGATGAATTACACAATGAATGGAGGTATTGTCATGAGTACAGAAAAACCTAAAATAGCCTGTTTGCCGAATGGGCCGTATTATTTACTTAATAACCTTACTCCACAACAAATCCCAAATATACAGAAATCGACGGGTGATGCCTGTACTACCATCACTGGCGTTGCCTTATGCCGTTGTGGGGGCTCAAATAATAAACCTTTTTGCGATGGTACCCATGGTACTAATGGATTCACGGATAAAAAAATCACCGACGGGGCTCTAAATAAACGCGACAACTATGTAGGCAAACAGATCACTATTCATGATAATCGCGGCATCTGTGCTCATGCAGGTTTCTGTACGGATAATTTAAGTACAGTATTTAAACTAGGTGTCGAACCGTGGATTGATGCGGACGCGGCAACGACCCAGCAGATAATAGATACCATTGCGAAATGTCCTTCGGGTGCACTGAGCTATTCGATTGACAATATTGAACATCGGGATCATGAACGCGAAGCAATGGTAACGGTAACAAAAGATGGTCCCTATGCGGTAACCGGGGGTATGGAACTGGTCGAACAACCACGCGGTGAAGGTGCATCATTAGAGCACTATACACTTTGCCGTTGCGGGGGCTCAAAGAATAAACCCTTTTGTGACGGAACCCATTGGCATATCGGTTTTAAGGATGAAAAAAATTAGTCGTTCAGGTATGGCGGACGGTACAGGATTATTTTTTAACAGGAGCTTAATTCTAAATGGAAATACATAAAGGTAGTTGTAGTTGTGGGGAGGTTGAATATGAATTTGAAGGCGAGCCGATCAATTCAGTATTTTGTTATTGCACGGCATGTCAATCCCATACGGGCTCAGATAAATGGTTTGGTGTATGGGTGCCATTGGATAAACTAAAATTTACGAAAGGTAATGTTAAAAAATATAGTCGTACGGGCGATGGCGGACATGAGGTGATACACCATTTTTGTGAAAGTTGCGCAACGACAGTTTGTGCTGAGATTACCGTCGGTAATTTTTACTCAGTAGGCGTTTCAACTCTACAGGAAAAGAATAGCTATTCACCAAACATGGTAATTTACGCGGCGTCAGCGCCAAAGTGGGCCGTATTTCCAGAAGGGGTTGAAAAGTTCGATATATTACCGCCGGGTATGGGATGAAGATAATTAGTCAGGCTGGCGAATTATAACCAGCTGATAACCAACTGAAACATAATCATTAATCTGCGCCGGTCCGGCGGCCGCGACGTTCACGTATTCCGGAAAGTCTTCGTCGGTCAGCCCCCGCCATCCGGCGTAGGTTCCGCAGACGTGTAGCTGCACGCCTTGCTTGTTTAGCTGTTGTGTCAGGCTATGTACTTTAGTTTGTTTTTTAGCTTTGTCAGTCGTTAGTGCGAATTGTTCGCTACCGTGCGTTACGATGACGACATCAATTTCTGGGAATTTATTTTTAAGTTTATCGATGTAACCATTGACCAGCGGCAGTGCCCAGTCGAGGCTATTGCTTTTGCTGGTAACGATCTCAAACACCACGCCCATGGGTTCTTCTTTTTGCGCGAGAATTTTTTCAATTTCTTCGGCATGAGGGTTGGCGTAGCTCAGGTTGCTTAGCGCCAGTAAAGTGATAAAGCCCACGAAGTAGTGACGTATTGTTTTCATTTTTTCTCTGGATTAGAAGATAAGATTAGAGATGTAGACCGGAAAGCGCGGGAAGTGTTCCTTTATTTGTGCGAAATATTGGTAAACGGACAGGAAGCGGGTGATTTATCCACCCGTTTTGGACATAAAGCGGACTATCTTTTGCGGGTTAGAATCGAACTCATGACGTTCGGGTTTGAGTTGTATCGCATTGCGTATATGTTGCTGTAGTTCTTCATCACTGCAGCCGGCACGTAAAAAGTCACGCAACGGGTACTGTTCATCCTGGCCAAGGCACATATATAACGTGCCATCAACGCTGAGCCGAACCCGATTACAGGTATCGCAGAAGTGCTGTGAAATTGGGGTGATGAAACCGATGCGTAAATCGGTGCCTGCGACCTGCACATAGCGAGCTGGACCACCGCCTGGCATCATGCCGGGAATCAAATCAAATCGTTTGGCCAGTCTGGCCTTGACGGTTTGCAGATCCAGATAGTGGTCAGTTGCTTCGCGGCCCGTAGAGCCCATCGGCATGGTCTCGATGAAACGCAGGGTGAAGCCATGTTCGATGCAGAATTCGACCATATCCTCGAATTCGTTGTCATTAATGCCCTTGAGGGCCACGGTATTGATCTTGATTGGCTTAAAACCAATGCCTTTGGCGGTCATCAGGCCGTCCATCACTTTACTGAGTTTGCCGCCAGTGAGGCCCTTGAAGCGGTCGCTTCTCAAGGTGTCGAGACTAACGTTGATCCTGGAAATCCCCGCTGCCTGAAGCCCTGCAGCTTGTTTGGCAAGCCGGGTCGCGTTTGTGCTAAGAGACAAATCTTCAATTCCGGGCAAATTTGAGAGTCTACCGGCCAGCTCAGCCAGGTTATTCCTGACCAGAGGTTCGCCACCGGTTATGCGGATTCGGCGTGTGCCTAACGCGCCAAATGCGCGGATAATGCGTTCGATTTCATCGAAGTTGAGCCATTCTGCGGGTTCCTGGAAGTCCTTGAAACCCTTTGGCAGGCAATAAGTGCAGCGCAGATCACATTGGTCGGTGACCGAGAGGCGTAAATACTCGATTTGTCGACCAAAACTGTCTGTCAGGGTGGTTTGCCGGGTCATCGCTCAGTTATCTCTCTCAATCGAATTTGGCTGTGGAAAGTATAGTGTAAAGCCGCATTTTCGCAGCCCCACCAGCTATATCAATAATACCTAATATATAGATTAGTCTAATTGATCTCGCGCAAGTTCAACTGGATTTTGGTGAGTAATCGGCTGTTGATTTACAGGGATCGACTAAGTCGCAGTTCGTGCAGGCAATACAGCATGGCAGTGAGTACCAGCAGTGCACCAGCCTGATGCAGAACGCCTAGCGATACGGGAACCTCCATTAACAGCGTACTGATGCCAAGAATGATCTGGATTATGAAGGTGATTAAAAGCAGATGAAAAGCCATATGGCTTTTCTGGTTCAGTGGAAACTTTGATGATTTATACCAGACAAACGGAATGTAAAATATCAGTACGTAGGCGATGATGCGATGATCAAACTGAATGGTGGTCGGGTTTTCCAGAAAATTCAAATAAAACGGCGACATGGAAAATAAACCTTCCGGGATAACGGCACCGTTCATTAGTGGGAAGGTATTAAAGCCCAGACCGGCGCGCGTGCCGGCGACAAAGGCGCCACTGATGATCATCAATATAATCAGTGACATCGCGATTTTACTGTGTCGACGCAGGGATTCGACGCCGCGCACCCACCCATTGCGCGGGTGCGGTCTTAATAAACCCCAGGCGACCCATAATATATAAGCGTAAATCAGCAGGGCGGCACCGAGATGAGCCGCCAGTCGATACTGACTAACATGCGGATCGCTTACCAGACCGCTTTTTACCATGTACCAACCGAGCAGACCTTGCAGTCCTCCCAGCACAAACATCACGATCAGTTTTGGCATGAGTGTTGGGCGCAATCGTTTGTGAAACAGGAAATATAAGAAGGGCAGCAAAAAGGCCAGGCCAATAAATCGACCGAGCATGCGGTGCGAGTATTCAAAAACAAAGATGCCTTTGAAATCATCCAGATTCATGTGCAGGTTTTTTTTCTGATACTCCGGGAACTGCTGATATTTGTTAAACGTGTCCTGCCATTCCTGTTCGTTTAATGGCGGGATGGTACCCATAATCGGTGCCCATTCAACCATCGATAAACCGGAACCGGTTAAGCGTGTCACCCCGCCCAGAATCACCATGGCAAAGATCAGGGCGGCGACCGAGATTAGCCATAAGGCAATGGCGCGATCGTTATCTTCAAGTCTGGGTGCGTAATCTATCATTCTATTTTACTCAAGCCCTAAATATAGTGCGGTTAGACCGGGGGTCTCTATGTCATATCTAACACATTGATTTTACTTTTAAAAACCAGTTTTGCAAAACATATTAAGCATTCTACCTTAAATTAATAGATTAAATTAGGCTCAGTTTGTTGATCTGCTCGTTTTAGCACGTGATCAGGATAAATATTCGCCGTCACGGTATTTACGAGCTAATCGATGTGAGTGTCAACAAAGCCCTTTCTATTCGCTAGTGTCCATATTAATCTAGTAAAAATATAAAGTTATCTCATAACGGATAAACCGCTTTTGGTCTTGCAACGTTATGTTATCAACGCGAATAAATTAAATGGGTCGATTGTCATATTTCGTCAGATTTTGTCATGCCTCATCATCTTGATAACGTACGCTCGTTAGATTAATAACCTATAAAAACACTAATAATTATTAATTAAAGGGAGTTGGAATGGAATTTTTTCATAATAAGTCGATTGCTATTAATCGCCACATTAAATTTATCCCGGGATTGATAGCGGTGATTGGGCTGGCTGGCTTGCTGCTTATTCTGTCTGCCTGCGATCAAACCGAGACTTCGTCAAAACTCGCACCGGTTACTAACGAGCGGGGCTGGTCTGAGCAAATAAGTGCCCATAGCAGCGGCAGAATTTCAAAATATGCGCCCATTTCTATTCGTTTTGTGCATGATGTGATCTCTGCTGATAAGGTTGGTGCCGATGCGATTGGGATATTACAGGTTTCTCCACCGATTTCGGGTGAGCTTATTTTCAACAGTAAACGCGAGATCACCTTAACCCCGGATAAGCCACTGACTTCCGGGCAACTCTATCGATTTAAATTACACAGTTATGACTTTATCGATTTTCCTGAAGAATTAAAAAGTTATGAATTTGATGTTGGAGTTATTAAACAAAATTTTGATGTCGTGATCAGGGGCATCAGCGCTCAGCTTAATAACAAAGGTAAACTGAAAATAACCGGTGTGGTGACCACGGCCGATAAAGAAGATGCGGCTAAACTGGAGAAAGTGTTATCGGCATCATTTAAAGGAAAAAAGCTCGGGCTGGATTGGCAACATAGCCCGGACGGTCGACAGCATCTGTTTGTTATCCCCGCAATAGATCGTGATAAAACCGAGGCCGCGGTGTTGCTTAGCTGGAACGGGAAAGTGATCGGTGTCGATAATCGTGGTGAAACGAAAGTTGATATACCGGTGCAAGGTAAATTTAAAGTATCAACCGTGCGGGTGGTTAACGGTAATCAACAATACATCGAAGTTCAAATGACCGATGTGATCGATCCCAGCCAAAACCTGGCGGGACTAGTGAAGTTTAGTCAGGGCGAGTTTCGAACCGAGGTTGATGGCAATATATTAAAAGTGTATCCCAATGCGGGTATCGTTGGCGAAGTCAGTGTGACGCTCGATGCGGCATTAAAAAGTTCGCTGGGTACCAAACTGGCTGAGCAGGTAAGTCGTAGCGTGGTGTTTACCAGTCAGAAGCCCCAGGTTCGTTTTGCCGGTAAGGGTGTGATTCTGCCCGAGAACCAGGTATTGGCGATCCCGTTTGAGGCGATCAATGTCCATTCGGTGCAGGTCTCGGCCATGTTGATCTATGAAAACAATATCGGGCAGTTTCTACAGAACAACCAACTTGATGGACAGAGTAGTATTACCCGCGTTGGTCGTTACCTCTGGAGCAAGACCATCAAGCTTGATTCGGCGCAGGCTGATAAGTGGAATCGATATAATATTGATGCGACTGAATTATTAAAAAGTCATCCGGGTGCCCTGTTTAGACTGGATCTTTCTGTAACTCGCCGCAACTCTGCTTATAGTTGCAGTGAAGCCGAAAATACCGTGCCCTTTCCGAAACAACAGCCCATGGTTAACTACGAAGAATCTGATGTTCGTCAGTCGAGCAACTGGGATAACTACGAACAATTTTACAATGAAGATTACTATCGTGGTTGGGAAGAGCGCCAGAATCCCTGTAAAGACTCATATTATAAATTCGAATCAGCGACCAAAGCCTACCGTAACTTTATGGCTTCGAACATTGGCCTGTTAGCAAAACGGGGGGAAGGTAATCACGTACATGTGGTGGCGACCGATCTTTCTACCTCCAAACCACTGCACGGTGTATCAATTGAGTTTCGTAATTTCCAGGATCAAAAACTGGCTACTTTGGATACCGACAAAAATGGTTTTGCCGATGCCGAACTGAGTGGTCGACCTTTTTATATCATTGCCCGTTCCGGCAAACAGGTTGGCTATTTAAAAATGAGTGCAGGTGCTGCCTTGCCTACCAGTCATTTTGATACCGGTGGTCAAAAGGTAAAGCAGGGGATTAAAGGCCTGATCTACGGCGAGCGCGGAGTATGGCGGCCCGGCGATGATATGCACATGACCTTTGTACTGGAAGACAAGCAAAATAACATTCCCGATAATCATCCGGTGACGATGGAGTTATATAACCCCAAAGGTCAGTTGATCGAGGCAAAGACCAACAGTAAGCCGGTAGGTGATTTTTACAAGTTTAAATTTACCACCCGTGAAGATGCAGAAACAGGTAACTGGAAAGTCAAAGCTATCCTGGGCGGAAATAATTATGTTAAGTCGGTCAAAGTCGAAACCGTGGTGCCGAATCGTCTTAAAATCGATTTGAAGTTTCCTGAAGAACCATTATTGCAACATAATATTCCGAGTAAGATCGGTTTATCCAGCCAATGGTTGAGTGGTGCTATTGCCGGAGGTCTAAAAAGTGAAGTCGCGGTGCGTTTGATTCCGATCAAGACTCGATTTGATCGTAATTCAGATTACCGGTTTGATGACCCAGCGCGAAAATTTAATTCAGAAGACACAACAATTTTTGAAGGTGAGTTGGATGCGAAAGGCAATGTTGAATTCGAAGCCAACTTAAGACCGGCTACCCCTGCGCCGGGTATGTTGACCGCCAGTTTTAACAGCAAGGTGTATGAAAAGGGTGGTGCGTTTAGTATCAGTAATGTGCGGGTGAAGTATCATCCTTACACAAACTACGTTGGTATAAAATTACCAAAAGGTGATGCTTCACGTGACATGTTATTAACCGATAAAAAACACGTAGTCGATATTGCCAGCCTGAATGCAAAGGGTGAACCGGTCTCGCTGGATAAGGTGCAGGTTTCTCTCTATAAAATAGACTGGAAATGGTGGTGGGATCAATCTGGCGATAATTTAGCGCAATACTCAAGTGCCTATTACAACCAGCACCTGAGTCAGGGCACGATCAAAACAAAAGATGGTCAGGGTAAATGGGAATTTGAGATTAAATATCCAGAGTGGGGACGCTATTTAATCCGTGCCTGTGATGTAGCCGGTAATCACTGTACCGGCCAGATATTTTATATCGACTGGCCGGCCTGGGCGGGTAAGGCGCGCGAGTCCAAGGGCATTGGTGCGACCGTATTAAATTTCTCTGCGGATAAACCAAAATATCAGGTGGGTGATACGGCAAAAATTAAACTGCCAGAGACCTCACAGGGACGTGCGCTGGTCAGTGTTGAAAACGGTTCGCGTTTAATTTCACAACAGTGGGTTGAGTTTAGCAAAACCAGAACGACCTTTGACGTACCGATAACAGCCGAGATGAGCCCGAATGTTTATGTCTCGGTGACTTTAATTCAACCCCATGCGAATAAAGATAATGATCGACCGATCCGGTTGTTCGGGGTAACGCCGTTACTGGTCGAAGATCCAAAAACTAAATTGACGCCGAAACTTACCGCGGCCGATGAATGGCGACCCGATACAAAGGTTGAGGTTGAGATCAAGGAGGAAAATGGTAAGGCCATGACCTATACCATTGCCATCGTTGATGAAGGTCTGTTGGGTCTCACCAATTTCAAGACACCAAAATTACATAAGTTCTTTTATCGAAAAGAAGCGCTGGGGGTTAAAACCTGGGATCTGTTTGATGAGGTTACCGGCGCCTATGGTGGCGAGTTGGAACGACTACTGTCATTAGGCGGTGATGAGGCAGAAGATGAAGCCGGCGATAAAAAGAAACGTCGTTTCCCTCCCGTCGTACAATTTCTCGGGCCATTCGAGTTAGCCGCAGGCAAGCAGGCCAAACACGAAGTCACCATACCGCAATATCTTGGTGCGGTCAGAGTGATGGTAGTGGCCGGCCAACAGGGTGCGTATGGTTCCACTAAAAAATCCATATTTGTTCGCCAACCATTAGGCATGTTAGTTACCTTGCCGCGCGTACTGGGCCCGGATGAATCATTAACCGTGCCGGTATCTCTTTTTGTGATGGACGAGTCGATCAAGCAGGTCACTCTTAAGCTGGAAACTGATGATCACTTTGAGATTATGGATAAGGCCTCCACGTCTATTAAAGTAACGGGTCTGGGTGAGCAAATAGGTTTTATTAAGGTCAAGGTAAAAGACAAACTCGGTAAAGGCTATTTCAAATTTACCGCCACCAGTGGTGAGCATGTAGCGAAATCAGAAGTTTATATTGATGTGCGCAGTCCCAATGCGGCGACCAATCGTCGTTTGGTGAAAACCTTGCAACCCGGTGACATCTGGGACACTCAGGTCAAACCGCATGGTATTAGCGGAACCAATAAAGTGAGCCTTGAGCTGTCGAGCATCCCGCCAATGAACCTGGAAGGACGCTTACAATATCTGATTCGTTATCCACATGGTTGTCTTGAACAAACAACGTCGGCTATTTTCCCGCAGTTATTCCTCGGCGATGTGATGAAGCTAAGCCCGACGCAAAAAGAGGCGATAGAGAAACATGTTGAAGCGGCGATTCAAAAGATACAACGGTACCAGCAACTCAATGGCGGCTTTAGTTACTGGCCGGGTAGCAACCATTATAATAGCTGGTCCAATAGTTATGCCGGACACTTTTTAGTCGAGGCAAAAAAACGTGGCTATTATGTACAACCCCAGGTGATCGCGAACTGGATAAATATCCAGAAATCCATTGCCTCCGGCTGGATAACCGGCTCAGAAATATCCGAGCTGGATCAGGCCTACCGCCTGTACACTCTGGCGGTTGCCGGTACACCGGAGTTGGGTGCGATGAATCGTATGCGTGAGACGAAATCCAGCAGCAATACCGCACGCTGGTTATTAGCTGCGGCATACCAGCATATGGGGTTAAAAGATGTGGCCAGTGAAATGGTGAGTCGCGCAGACTTAAAGGTCGAGGAGTATAGCCTGGCCGATCTTACTTTCGGTACGGCCTTGCGTGATAAAGCGATTCTGTTAGAGAGCCTGTCATTAATGCAACGGTGGGATGAAGCCAAACCCCTGGCGGATGAGATTGCCCGGGAGTTATCAGCTGATCGCTGGTATAGCACCCAAAGCCTGGCCTTTTCGCTAGTCGCGATGGGACATTTTGTTGGTCAGGGCGTTGCTAATAGTGATATCAGTTTTGAACAGATCATTGCGGGACGTGAAGTTGAAAAGGTGAATGTTGATAAGCCAGTGCATTTACAAACGCTGACGGGATTTCCGGATGAGGGTAGTACGGTGGTCGTGACCAATACCAGTGAGCGCATTTTATATGCGACCATCAATGTAAATGGCATCCCACGTGCAGGTGAAGAACAAAGTAGTCGCAGTGGCATGGCGATAAAAGTTAAGTATACCGATATGGAAGGCGATCGAATCGATGTGACCCGTATACGTCAAAGCACTAATTTCATTGCCCATGTGACGGTGCGTAATCACAGCAATTTCAAGATTGATAATCTGGCGTTATCGCATATCGTGCCCTCTGGTTGGCAAATCCATAACCCGCGTATGGCACAGGGTGATGATGATGTGTTACCCGCGGTCGATTTTCAGGATATACGCGATGATCGTATCTATACCTATTTCAATCTAAAGCGCGGTGAGAAGAAGCAGTTTAAAGTGCAACTGAATGCCTCGTTCCTGGGACATTATTATTTACCCGGTGTGCATGTCGAAGCCATGTACGACGCAACGACCAATGCACGCAGCAAAGGTAAATGGGTGGATATTGTTAAGTAGATAACATCGATTTGATCGACATTGGCCTGGATTTTTGTAGGAGCGGGCTCAGACCGCGATTAAATAATCATTCAAGGAGAATTTATCGCGGTCAGAGCCCGCTCCTACTCGATGATTTACAGTATTTAAAGTGGGCACCTTTTCGGAACCGTTATTGAGAAAAGTTTAGAGAACAATAATGTTTAAACGACACCTCATCGTCATAACCGTTGTCATTGCCAGTATCTTTTACTGGCAATGCCTGCCGCAGCCGTTGTTTGATAAGTCGGTGTCAACGGTGTTGCTGGATAGAAATAACCAGTTGCTGTCGGCACATATCGCCACGGATGAGCAGTGGCGGTTTCCGACTATAAGCAAGGTTCCGGAAAAATTTGAACAGGCTATTCTGACTTTCGAAGATAAGCGTTTTAATTATCATCCAGGTGTTGATCCGATGGCGATGGCGCGTGCGCTGTATCTAAATATTTCCAATTGGCGCACGGTCAGTGGTGGCAGTACGATCAGCATGCAGGTTATTCGTCTGGCGCGCGATAACCCATCACGCACCGTATGGGAAAAATTGAAAGAGGTTATTCTGGCAACCCGGTTAGAATTCTCGTATAGCAAAGACGAAATCCTCGCCCTGTATGCATCCAATGCGCCGTATGGAGGTAACGTGGTTGGTCTGGAAGCGGCGAGCTGGCGCTACTTTGGTCGCACACCGGAACAGTTATCCTGGGCGGAAAATGCAACCCTTGCGGTATTACCGAATAGCCCGGCGCTGATTCATCCAGGTCGTAATCGTTCGCGTCTGAAAGCGAAACGTGATGCCTTGCTGGCCAGTCTGTATGAAAATAAAATATTAACCGATATTGAATACAAGCTGGCTGTGTTAGAGCCCTTACCCATCAAACCCAAACCGATACCACATCATGCGCCGCATTTGTTATCGACCTTGATGCGTGATAATGATTCTGCGCGGATCAAAACGACCCTGTTACGCACTGAACAAATCAAGATCGAGCGACTGATGTTACATCATGCTAAATATTTATCGTTACGGGACATACATAACCTGGCGGCACTGGTGGTTGATAATGATACGTTTGAGGTGGTGGCCTATGTGGGTAACAGCCAATTTGGCAAATACTCGGAACATGGTCATGCTATCGATATCATTCATCGGCCACGCAGTAGTGGCAGCATCTTAAAACCGTTACTGTATGCGCGCATGATTCAATCAGGAGAAATTTTGCCGGATACCCTGATCGCCGATATGCCAACCCAGTACTCGGGTTATATGCCTGAAAATTATGATCGGGAATACCGCGGTGCGGTACCGGCAAAACTGGCTTTGGCGCGATCACTTAATGTGCCGGCGGTACGAATGCTGCGCCAGCACGGGGTATCACGTTTTTATAATTATTTACAGAAAACGGGCATGCGCAGCTTAAGCCGTCCGGCCGATGACTATGGGCTAACTCTGATTTTAGGGGGAGCCGAGGCAAATTTATGGGATATGGCATCAATCTATGCCAACCTGGCGGCAACCGCCAAACTGGATCGTTATGAATTAGATGCACGTTACAAAAAAATTCGTGTCAACGCATCAGAAAAAGCCGGTCAGGGAAACCGGTCACAGATTAGCCCTGCTACCGCCTGGTTAACCATGAAGGCATTAATGGAAGTAAGTCGCCCCGGTACAGAAAATCACTGGCGTGAATTTAACAGCAGTCGCAAGGTAGCCTGGAAAACCGGAACCAGTTTTGGTCTGCGGGATGCCTGGGCGATTGGCAGTGATACGCGTTATACCGTTGCGGTATGGGTGGGCAATGCCAGTGGTGAAGGTATTGCTGGTTTAACCGGGGTGAGTAGTGCCGCGCCGATTATGTTTGATATATTTAACAAACTGGATAAGCCCGAGCAGGATTTTCGTGCGCCACTGCACTTGATGAAGCGTGTGCAAATCTGTAAAGATAATGGCTATCTAAGTAATGCGAATTGCGCGAGCAAAGAGGTGTGGATTCCACGTGAGAGCCATTTTCAAAAAACCAGCCCGCATCATCGTTATGTGCATCTTGATAAAAATAAACAGTGGCAGGTTAACAGTCGTTGTGAATCAGTCAACAACATGAAACATGTAAGCTGGTTCGAATTACCGCCGGGCCAGGCCTATTACTATAAACAAACCCATAGCCAGTATCGGCCCTTACCAAAATTGCGTGCAGATTGTCGCGCGACAATAGCCTCGCAACAACATGGGCCGATCGATATCCTTTATCCCTTACCGGGTACACGTATTTACATTCCGACTGATCTGGCCAGCCAGAAAAGCCGCACCATATTTGAAGCGGTGCATCGGCAGAGTAGTGCGACCCTGTTTTGGCATCTGGACGAAAAATATTTAGGCGCGACGGAAAACTTTCACAACCTGGCCTTGAATATCAAACCCGGTAAACATGTTCTGACCGTGGTTGATGATAATGGTTTTCGAGTTTCCAGGCGATTTGAAGTGTTGGGACGGAATTAAACGATACCAGACCTTTGCTGAAGCAATTATTTTCCGCGTTCGTTTTCACCTAATTCAAGGTACCAGGTGGACAGGATATCCTCCTTTTCATCCTCATCGGGGTTCGTTTTACGCATCATCGCCTCGACCCGCGCCCCTTTAATGGCCTCCTGGTCAATAACTTCAGGGTAGAGACGATGCTGGGCATCGACTAACAGGGCCTGTTTGCGAGCAAGTTGCTCAAAATACTGGCGTTTTTCGGCGGTCAAATTAGGTAATAACAAGATCCAGGGGGCCTGCCAGTCAATAAAGGCATCGCGTAAGCGATTAAAGTCATCATTATCAGTGATTTCACTGATAAAGAGTTCTGGAAACGCCGAGGCCGAGAGGATACTGCCCGTGTCTTCGTCTTTACTGTCTGCACTACTCAAAACCGTGGCTACGTGTTCTGCGCTGCCGTTATTTTCGCGCTGATACCAGCGAGCCTGTTGTGGAAACCCAGCGGCCATGTTGATATGTAACATCAGCATTTCAGCGGCGGTCATGTCTTCACCGATGACAACATCGATGTCGGGTCGAAACGTCTTTTGGCAGTGATTGCCGGCACGCCATTGGATGGGTATGTTTAATTTGATCTCGTGCGGCTGGGTGACGCTATGCAGTAAGGCCAGGGGTTGTTGGTCGGTATCGAGTAGCCAGAGTTCATAGGTGTCGGAAAATCCAAACGGTAATGAATCGTGCAGGTCTAATACGGCTTCATAGACGATGGCCCCCATTTCTTCCAGGCGCTTAAAATCCGAGGACGGAAAAATGGGGCCGCGACATAGACCTTCTTCCTGCGTCCAGCTGCCATAGCGAATGTCACTGGTCTGAATATATTGTCCGGTCGGCAGGCCCTTGAGCCGATCATCATTGTTGACATAGATCTCCCATCTCACGCCGTCGGTGGTAACCGCCTCGGCCGCTTCAAAACAGATAACGTTCATTACTCCGCGGAAGGGATTGAGCAGGCGCTGGGAAAAACATTCGACGTTCATTGTCACGCTGTTAATTCTTATCCATAATTTATACAGGCACTAATAAAATAATAGCTGAAAAAATATAACGATTCTTAAAGGCTGGTTACTATACACTTTTTGATTAATCCTGGCTGTGAAGGTGTAGGAGCATGCCGTATATCGCTTGTAGCCGCGAGCTCGGACCGCGAAGATGTAAACCTGTTTTGCAATTAACAATTGCGCAAAGTGGATACCATACAGGAATCAATATTTTGTCATAAAAAAAGCGGTTCAGGCTCCTGAACCGCAACGGGGGAGAAGCAGTGCAGGACACTGCTCTTGGAAATAGTTTAATCTGTAACCCGTACCCCCCAAACGCGACTTTGAATAAATTCTGTTCTATGCAGTATTAATCCAATGCCGCCTTGCAATGCCGCAGCCATCAGGGCAAGCCCTGATGGTGCGACGGAGGGTCTTGTTATAGACCCGCCTGTGTCTGAGTTTCGTCAGTCATGGCTTGAGCTGACCTGGAGTCATTTTCATTTTCGGATCTGGCCTGCTCATCGTCACGAGTGTTAATGGCCTTGAAATCTTTACCCGCGCCTTCATCGACAATACAGTCGTATGTATCACCTGCGCTTAGTTTATCAGGACATGGTTCTGCCATAGCAAAACCGCTTATCGAAAATAGTGCTACTGCACTTACTGTATTTATTAAAGTATTCATGATTTATTCCTCACCAACGTTTTATTTCTATTAAAAATGTCATTATTAAAATCATAACGACGCGATACAAAAAACAACAAAATTAAACAACGTGTTCAGGTAACTGCTCTGGGTTAATCACCCGGTCGGATCTCATCCCGCCCGAGTGATAACGCCTACCTAACTAACTTCATCCCTGTGTAGAAACTCCTTTATCCCTGTTTACGACTGGATACTGGTTGACTTGTAAATGCGTACGGTTTCGGAACATGGTAAAACATTCAGATTGGTGGCCAATGCCTTACGACAGCGCAGATAAGTACTTGCCGCCTCAGCCATGCGCCCCTGTTTAATATAAGCCTTCATTAATTCCTGGTAGAGTGTTTCTGAAGTGTTTTCCAGCTCCACACCGCGTAGCAGGATAGCAATCGACAGATCATTGTTATCCTGATGTTGCCAGTACCGGCCCAGTCGAATTAGTAAATGAGTAAAACGGGCATTCAAACTCTCACGTAATGACAATGTCCAGGGACGGACGTGATCGTTATGCAGGAAATGCCCCTGATATAATTCTAAAACATGATCGGTTAACTGATGAATGAGATCCGGATTATTGGACATGCGATGCAACTCGCCATCGATCTGACCGACTGTGCGATCAAACTCCCAGATATCAACCCAGACAAAATGCGGGTCGAGGGTTAACTGGCTACCGTGCAACACCAGAGCCTTGTAGTGATTTAACATCTTACGTAAGCGGTGCAAGGTCGTATCAAAGTTACGACGAGCACTATCGCCTTCGGCATCTGGCCATAAGGTATCAATGATCCTGGTCCGATTAACCTGCTTTCCCCCAAAGGCGATTAAGGCCTTCAACAGGTCAAACGGTTTGTTATAGCCGGCACGCGTGTAAGACAGAACCTGATCGCCCACCTGGACAGAGAAATCACCCAGGGTAGAAATCTTCACCGGTTTGTCGACCTTGGTATTAATGTCGATGACATCCGGGCCATCCATCATTAAGGTGTTTAAACTTTGTTTGACATACTCTTTTTCGATGCCCTGTTGATAAGACCAGATTAACAGATCCTTTACGAATTGATTGTTCAACAACTTCAGATGAGCACAACCTTGTTGCTTGCATAACTGTAAGGCTGTCTTCATCGCCGAACGGGCCTCATTGTGACCATCTTCCTGCTGCAAGGCATAATGCGCTTCTAGCATGGCCAGCACAGGCTGTTGTGCTCCGGGTGTGGTGCTTGTATTCAGTACTTGCGTATTCATAACGTTTCCCCTTACTACTTTTTCCTAAAATGTTTCTGATAATTTAATCTTAGGTCGATCAGGTCTTTGCTGCTGTGAGATAAGATCATCGCCTGATGTGATAAATTCACGTCTTTAGTGTCTGTTTTATCGTCGCTTTAACGGGAAATCTAATTCCCTCTCCCCCAGGGAGATGGTTAGGGTGAGGGTACATAAACCCAGCAAAACCCATTCAATCCAGGCAAGAATCACAGACATAGTACGGTTGAGGAAGGGAACTGTATTGGTCGCCAAAGGAATAAAGCCTTCCATGGCGCCCCTCATCTATCCGTGATGGGGGTAATATAAGTGATTGATTCTAATAAAGATGTGACAAAATAGGGGGCAGGATTGTGACTTATTCACCTATTTGGGTTTATCGTCCCTGCTAGCTGTCCCGTCATACCCGCGGGGCACATTTCCCACGTAGGTGGGAATCCATGGTTGAGAAAAGCAAAGGTTCTTAATAACGTGAAGGTGTTGATATTTTTCGTGTGAGATAAAAAAAACCAGCCCGAAGGCCTAATGCCAGTCAGTTAAGCTGACTAGCATTTTTTTTAGCCGGATATTTATTCGGTCGGGCTCTTGCCTCTTGCGGATGGGCTCGATGTTCTCGCCGGTGAGGTAAGACAAACATGTGGGCCATCTGTCTGAGACGATAAATATCTTGAGGAACGGTTTTATCATTATTAGCAATGATGAGTGCACCTTTTATAGTTTCTACATTCCCATCTTCATCAATGACCAAGCCACCTGGGATAAAGTGAATACTGCTAATTAGTGCATTGGGATCTTTTTCGGATGGGTCAGCTTGGGATATTGCAAGATTGCTAAAAAATAAAATTGACTCGAGTAGTGCGTATTTTATGTACTTCTCCTTCAGAAATTAATTTCCGTGTTAGTGCGACTAGTTTAGTTGGGGGCTCATAGGATTATGGGGTATATTTTGGTGGAGATAAAGAAAGGAAGTATATTTGTTGTAATTAAGGAAGATACCTGGATTACGTTACTATTTATAATCCTTAACTGTTATGCGAGATAAGCATTGATATGCGCGAATGGTGTCGGGCCTTGAAGTAGCGTGTACGGAATGTGCCACTACAAGATCAGACCTGTATTCTTGTATTTATTAGGGAGACGGTGACAAATAGTGTTGAAAATGTTTTTCATATGCCACCGCTCCCTTTATTGTGTTATTGGTATGAGAAAAAATCGGCCGAAGCCCGATGTAAATAACATAACATAAACTAATTATTAATATTCAATGGATTATACAATTAGTCGGGTACCCAATTAATTCGCCTAATGATGGGTAAACAAACCAACAGTCTGACCCGTATCCAGATGTAATTATGATTTGTTCTCGCGGAATGACGGACTTTAACGGACCACAAATATTGGCAGATTTTGGAGCTTTTTTACAACCTGCTCCCCATTTTTTTTCTCGTGGGTTAGTGCAGGTATTACAACTCTTTACGGCCTCGCCATTATTATCAAGTACAAAAAGACCTCGGTCATTTGTGAAGACAAGCGCTAGTTTGACATCATGACTCCATTGCTTTGGAAATTCTAACTTATCTTTTTTTGCTTGATATTTTCCAATTACACCCTGTGAATACAGTACTGTCAGGATAATAGCTAGTATTGCAAAAATCCATGCGATTAGTGGTGATTTGAATATATTGATTATCATAGTGGATCCCCTATTATAGTGTTAAGTTTAGGTTTAGGTAAAGTGTGCGGTCTGGCACAAACTGTGGTTGTGCTGGATCACTGGTTTGAAAATTTCTGTCCTGGAAATTGAACTGGCTATTTGTAATATTTTTTAAGAGTAAATTAATTTCGCCACGTCTATTCGGAAACCTATAGCCTACCCATACATCTGTCGATATAAATTGTTCGCGGTAATCAGTGGAAGAGAGACGAGTCTCTTGGTCTACTCCTGTTGCTATTATGCCTGTATGTATACCGTTTGAATTAGTGAGCTTGACAGAAATTGGTAATGATTGCGTGCGGACCATATCTGGCATAGATGGTAGAACGGTTTTAGATTCATAACGATCAAATATATAGCTAGCGCTAACTGTAATATTCTTTGAGATAATAGAATTTAAATAAACACGGTGCAGCAATTCATATTGTTCAATATCGACAGAATTTGGTGCATACGTTAACTCTCTTCCGGTGAGCTCAATACCATAAGCAACGTTATTAGAGGATTTTGAGTCTAATGCTATTCCGTATCGAGTAGAAACGACGCCATCAAAATCATTAAAAAACTGGTTAAATCCTGCAACTTGAGATGGTTCAATAGTCTTGGTATTTAATGTGGCTCTTGTTAATGATTTGAATGCAGCTAGTCGTAGAGTGGTATCGTTACTTATGTTAACTATTACTCCAAGCTTAGGGCTAAATAGATCGCGCTCTTTAAGTATTTGGCTGTTGAAGTCATCATATGATGCACCAAGTATAATTGTTAAATTGGGTAAGATCGTTAGATTGTTGTATGAGTATATATTATTGTTCTGCCGTTTATCGCTATTTGAGACGGTGGATGAAGGTCCTAACGGTGCTCCACCAGTAAATACTTGTGAGGTTACTGTTCTATCTCGATCTCTCGAAAGGTTACCAGCACCAAGAATATATTTAAATTTAGTATTTGTATGCAAATATTGTATTTCAGATGTTATACCACTCTGATTCGAGTTATTGTCTAGAATAACTATTAAAGGATTTGGAAATGGAAAAACGATTCCCTGATTTCTTTCTATATGTGTAACATCTTTTTCATTATTATCTGATATGGAAATAAGAAAATTAGAGTTAGATGAAATTTTATAATTATATCCAATTCGAGTGGTATCAGTATCAATTGTACGTCGATCAGCCGCGCCAAAATCACCAGTAATGCTTTGAACGCGATCACCCTGGTCGGTGCTGCGGTTTTGATATTCAAATTGCAGGCTGGATCGATCTGATACCTTGTATTGCAGGAAGGCATTGAAAATATCGTGTTCCAGATCATTATTTTCGCGATAGCCATCTGTTTTATATTTAAACTGTCCAATGCTAAAGGCTGTATTTTCAGACATTCCTGAAACGACCAAATCATTTCCAAAAGTATTGTTCCCACCACCAATGACATCGAATTGAACACGGGTTTCTTCGCGGCTAAATAACGGGGTGTATTCATTAAACGAAGAATCACTTGGCCCGGTACCAGAAAGGATCCCGAGATCAGAATAACTTTGCTGAGGTCGTATTGGTATTGTATTTAAGGGTTGAAGTAGCTGTGATTGTAGTAATTCGCTGGCACTCGCAAGTTCGTGTCGAGGTAAAGCCGTATATGAGTCTGCCAGAAAACGATGGGCAGAGTGATTAGCTGGATCACTTATCACTGACTTCCAGCCTTCAAGAAGGGCCGTTTGTTCAAATCCTAGATCTTGATATATTCGCGCTAAACTGACGCTCCGCGCCGCCTCATCCTGATCAAGCTGCAAACTCGACCGATACACCGCCCGATTATCATTTAACTCGATTGATTTATTAATATCTTTTAAAGCCCCAATCGGATCATTTTCGGTCTGTTTACGTATCGCATCATAGAAATACGGTGTCGGGTCATTCGGGTCGAGTGCCTTGGCCATTTCAAACTGGTCGGCATCAAGCGGGCCACGTTTTTCTTCGTAGTAGGCCTTGCCTAAATAACTGCGAATGATCGAATTGTTGGGGTCGAGGGCGGCGGCAATCTCGATCTCGCGGCGGCCTTGTTTTAGTTCATTTTTTCGAATCATCGCCAGTCCTAAACCTAAATGCGGTAAGGGATCGCTTTGGTCGAGTTCAATGGCTTTTTCAAACGTTTCGCGGGCATTTGCAATTTTAATCTGAGTTAAGTAGGCATAGCCTAAAATCGTTTGTGCGCGGGCATTGTCGGCATCTAACGCACTGGCTTTTGTCGCGGAGTCCTGTGCCCTGGAAAGTTCACCGATGGATAACTGCATCTCGGCCAGTCGGGCCCAGGCGATGGCGTTGTCGGGTTCTTTTTCGGTGGCCGTAACGGCGCTGTCTATCGCCTTTGGCAAATTGAATTTTGATTGCCAGGCGTAGGACAGGGCAATGTGGTTGGCGGCGGCATCGGGTGCGAGTTCAACAGCTTCTTTGGCCAGTGCTAACGCGTTGTCCTGATTGTTGACAATGGCGGTGATGGCGGCATGCGCTTTGCTTTTGGTGGTTTGTTCATCGTGTTTCTCGCCTTTTGCTACCGGTGGAAAGTAGATTGCCCATTGCACGGCATCACGTGGGCGGGCCATCAGGATCTTTTGCGGAGCTTCACCTTTAAGTGTTTTAGAGGTTTCGTTATTGGTAACCCGCAGTTCGCCCTGTTGGTTGGCGGTTAATACCGTGCCTTCAAATACGGTGACATTGGTTTCGTTGTCGCCGACTTCGACCACGAATTCGGTACCTTCGATGGCGGCGTTTACAAACGGGGTGTTTACTTTCAGGCTACGCGGCACGCGTGAGATAAAGTGTGCGATACCTTTTACTAATTCGAGAATGGATGGGCCATCATTTTCAACCTGATTGATGGTGATGGCGGTGTGTTCGTCGAGGGTTACCAGCGTTTCATTGGTGAACACCAGGGTGGCTTTACTGGCTTTGTCGGCTCGTATTTGATCGCCGGCGCAATAGGTGTTGTTGCGAAGTACGGGGGTCCACGCTTGCTGGCCATGACGTTTGGCATCAACCTTACCAACCACAGCGGCGACACTGGCTACCCAGTTTTTACATTGGCCAGTTTCTTCCGCGTGACTGATCGTCGCCATTGGTATCAAGGCGATAGCGGAGATAAAGACGACTATTTTGCAAAGTCGCGTGCCCATTTTGTTCGCAGCTCCCAATTATTATATTTTTATCTGCGCATCCCATTTATAACTCGTCATCCTGACGATTGCATAGCCCTAGTCATCCTTGGGGGGACGGGATGCTTGTGCTTTGTTACACACCAATTTTATAACTGTCCATAGTTAGCAAGTATGGGGGGAATCTTAGTTCGCTAACCTATATTAAGTGCTGAAATTATACCCGAAGTCATTGATATGTGTTGGTAATTTTTAATGTATGTCAGATGAATATAATACTACGCTGATACATGTAGGATGAATGTAGGTCGTTGATGACTTTTTATCAGACTGTCTGGTTTGTATGAGTGGTTTTACATTCAACAAACTTTTTCCGGAGTGATCGTTGGCTGCGAAATAGAATCACGGTCTGAACTCGCTCTTGCCAATTTAAACTAATGGTTAATTTGAACGAGCCAGATAGTGTCGAGGTGCGGTAGTTTAAGACTGATGGGTCGCAAATTATTTTTTCACAAGTATCACGCTGCCATCAAAATCCGTTGGTTTGTTTATTATATGTTCATTACACAGGTTGATATAAAATTGACTCGGCCCATCGTTATTAATCTGGGAAAATAATTTTAAGGCTTCGTTGAAGTCGCCCAACTGGAAGCGTTCAAGGGCCTGCTTAAAAACATTAATATAATTAATGTATATATCGGGAACATTTGAAACAGTGCTAGCGATTAAGTCATGCAGGATGGTGGCGCTTTGTTTACCAACCAGTTTAAAGCGGCCGAGTTCGCGACTGACCAGGTTCTCTGTGCCATGCAACACCTCGGCCGATACTATTATATTAGTTCCAAGTTGCTTGTTGACGCCTTCGATACGTGAGGCGGTGTTGACGATGTCACCAATGGCCCGGTACTCATAATGATCCAGCGCGCCAACATGACCCATTACGATCTCACCACAGTCCAGACCAATTCGTGTCGGTAAGGCCTGATCGGGATGCGTCTGGTTAAAACTCTGCACGGCTGACTGAATCTCCAGCGCGGCAAGACAGGCCTGTTGATGTTTGCTGGTGGTTGCCTTTTGCTTCTGCGACGACGCCCAGATCGCCATCGCCGCATCACCGACCACATCGGAGACGATGCCATCGTGCGAGCGAATCGGAGTAAACAGGGCCTCGTAATATTGATTCATTAAATCATGCAGCGCACTCGGACTGAGTTGCTCCGAGAGTTGCGTGTATTGCTGGGCATCGGTAGCCATCACAATGCCATGCACTTTTTCTCCGTCGGTGGTGACGTGGTTAACACCTTCAGCGATCTTGTCGAGCACATCGACCGGTAAGTGATAGCCGAAGGCCTGGCGAATAAGCTGGCGTTCGGTCTGAACTTCACGATACTGCAGGGCAAAACATACCAGGCTGGCCAGGCTCAATTGCACCAGCAACGGGATTAAAAACGGCAACCAGTAATAATGGGTGGCGAAACTATAGTACACCAACAGGCCATAACTTGCGGCTAATAACAGAGTCATCGGTATCTGGTACAAGCCCGGCGTTAAGCGCAGTATCAGGCTGATTAAAATTCCCCAGAGTAGAATCAAACCAATATCCAGCGTGCCACTGGGTACTTTCAAAACCTGTTGTTCTAACAAGTTGGCAAACGAGGTGGCGATGATCTCAACCCCGCTAACATCGGCGCCACTGTTTTCATCGGTATATACCGTATAAAATCCATCTTTCTGTTCGGGCTGGAACTGTTCAGAGAAGCCAATAAAAATAGCCTTGCCCTTGACGTCAATGGAAGGATTAGCTGGGTCGGAATGCAGGACTTCGTGGTACGGGATAGTTTTGATCGAACCAAAACGGCCGTAAAAATTCAGGTAAATACTACTTGGAGCCTGATAAACATTCACTAACGCACGCAGTTTTTTTAATTGCGGTGCGGTTAACGGGCGTGTGGGTTGTTCAAGGTACGAATTTATTTGCGTCGCCAGTTGCGGCTGGGCTAAAAACAGGTGGCGAAACTGGCGGACGATATTTTGAATGCCTTTATGACGTTTGGCGTCGGTCAGATCACGGCCCATGGATTGCCATAGATTCCGAGCCAGTTCGGGTTGGTATAAATTTATAATCTCAAGCAATTCGTTATGCATCGATCGCGCATGCAATTGCAGCATGGTTACCGGTAAGGTTGGCGCATCGTTCAAGATCGCCTTGTACAACACCACGTGATTAACCTGGGCCGGAACCTTGGGTAACGGAAAGGGTGAAATGCCTTGTGCCTCATTAGCGAGTACGTCGATCGGGTTGATTAACGAGACATGTTCGGCCGGGAGTTTTTTATTGGTTTTCGGATCGAAGATCTCTTTTTGCTGAATGAACTGAAACAGGATGACGTTGTTGGCCTTGCGGATGCTATTTGCAAAGCGCTGATTGAGTTCAGCCTCACGCGTTTCGTCAAAGATGATATCGAAACCTATCGCGGTGGCGCCGTGGGCCGTGAGTTTTTCGACTAACTGACCGTGGAAGTTGCGGGGCCATTTGCGTGGTTTGGCCGGCAGGTTCAGGGCGCGGGCTGATTCCTGGTCGATGCTCACCACCACCACATCGTTGGATGCCGGGATCTCACCTCGCAGCGTGAATAACCAGGGCAGGCCAATCTGTTCTTCAAGCTGGCGACCATAGGGGCTGGTGGCAAAGAGCAAGCCGACCAGCACCACCAGGGTGGTGACCGCAAGACTCTGTTTTAGGCGGCGTGGAAGCAGGTAATTAGAGTGTTGTTTTTGCATAATTTGATGGTGCCAGTTGACGATGCCACAGATCCTGGCTATTAATTTAGCACCATGACTTCAGCTAATAAATCATATATGCTTTGGATCAATATATATAGAGTCGGTCCGGGTTATAATCGAGACTGGCCTGAATTGAGGACGATTTTTACGCTCCTGTTTTGAGATTTTTTACGGTGGAGAAGTAGCTGGACAGCACAACGCCTTTAACCCGTTATGTGACCAGTCGATGTGAACTACGTTATATGCAGGGAATGCAGAGTAGTGTACATCTATAAGCCTGGATTCAGCGTTTGCTGGAGACCAGAACTTTGACAACGACTATCGAGGTCGCCGATGCTTAATCAAGTGTATTTGTTTTCGGAATTAGCCCCCGCTGATACGAATGCCTTAACCGAACATACCCATACTCGCAGTTACCCTGCGAATTCCATTTTGATCAATGAAGGTGATAACACCGATTCACTCTATGTCATTCTCGAAGGCGAGGTGAAGGCCTATGCCTGTGACGAAACGGGCAAGGAAGTTATCCTGAATATATTACGTGCCGGTGATTATTTTGGTGAGTTATCTTTGGTTGATGACGAACCTCGTTCAGCATCGGTGATGACCCTGACCGCAACCAAGGTCATGATCATATCCAAGGTCAATTTCAAACAATGCCTGTCCGATAATACTGAACTTGCTTTTAATCTAATTCGGGCCTTAACCAAACAAGTGCGTGGCTTAACGGAAAGTGTAAAGAGTCTGGCCTTAATGGATGTGTATGGTCGGGTTGCACATACCTTGTTAGATCTTGCCAAGGATGAAGATGGCAAGATGGTGGTTAGACCCAAACTGACGCACCAGGACATCGCCCATATCGTCGGTTCATCACGTGAGATGGTGAGTCGTATCTTTAAAGAACTCACCAAGGGTAATTACATTACGGTGACTAAAGAAAATATTGTGATCAATGAAAAACTGCCGCCGGGTTGGTGAGTACCACATTGCCATTCCAGAGTTACCAGCAGGAAAATTTTAGCGATAAAAAAACCGGGTTATGATAACCCGGCCTTTTTGAAACGCAGAACAAACGTAACTGGCTAAAATACTTAACTACAACCTTTTGGCCGAGGAAGTCCGGCTACTTTATTTGCGCATTTGATCAAACCAGTCGGGAACAGCGAATAAATATACTGCTGGCTACTACGGTCCGCGCCAAAACGTTCTTTCATAAGTTTGGAAAACTTGCGTGGTTCTAAAACGACGCCCTGATCATTAAAAAATTCACGTGCGGTGTTGATGATGTCCCAATGCTCTTCGGTCAATTCATCAATCTTCTCGTTCTTTGCGATTTCGACAGCGAGCTCTTTGCTCCATTCGCTAAGATCTTCCAACCAGCCCGCTTCGCTTAACTGGATGGTCTGGCCATTTACAACTGCTTCCATTACAAGATACCTCAAAATTTAACGTTAATATCCGAGTGATTTTATCAGGTAAAGCTCTGGATGTGGAGTAATTTTTACATTTTCCTGGCTCGCAAGTAAAGTAATAAAACCTTTTAAAACATATAGTTACAGGTTTTGTGTGTTTCAGCATCGTACATGCTTCTGGAGTAATAACTTTTCAGCCAGGCTAGCTGTATCAGAAGGTGGTTATTAGCTTATAAACGATTTTTAGTTGATATAGGTCAATGTTACTTATCGCCGGTGTGGGTAATGTCGTATTGAAAATAATTACTATACTTAGCTGAACAAAAAAGATAAGGAACTATTATGGACCGCACACTCTTCAGTTTCATTTTGTTAATCACGGCCAGTTTATTTGTTTCTTCCTGTTCAAAACAGGATGACGAATCCGAGGCGAGCAACAATACATCACAAACAGTAATGACAAAAACATCAAGCGCACCGATTAAAATTGATCCAGCCCTTGCGGCAGAAGGCGAGGCGCTTTATAACCAGAATTGTGTCTTTTGCCATCAGGATGATGCCATCGGTAAGCCCGGTTTCGCACCCTCCTTAACTAACCAGGAATTTCTAAGCGCCTCATCCGATCAATTTTTAATGGGCACCATTCGTGATGGTCGTGCCGGTACCGGTATGCCGCCCTTTTCACACCTGGGACGCAAACAGGTAGAGGCGATCGTTGCATTTTTGCGTGCACATGCAAAAGTTCCAAACCGATCTGTAGAAATCGATGCGCAACCGGCAAGCCATGGTGATGAGCGGTTGGGCCAGTTCTGGTTTGACTCGATTTGTTCAACCTGTCATGGACCAAATGGCGACGGTTATGCCGCGGGTGGTACCGGAACGGCGATTGGTAAAGCTTCTTTTCTCGACAAAGTTACTGATGGCTTTATTCGTACGACAATTAAAGAAGGTCGCACCAATACCCGCATGATTGGTTACTCCGGTCCTGCTGCGATGGCCGATTTATCCGATGGGGATGTCGATGACATCATTGCGTATTTGCGTACTGTACCGAGTAGATAAATATCAGGCTTTGGGTATAAAAAACTTTAACACTGACAAGAGTTAGTAAAGGAAGGATCATTATGAAACGTTTTAAAATGTCACGACGAGATTTCCTCAAGAGCAGCAGCTTTATAACCGGTGCAGCCGCAGGAACCAGTTTAATGGTGGGTAATAATCCCGAACTTGAAGCTGCGCCAGCAAAGGCGGCCGGAAATGTTGAACGCAAGACTGCAATTGCCCAGTGTCCTTATTGTGGTGTGGGTTGTGGCACAATCATTCAAACCGAGAACGGCAAGATTGTTTCGATGCGTCCTGATAAAGATCACCCGACAAACTATGGTTTGCAATGTATTAAAGGTTTAACGGCTGCCGAACCTATTTATGTCGATCGCATGGAAGGCGACCCGTATGTGCGTAAAGACGTTTGGGAAGAATGGCAGAAACCTAATCATGGTGATTTGAGTTATGTAAGTAAAACCAAAAACTCATTTGATGAAGAGCATTTTGTTCGTGTCCCATATCATGACGCGGAAGAGATGACCGCCCACAAGATTGCATATTTTGCTAAAAAGCATGGTGGTAATTCAATTAGTTTATATGGTTCGGGTCAGCTCACCATGGAAGGCCAGTACCTGGAAAATCTGTTTATGAAGGGCGTGCTGGGATCGAACACCATTGAAGCGAATGCGCGTATGTGTATGACCTCGGCGGTGACTGGTTACTTTGCCACTTTAGGTTCGGATACACCTCCGCTGGCCTATGACGACATTGAGCTTTGCGACATGATCATGCACTTTGGTCATAATGCACGCGAATCGCACCCCATTATTTTCTGGCGTGCGGCGGACTACAAACGTAAGGCCGATATCCCTACGGTGGTGGTTGATCCTCGTTATACCGGTACCGCAAAGGGCTATGAGGATATTAATCCTAAAAATTCAGTGCATGTTCCGATTCTGAATGGCGATATCAGTTTCTTAAATGCGATAGCCCACGTGTTATTAAAAGATCATAATGATGTGGTTGACTGGAAATTTATGAAAGCCCATACCACCGGCTGGAAAGAATACACTGAGGGTGTTTTAAAAGACTACAGCCCGGAACAGGTGCAGGATCGCATGGGTGGCCCGAACCATGATGTTTCTCCTAAACTTATTCGAGAAGTGGCAGGACTGTTTGCCGATGCAACTCGTAAGCGTCTGGTACGAAGTAAGGGCAAACAGGAAGGCAAGGGTTATGGTGGCGTGATCATCATGTGGGGTATTGGTTATAACCAGCACATCCACGGTCAGCATAATGTTATCTCAATTATTAATCTGTTGACCATGACTGGTAACCTTGCCAAGCCGGGTTGCGGACCATTCTCGATGACGGGACAACCGAATGCGATGGGCGAACGTTTTACTGGTGGATTAACCGATCGCCTGCCCTTTAATCAACCCTTAAAGAATGCTTCACATCGTAAATGGATGGCGAAACAATGGCGTGTACCTGAGAAAAATCTGATTACGGCCATGAATTCCAAAAACCCAGGATATGCTGTGGGCATGATGGAGCGCGCGTTAAAAGATGAAGTGAAGGCGATGTTTCTGGTGTATGCCACCCATATTGATTTACCGGACCAGGACCATCTGGTCAGGCCTGCATTAACGAAAACCTTTAATGTGGTTCAGGAAATTTATCGCCATGCGCCGAATAACCTGTTTGCTGACGTGATCTTCCCCGCCGCAACCTGGGGCGAAGTGGATGGCGTCTATATTAGTTCGGAACGTCGTATTAACCGAACTGAAAAAGCGGCCGAACCCCCTCCCGGTTGTATACCCGATATGGATATGGTGATCGACAAGGGTCGGATGATTGCCAACCTGATGGGCCTGGATGGTGACAAGATCTTCCCGTGGAAAAAAGGCAAAGATGGTTTTTATGATTCAGAAGATATATTCCGTGATGTCGTGATCGCCTCAGAAGGTACCGATACCGATTTAACCGGTATGCTGGAAGTCGAAAAAATAGATAAAAAAGGTTTGTATCAACAGTTACGTGACCTGCGCGGCATTCAATGGCCCGCACCAACCTACGAGAACGCCAAGAGCGGTGGCACCAAGCGTCGGTTCATGGCCCAGGAAGGGGTCTGGAAAAACAAGCCCTATGGTTATTTTCGTACCAAAGATGGCAAGGTGCACTTTAAGTTTGTTAAACAGGACTACAGCCAACGTGAAGAGATCACCAAAAAACTCATGGAGTTTGGCCATAAAGAGGGTGTTTATACCATTGATAATATTGCCTTGCTGAAACAGGCACGTGATATGGGATTAACTCCGGATCTACCCGATGAGAAAGAGCGGGGTAAGAGCTGGGATAAAGTGGCTAAAGATAAATATCCATACTGGTTAGGTTTGGGAGTGGTGTATGAACATTTCCATACCGCCAAGTCGAATCGCAGCCCCACCACACGTCGGCTAGTGCCCGAGATGTATGTTGAAATGCATCCTGATGATGCCAAAGATCTTGGCATCAAAGATGGTGATAAAGTTAATTTAATCACTCGTCGTGGAAAGTACCAGGCCAAGGCGCAGGTTGGATCAAATTCGTTGGTGAAACCAGCACGCAACAGCGTACCACGAGGATATATGTTCAGTCCCTGGAATCTGTCGGTGGCCGACAGCGCGGATCCGAAGAAGAACAAGTGGCTGGTGAACAGTACCTCCAGCCGGGTTTGGGATGTCGTATCCGGTCAGGTGGACTTTAAGAAACTGGCTGTTCGCATCGAGAAAGTTTAACTTCGTCAACCGACAGGGAAAAGGGTGGACGCCGGTTATGCTGGGGTCCACCTTTTTTAGTTACGGAAGCTCTGATTAAGTTTTTATGCATGAGATGACTAACGAATGAAACGACGTAACTTTGTAAAAGCAATTGCCGCTACAGGTGTTGCTGCCCTGTTGGCTGAGAATGTGCTGGCGGCGAAAAATAATCCGTCATTACGATTTGTACGTCCACCGGGGGCATTAAGTGAGGATGATTTTATTTCCCGCTGTATCCGCTGTGGTAAATGCGGTGAGATTTGTCCAAACCGATGTATTAAGTTTTTTGGTTTTGAAAATGGTACCACCTCACTGGATACGCCTTTTATTATCCCGCGTGAACAGGCCTGTATTTTATGTATGAAATGCGGTGATATCTGTCCGACCGGAGCGATTAAGCCGCTCGAACGTGAGATGCAGACTATTCTCGATAACGTCAAGATGGGCGTGGCGCGCGTTGATGTGAACCTGTGTTTGTCGTACCAGGGTAAAACCTGCGGGGTATGTTATCGGGCCTGCCCTCTGGCTGATGTGGCAATTCGAACCGGAATGCTGGAACAACCTCATGTACTTGATGGTTGCGTGGGTTGCGGTTTATGTGAACGTTCCTGTATTCAAATTCCACAGGCAATCAGGATCATTCCTGATCATACCCGCAAGCAACTAAAAGGGTAATCTGTTTTTACATTCGTCATGAAAAATATCGTCAGACATTTAAACAAGGTTCGCTGGGCGGTGTTAATGTTTATCTTTAGCATGCTCATCCTGTTGCCGTATTTGCATTTGTATCAGACATATGAGGCTGCTCATGCATATGATTTATTAGCCCCAAATGAAAAAGCTATCTACGATAGTATGGAATGGTTAAGCAAACCGTTTGTTAAAGATCCTGAGGTTGATCTTAATAATCTAAAAGGTACGACCTGGTCAGGTACCTTGTTTGGTGTCAAGTTAAGTGACCCGCTGGCTGTGGTAGGACAAATCTCGGCAGGCAGGATGATCTACTGGCCTTTTTTGTTAACCGCATTGATACCGATATTTCTTACGGTACTATTCGGGCGTTTTTTCTGTGGCTGGATCTGTCCGGCGACCTTTATTTATGAGCTTAATGATAATCTAGCGGCCTGGTTACGTAAGGCTGGTTTGCCGGTTAGTAAACACAAGCTCGACAAACGGCTGAAGTATTTTGTATTGGCCGCGGGGATTGTAATTTCAGCGGCCACCGGTATGATCGCGTTTGCCACAATGTATCCTCCGGCGATTATTGGACGCGAGATCTATTACAGCATTGCCCTGACTGGATTTGGTACCGGTATGGTATTCTTTCTGTTGACCCTGTTTTTTGATTTGATGGTAACTCGCCGAGGTTTTTGTCGTTACGTTTGTCCAGGCGGTGCACTGTATTCTTTATTAGGCTGGTTTCGACTGGTAAGAATTAAGCGTGATGTTACTACCTGTAATGATTGCGCCAAGTGTAATGTTGTTTGTCAGTTTGGTCTGGATCCGTTGCGCGATAATTTTAGCCAGGAGTGTAACAACTGTACAGCCTGTATTGCCGTATGCCCAACCGATGCGTTGTCGTTTACCTTAAACATACGGGACGTTAAGTTTCAGGGACCAGGACACCTTGGACATAAGTATAAAAGAGATTTGGAGTGAAGCGGCGAACCTTCATGCAAAAAGTGACAGTTGGTTTTGGCTTAATTGCTTTTAGCTCGCTTCCATATATTTTAAGCAAATTGTTATTTCCAACAGTGTTGGCCGATGCACATACCCGTATCCCTTTGCCTGGCGCTCTACCGAATCGGGCTGATTTTTTAGCGGCTTGCATTGGCTGTGGATTGTGTGGAGAAATTTGTCCAGTGGATAGCATTAAATTTCATAGTGTGGATGGGGGGTTTGCCGCGAATACCCCTTACATTGATCCATCGCGGATTGGTTGTATCCTGTGTGGCTATTGTATGGAAGTCTGTCCCACTGAAGCATTAACGGTGACAGATATTCGTGAAGTTGATATGGGCACGGCGCAAATCGATCGTGTTGCCTGTTATCCCTGGGTCGACAAAGGTGTTTGTGGCGCATGCGTGAGTGTTTGCCCATTAGGTGATGAAGCGATTGATTTTGAGTTTGCTAACTTTTATCGGCCAGTGGTGAAAGAGGGTTGTGTTGGATGTGGCCAGTGTGTTGAAGTTTGTCCTGAGCCCAGTTTGCCAATTCGTATTGTCGATCGTTCACAAGGTACGACTGCCCGACACGGTGTTGGTATTCGCAAAAAACCGGAAATGATGAGATTCTAAAATGACTAAATTAATACTCTTGATGTTGTTCTTATCGGCTACCAACCTTACTTATGCTCATCATGTTCTGGGTCGTCCTTCATACAGTCTAAGTGCCGATTCAAATACACCTCCGAGTATGCAAGTTGAAACTCAGATAGGTGAGTATTACGTAACTTACATGGCCTTCCCGGCATTCCCGAAACCCAATGAACAGGGGCGAGTCAATCTTTATGCATCACGCATCGATAATGGTGCGACCTATCAGGGCGAGGTGACTTTTAAAGTTCGCGATGACAGCTGGTTTAGCGATAAAGAAGAAGTAATTGGGACACAGAAGATTGACGATGGTGTTTATCGACAAGGATTTATTTTTAAAGAGGAGGGAAACTATATCATCGTCGCCGAATTTGAATCAGGCGGAGAACCGTATATTATCGACTTTCCTTTACGCATAGGCGAGCCTACTCCTGTCGGGCCTATTGGTGTTGCCGTATTGATTATACTTATTGTATTAGTTGGGGTGAACGTTACTCAACGTAAACGCGTGCAACGTGTCAAGGCCAGTCAGCATCATCGGGATAATCGTGACTCGCCAGACGATGAGCTTTGATGTACGAAAACATCATTGAATTTATTAACCGGTTAATTTACGTACCAAGTGAAGGTATGGTGCATCCGGGTTTGTCCGTGAACTGGGTGTTTGGAATACTCGTAGTGATGGTTGTTATTGTTATGCGATCGATGCTAACAGGTAATTCCATCTCGACAGTGACAACAGGCAAACTAAATTTATCCAGACTGCCGTTAGTTGGTAGTTTTTTCTCTGCCCTGGTGGTCAAACCATGGATTTTGCTCTCGTTACGAATCGTTGCTGCGCTGGTTTTTTTGTTAGTTATCTATGCTGGTTTATTTGGTACTCCAGTCCCTGAACGTAATATTGCTACGGTATTAACCTGGACAGTTTGGTGGTCGGCTGTCGTGATCAGTGTTTTCTTTGTTGGTTCTGCCTGGTGTGCCATTTGTCCGTGGGATGCCATTGCAACCTGGTTGGTGCGTCGTAAATTGTGGCGACGTGGTGATGCATCAAGCAGTTTAAATATTCGCGTGCCTAAATACCTGCGCACAATATGGCCGGCACTTTTTTTGTTCATTGGTTTGACCTGGTTAGAGTTAGGTGCCGGGGTGACTACCAGTCCGTATGCCACTGCGCTGCTAGCCTTGTTGATGGTGGTATTGGCTACTGTTTCGTTAGCATTGTATGAACGCAAGGCATTTTGTCGCTATTTTTGTCCGATTGGTCGAACTCTCGGGGCGTATGGTGCGATGGCACCGATAGCATTGCGTCCAATTGATAAACAGATCTGTGTCGAATGCAAAACCCTGGAATGTTATCACGGAACGAAAGATGTGGAGCCCTGCCCAACCCATCTGCTAATGGGCACCCTCACCCAAAATACCTATTGCACCTCCTGTGGTGCGTGTAGCATGAGCTGTCCAAAGCAGAATGTGGGTTGGCGTTTACGTGGCATTGGTGAGGAGATCACCCATGCCTCTCGTCCCCATACTGATGAGGCCTGGTTTATCCTTGGCCTGGTGTCGTTAACCATATTCCATGGCTTTACCATGATGCCCTACTGGGAGGACTGGATGCGACAACTTGCCTATCAGATTGGTGATTCGGGACAGATCCTGACAAGTTTTACGATTGGCATGACTGTGGCTATGTTAGTACCAATATTGCTCTATTTACTGGTTGTTCGCCTGGTTCATTTACTAGGCCACAGTCCACATCATTTTCAGCGGGTATTTAATGCCCTTGCCTTTAGTTTATTACCGCTGGCGTTTACTTATCACATTGCGCATAACCTTAGTCATTTAGTACGCGAAAGCCAGGGTTTCTGGACGGTACTGTTTAATCCTCTCGGGATTGGTACCGTACCACTGAGTGTGGGTGAAATACACATGCGACATATGAGCCCTCTGCTTAATAATGAGATAGTTTTTGCCCTGCAGGCGACTCTGGCCCTGTTCGGATTCTGGTTGGCACTGCGAATTGCCCGACAGCGATTAACAAATGTTGTGGCATCGGGAAATTCTAAAGCGGTAACGGTCGTATCATTTACCCCGATCTTAATTTTAATAACCGGTTTTAGCCTGGTTAACCTTTGGTTACTGATGCAGCCAATGATCATGAGGATGTAAATAGTAATTATGTTCAAGAAATTTAAAAATTACCTTCAATCATACTGCAGTTTAAGTGCGCGCTGTCCGATAGGTGTATTTTTTAGTGTGTTCACGCTGGGTATTTTATTTTGGGGTGCATTTAATACCTCAATGGAGGTAACGAATACGGAGACGTTTTGTATTTCCTGTCATGAAATGGAACATAATGTTTATAAAGAGTACAAAAAAACTGTGCACTATGAAAATCGAACCGGAGTTCGTGCCACCTGCCCGGATTGCCATGTTCCAAAAGAATGGTGGCATAAGGTAGTACGTAAAGTCAGTGCAACCAACGAATTATTCCATAAGATAATGGGTAGTGTGGATACGCCTGAAAAGTTTGAGGCCAAGCGTCTGGAATTAGCCGAGCATGTCTGGGAGACTATGAAAGAGACTGATTCACGCGAATGTCGAAATTGTCATGCCTTCAATTCTATGTCACTTGCTGCGCAACAAAAAACATCCCAAACAGCCCACAAACGCGCGGTGGAAGAAAAACGTACCTGCATAGACTGCCATATGGGGATTGCACATAAAATTGCTAAAAGATTCGATGAAAATGGTGAAATACATAAGATGTTTAAAAAAGAAAAACGTAACTGTGGGGATTGCCATAAGGGAATGCAACAAGGAGAAGGTTGGTAACCTGTACGCTAACGTTATTTTATATTTTATTTAAGGAGTCGTAATGGAATATGAGGGTGATGAGCGGCGCGGCCGAAAGCAGTGGGGCAGGCTGTTTCGCTATAGCGTCATGCACCCTGCATTAACAATATCAACATTTTTGCTGACAGGGTTGATTTTCTGGGGAGGTGTTAACTGGGGTATGGATATGACCAATTCAGAGGATTTTTGTATATCCTGCCACGAGATGGAGCAAAATGTTTACCAGGAATACAAAAAAACAATCCATTATTCTAATCGGACAGGGGTGCGCGCCACTTGCCCGGATTGTCACGTGCCAAAAGAATGGACTTACATGGTGAAACGTAAGATAGAAGCCACGAATGAGCTATTTCATAAAATAATGGGTAGTGTGGATACGCCTGAAAAATTTGAAGCCAAACGCCTTGTACTTGCCAATTATGTTTGGGAAACTATGAAGAAGAACGATTCGCATGAATGTCGAAATTGCCATTCATTTAAATCAATGGAGCTCATAAAACAGCAAAAAACATCTAAAGATGCACATCAACGTGCGGTTAAGGAAAAACGTACCTGTATCGATTGCCATATGGGAATAGCACATAAAATTGCTAAAAATTATGATTCGAACGGTGAAATACATAAAATGTTTAAAAAAGAAAAGCGAAATTGCGGTGATTGTCACAAGGGGATGCAACAGGGAGAAGGCTGGTAATGGATCGTAGAGATTTTTTTCGTGTAGGGCTTAAAAAAGTCACTAAAACAGTAGTGAACGAAGTCGATGCGCGTGTAAAGAAAAAAGCCAAACGTTATATTCGACCACCCTATGCGATATCTGAAGTCGAATTTTTATTAGCCTGTACTCGATGTGATGATTGTATCTCCGCCTGCCCGCATAAGGTGATTTTCAAATTATCAGCGTCTTTAGGTGCCGATGTGGTTGGAACTCCGGCGCTGGATCTGTTACACAAGGGTTGCCACCTATGTGAAGACTGGCCTTGCGTCACCGCATGCACATCAGAGGCTTTGTCATTTCCGAAATCTGATCCGAAATCAGAAGCCGATGAAAATGAAGCGGGCGATGACGAAAAAGACAAAATATCGATTCCCTTACCTGAATTAGCTATAGCCACTTTGAATGAACAGACCTGTCTACCTTTTTCCGGGCCTGAGTGCGGCGCGTGCGTGCCAGATTGTCCTGTTCCCGGCGCGTTAATCTTGAATTCTGAAAAACCTTATATCATTCCAGATCTCTGTGTCGGTTGCGGGATGTGTCGAGAGGCGTGTATTCTGGAAGACAAGGCGATTTCTATCACGAGTATATAAATACAGACAAGGTTACAACCGGTAAAAAATAAGGGAGTAGAGCAGCCAGTTTAGATTAAACAGCATATGTGCTCCAATCGCCGGGAGCAGACTGCGACTATACTCGAAGGCCAGAGCATATAATATGCCACCCCATAATATTTCGAAAAATCCTGTTATAGAATAAAAATGTAACAGAGAAAAAATGCTGGCACTTAGTATCGCCGCGACGATGGGTGAATAAATTTTTCGAAGGCCCAGGTACAAAACGCCGCGGAAGATCAGCTCTTCATATATAGGTGCCCATATAACAGTATCAATCGCTTCCATTGAGACCTCGAATGGACTGCCCCATAGCAGGGTCTCAGAAATACCTTCAGCCCAGGGGGCATTTACTCCCAGACCAGAGGCAATCTGATTGATCAAGATAATACCAATATAATCAAGACTGATTAAGACCACGATCCATAACAACAAAGGTGTAACACCATTCATGCGTGATACGGAAAGTCCAAAAACCTCTCGGAAGGTCGTTTGTCTTGGTTTGGTTAGAAATAAATAGATAAATAGAACTGTGATTAAACCAGAAAGTAACGATGACCAGGAATAAAAGGCATCTATCAGGGAATCAATTTTGATAACGTAAGTAGAAAATGCGTACCAGATACTTTGTAAAAGTATGATCAGGATGATCACCAGCTCCGCACGTATATATACGCCTATTGCATCGCCGACAGGCCATGCGAGCTGGTAACGGTTGGATATAGATAAGACAGTTCTGGCATAGAATAAAAATAGTAGTAAACCGGCTATTATAATTATCCACCAGACAATGGTATAAAATATTGAGCGAATAATTTGAGTGTCAGCCCGGTTTTGAATTTGAGAATTAATATCTACCAGGTTCTGTTGATCTTCTCTGATCTCAGCCTCTTTTCGCAAAAGACGTAGGGTGGCCCAGTTATTCGGATATGTGTCAAAAAAATCGTGTTCAGGTCGTTCTACATCAAGTTGCTTAGCGTAGACAGAAGATACATATTTTAAAAGCGGTGAATCTGTAGACGGCCAGGTATTAGTTTCATCAACGGCGGCTTGATAGTCGCGTTCCTCAGTAAGCAGAATAAATAACTGAGCCTGAGCTACCTGCAATTCCTGATCATTAAAATAGTCAGGATCTTGCTGAATGGTTATCAGCACATCTCGCCAGGTTTTCACTGCTTCCGCGGTAAATTTATAACGGGATGGTCCTGGAAAATTTAACAAGGTCTTTTGCCATCCAGGCAAGTCCTCCAGACCATCAAAGTATTCTAGTTCTGGGCCAAGAGAGTCAGCAACGGCTGAGACAGGATCATATAAATTTTCAAGTGGATTAGACGTAGCATAATCCCACAGCACCAGAGAACTGACTAACAATAACAGGACTAAATATGCCCAGTTATGAGCTGGTTTAAGTTGGGGAGGAATATGTTCTGAAATTATTGAGGCCATAAAGTTGACCCATGATATCTCTTATTGGTGATCATCAGGTAATAATTTATAGATATGAAGAATTAAGGTGTGCCAGCAATGGGGACTTAGCTAAGCATCAGGTCTGATTGTCCACGATAATCCCGAATGATGTGATACACGATCAGATTTTTGAGATTAATACATCAACGTGGTCACCATCTCGGAACGTATACTAGAGGAAGTAGGGTTATGGTACAGCTAAAACGAGTTCGAATCGTGACTAAAATACCCAACAGGCACGTATCTGCGGTCAGATTATGCTCCTGCTTATTTAAATATGCTGCAATTAACTATCACATTAAGCAGGAACTTTTAAGAGACCATTCTTTAGATAGTTTGGTAATATAAATTTTGAGGATGATTGGCCTGTGCGAAGAAAAACCAGCGCTCGGCGATCAGGCCTACATATTGAATGATAAAGGCAGCGAGTAACCAGCTGCTATTGGCCTGATCCATTCCATACCAGAGTGTTATTAGCGGTACGATGAAAGCCAGAACTATAAATGTCCACTTCATATTTTTCATCATAACTTTTGATACATGATTAAAGAAGTCACGTGTATTGACTGAGCCGCCCATAAAGCCCATGGCTTTTTGTTGTATTTTACTGTGGCGCACACCCAGTGCGGTTTGCATGGTGGATTTCGCTTTAATACGTGAGTTACGTACCAGTGAGGCGGTGCGGGTAATAAACGCCGCGATGGTAATAATGATTGCCCAGATACCAAAGAAACGCATCAGTTCCGGTGCGTTGTGATTGGCAAACGCAGTGGCCAGTATAAAACCCGATGCGGTACCGAGCAGGGTATAGTTGATAACGGTTAAGGGGCTGTGCCATTCCTGTAAAAATTTCAGGCAGGCGTAAATCATGCCGGTGCATAAAAATAACGCAAAGGTAGCTAGTGCGCCGACAATGCCGACGATCATAGTCAGTTGCAGATTCGCTCCGTCAGCACTGGTAAACAATACCGTATCCCAGCCCATGAACTGCATCACGCCATAGATAAATACCAGGCCCATCATGCTCGGCAAGGCAATCACTTCACGCGATAACCACGAAGTGCGCCACATAGCGGCTGAACGCCATGCGCGTTCCGGGCGGCCGAGGTGAAAGAATGATGCAATCAGTCCGCCGATTAATAATATCAATACGATCACCGCACCCATGCCATAAAAGTCGGTGCTATCCTGACTGGGCAATAATTTTAAAGCCGAATAACTTTGACCGGTAATTAAAGCCAGAAATAAACCCTGGCCGGCACCGATTAAGGTTGTTAAAAAAATTACGCTAAACGCTGGTTGCATACTAATTTCCTCAAAACATTTTTATACCCGCGGGGCACTTTCCCCATACGGGTGGAATTTTTCCCGTCTCCCTGATACAAGGGAAAAACACAAGTTATTTGTTGATAAGGCTTACCATGAAGTCGAATCATCGAGGGTTGGCGCATCAACTGGTGCACTTGGTCCACGCTCTTCTTTCTTCAATGGATTGTCCGCACGCTGTAGTTCATCTTCATGAATACGCATACGTGTTTTCCGTCGTGGTAAATAATGGTTAGCTGGTTTGGTGCCCCACTCAGGCATCAGTTGATAACCACCCTCTTCACGAATCGTTGTGGATACTTCCGATTCTGAATCGTGAACATCGCCAAATAGACGGGCGTTCGTCGGGCAAGCCAGCACACAGGCAGGTTTGCGTTCGGACTCGGGTAATTCTTCATCGTAGATACGATCCACACACAGGGTACATTTTTTCATGACCTTCTGAGTTTCATCGATCTCACGTGCACCATAAGGACAAGCCCAGGAGCAATAACGACAACCAATGCATTTGTCATAATCAACTAAAACAATACCATCTTCTTTACGCTTGTAACTGGCACCCGTCGGGCAGACCGGTACGCAAGGTGGATCCTCGCAGTGCAGACAACTCTTCGGGAAGTGCAGTGTTTCGGTTGCCGGGAACTCGCCAATTTCATAAGTTTGTACGCGATTAAAGAAGGTTCCGGTTGGATCTTTACCATAAGGGTTTTCATCAGTCATAAAACCTGCTGAACCCGACGTGTTCCATTCCTTGCACGACGTTACACAGGCGTGACAGCCTACGCAGACATTTAGATCGATGATTAATGCTAACTGTGTCATATAAAATTTCCTTAAAATATTCCTTCTCCCATAGGGAGAAAGAACGCTTTCTAAATTCTAACCTGTCTTCTTCTTAAACAATCCCGCAAAGTAACCGATGGTCTTTTTAGTCTTGCCCGTACCCGGTAACGCCGGCATCTCATCAAACTGCGGGTAAGTGGTTTTATCTTCATTTTCCGAAGCAGGGTATATGCGCACGCGCACATCATACCAGCCTGCCTGCCCGGTGTTTGGATCAGAATTGGAGATATGCTCACCGGAATCATGTGGTGGCAGTTCTTCACTGATGACGTGATTTAGCAGGAAACCTTTTTCAGATTCATTGGCGTCTTTATCAAGCCGCCATGCACCTTTTGATTTACCGATGGCGTTCCAGGTCCAGATTGTGCCGGGTTCAACCGCTTCACTATAACGACATAAACAACGAACCTTGCCGTGCATCGATTCGGCCCACATCCAGCCACCGTCTTTGATGCCCTGTGCCTGTGCCGTTTTAGGATGCACATACATAAAGTTATAGGTGTGGATCTGACGCAACCAGGCATTTTGTGAATCCCAGGAATGGTACATCGCCATCGGACGCTGGGTCACGGCGTTTAACGGATAGGTGTGTTTATCTGTAAAATGCGATTCCAGGGGTTCGAAATAAAACGGTAAGGGATCAAAATAGGTTTCGACGCGCTTACGCAGGTGATCCGGCGGCTGTTTACCATCGGTCTTGCCCTGTGCAGCGAGACGGAACTTCATTAAGATCTCAGAGTAAACGTGAATGTTAATCGGTTCAGCGTAACGTAACAGGCGATGTTCCTGCGCCCAGTTCAGGTAACCACGGTTCCAGTTACGCATGTACTGAAATGATTTTGGCATCTCATACTGGAAAACGCAGTTGTTCTTTTCATACATCTCCCACTGATTAGGATTGGGTTCGCCTTTCATAAATTTCTCGCCACCCTTGCCGCGCCAACCCGCGAGGAAGCCAATGCCTGAACCGGGATCGGTTTCATGGTTGATGACAAAGTCCGGGTAGTCGCGGTATTTACGGGTACCATCTTTAGCGGTAAACGCGGGCAGTTTTAAACGCGAGCCTAATTCAATCAATACATCCTGGAAGGGTTTGCATTCGCCAGTCGGTGGCACGACCGGCACCCGTACCGAATCAACCGGGCCATCGAATTCAGAGATGGGGCGATCCAGCATGCTCATTACGTCGTGACGTTCTAGATAAGTGGTATCCGGTAAGACTAAATCGGCATAGGCGACCATCTCGGATTGAAATGCGTCGCAAACAATTAAATACGGAATCTTGTATTCACCATTGTCATCTTTGTCGTTCAGCATGTCGCGCACGTTGGTGGTGTTCATGGTCGAGTTCCAGGCCATGTTCGACATGAAAATCAATAGCGTATCAATTGCATACGGGTCCTGACGCCAGGCATTGGTGATCGCGTTTTGCATCAGGCCATGTGCCGCTAACGGGAATTCCCATGAAAAGGCTTTATCGATCCTGACGGGTTTATTGTCTTTATCGACAAACAGGTCATTCGGATCCGCGGGCCAACCCAGTGGCATACCATTTAATGGCGTGTTCGGTTGTACATCATCCGGTGATTTTGGAGTCTTTGCACAAGGCGGAATTGGGCGAGGGAACGGGGCCTTGTGACGGAAACCACCCGGACGATCAATTGTGCCAAGGATGGTCATTAAAATAGACAGGGCGCGAATGGTCTGGAAGCCATTGGAGTGTGCCGCTAGTCCACGCATCGCATGGAAGGCGACCGGGTTACCGGTCACGGTGTCATGGTCTTTACCCCAGACGTCGGTCCAGGCGATCGGCAATTCGATCTTTTCATCGCGGGCGGTGATGCCCATCTCATGCGCAAGGCGCTTGATGGTTTCGGTTGGAATGCCGGTGACTTCCGATGCCCACTCAGGGGTGTAGTCTTCAACTCGTTCTTTTAATAACTGGAACGCGGGCTTGGCATCACGACCATCGGCTAACTTGAAGTCGCCTAATAAATACGGGTCGGCTTCTTCGGTACGCGCGTGCACAGCCTTGTCGGTATTTCTGTCCCACCAGACGCGATCCTGCGGGTCGAAACAATCCGGATCACGAGGAATATCGGTACGTGCAAACAGTCCGAAGTCATCGCTTTCTTCGTCGGTGCTGACTAATTCAGCCGAGTTGGTGTACTGCACTAAAAATTCGCGGTCATAGAGGCCGGTGCGAATGAGTTCATGAATAATGGCTAGCAGTAACGCACCGTCGGTGCCGGGTTTGATTGGGACCCACTCATCAGCAATGGCCGAGTAACCGGTGCGGATTGGATTAACCGAGATAAAACGGCCACCGTTGCGTTTGAATTTGGACAGCGCCATTTTCATAGGATTTGAATGATGGTCTTCCGCGGTGCCGATCATGATAAACAGCTTGGAGCGATCCAGATCCGGCCCCCCAAATTCCCAGAACGAGCCACCAATGGTGTAGATCATGCCGGCGGCCATGTTGACCGAGCAAAAACCGCCGTGGGCAGCATAATTCGGGGTACCGAACTGTTTGGCAAACATGCCCGTCAGCGCCTGCATCTGGTCGCGGCCTGTGAATAATGCGAATTTCTTCGGGTCGGTGGCGCGAATATGGGCCAGCCGTTCTTCCATGATGCCATAGGCCTCATCCCAGGAGATTTCCTCGAATTCAGCGGCACCGCGCTCACTGCCTTCCTTACGACGCAGGGGTTTGGTTAACCGGGCCGGGGAATACTGCTTCATGATGCCGGAGGCACCCTTGGCACAGATCACGCCTTTATTTAACGGGTGATCCGGGTTGCCCTGAATGTAACGAACCTCGCCATCCCGCAGTGTTACGCGGATCCCACAACGACATGCGCACATGTAACAGGTGGTGTTTTTGGTCTCGATGCGCCCTTCGGGCTTTTGCAATGGGTCGTGAACGACGGCCATAGTTACCTCAACTTGTTGTGAATCGCAATGAATGTCTGGACATCATTACCGTGAATTATTTTTTTGGCCCGCTTAAACGATAATCTGACGCTCAAAATGGACGAACAGGACTATAGAACCCCCAAGTATATAAGGAAATACTAATAAAGTAATATATATATGGTTTTTATGGCCCCACCGGTTTTTCTGTCCAGTGAACTATCGGCTCTAAACGCGGGATGCTGAAATGAAAATATAGACTAAATATCTTACTTGAGTAGCGCAGCTTTTGGTTATTTTGCCGCTGATCATGGCCTAAGAGTATGCGGGAGTTAATGACTTTTTTAGACTCCGCAAGAGGGATGGGCTTACTGAAAATATACCCCTGAAAGGTAGGGCACCCTCTGCGATCACCGACATATGAAAAGGCAGCACGCCTGACGAGTTTATTGCCTTTTTTGTAAATTCAGCAGGAGGGTTGAACCTATCGTTAACCTGGTCATTTATCCTGTGTACAATATCGACACTAAATACAGCGACTTAGAATAAAAGCTGTATAATAATTAACCTTTTTATCTTTATACTATATATATAGGGCGAGCCTCTTTAGAGTCCCCTGTGTAAATCGACATCCGAATCCAGGAGGCCAGCAGATGACGGAGATCGTTGCAATAAACGAAACCATTTTATAGTGGTAGGTGGTGGCATTATTATTAAGTTAATTGTGGTTGCCGTCGCTGAACAGCTGCGATTACTCGATTTAACTGAACTAATCAAAGAACGTAAAGAATAAAATCTAAATATAATTCCCCTGCTTCAAACAACATATACGAAATTACAGCTCGCATCCAGGTATTGGGTGTAAATACACTTTGTGTTCGATTTAATCGCCATCTGATTAAATCTGAGAGTTGCAAAAAGGTCGATGGAAAATAAATCAACACATCTATAAATTCTTTATGAGTCTGGAATACTGACTTTTAGATATAGATTCCTACCAATACAGTATTGTTTAATTACGTATTCTCGTTAAGTATAATAATAAACAACATATAGGTGGTAGAACAAAAGCCCGCTGACCATAATGGATAAAATAATGTGTAATATAAACCAGTAAAATCGAAGCGAGCGGCGTTTAAATCTTAATAAGTCGGGATTTAAAACTCCTACAATGCAATGTGTTATAAACATTCCCCATATAAGTGTCTGATAGGCATAACCAGATTGCATTGCGTGGATAAATAACAAAACAGGCATTAGTAACCCGGTTATCTTATGGATGTATAATTTATTCTGTGCAGATGAGACAGGCTTTCTTCTGGATAAAGCAAAATACCACTGGTAGCCTATAAAATAAAACAATAAATACCCAGTAAGTTGTTTATATATCTCACTTTTCTGAAATGACAATAGTGGTTCGATGTTATAGTTGGCTGTAGTTAGCAGGAGCACGATTGAAATTACAATGAGTCCCGTAAGAGAAATCCTGTCATTACGCGATAGTTTTATGTCTAGAGGTATAATAGTCATGGATTTTTAATGTTTCTGTCAATATTGATAATTGAAGAAAACGTTGACGCATCTTGCTCCAAACGTTTCATAAAAACTTCGCCAGTAGGAAGGTAGAATCCTTGTCTTGGCCATTTGGTTCCAACTTCTGGTTTTATTTGATAGTTCGATACTTTTTTAAGATACTGTTCATATGTTTTTTGTACTGAGTTTCGATACGTTATTATCATTTTAATTAGATTGTTATGATCCATATTAGCTTCAGGGTAAGTCCATGTCGTGGCTCCCATAATGTCATTTAATTTCCAGCTTGTTTTGGGGCTATCTTTGTGCTCGTTATGACAGGAGATACATGCACGTGAAATGGCGATGTCGGCTGCCATATAAATGTACCGATTAATGTCGTCAGCAAAGAAAAATTGAGGTTGTTGGGTATCTTTTAAGGCCTTGAAAGATATCATTTGTTTACCACGTAATCGATTGGCGCTATTAATCGGAAAGTCCGATCCAAGGTACAATTCTATTGGTTGCGGACTTTTCTCTATATGATTTGCAGTCTCACGTAGAAATTGGGCAGGCAGAGGGCCTGCATCTAGGTTATTTTTTTTCCAGTTTTCATCAAAATCAAGGCCCTGTTTTTTCCCGGCTAACACAATTTCTTTGGTATAAAGACTTCTCGCAATGTTGTTTTCCTGGTTTAATATTGATAAGGCGAGTTTAGTTGGTATTGTTTTTAAGCCGACCATGTTTGCTGGCAGCGGCGCCGGGGCGGTAGCAAATAAATAGATACCCAGAATCAGTCCGAGGAAAATTCGAAATGCATTAAGTGTCATTTAAATTCTTCTTTGCTTTATGATGTTTTTGTTTTAAATAGGGAGAATTACCATCGGAAAAATAAGACTCTATTAATTCATTTGGGATTAGGTTGGTTAGTTTATTCGGTAATGTCATCACGTGATTTCCGTGAAAATCATGGCAACCTAAACAGGCCTGCCAACGTTTTTGTTTCACTAACTGGTGATGTGATATTTCAATCGGGTCCTGTTTTATCACAAGTTCTTCATGGCAATTTTTGCAAATATCAATAGTTTGAGTAACACGTTTTCCAGTGTATTCCATATGACAACCTAAACAGGTTTGAGGCATTAATTTAGTTCGGACTTTTGCAAAGCGGGGTTCATTAAATCGGTGTACTGGGTGATTATCGTTGTCACGTTCATGACAGGCCAGGCAGCGTGTATTGGTTGCCGGTTGAGTACCAAGGTAAACATTTTCTTCTCGATTACCTAGCAGATATTGAACTTTTGCCTGCAGTTGCTGGCGCAGTGTACCGGCACTCTTTTTATGACAGGTTTTGCACTCAATATCAGTATGACCTGATTGTATTGGTCCATGGGCATGCCATGAACTGGACTGGGGTGCTGTAAGATAAACACCACGATACCAGCAAGTAATAGACCAGTTGAATACGCGATCTTTTGACGCCAGCTCAGGGACACTAATTTCTCAATAAATGTTATGCGTGTTACTAAACAATAAGTCAGTTTCAATTACAGATGGTTTACATAAGCAAGCCAACCCGGATAATAAATGTGAGGATTCTTATATTTAACTGACACAGAGGAGATTAAGTAAAGATATATAATTAATTACTAATACTATATCTGTAATTTTAAAACAGGAACCATTTCACAAAAAAAGTAATGTTAATTATGGTTGTTTAAATTATCGCTGATTTAGCCATAATAAAAGAGTATGATTGTCGGTCACATGGAAGTTTATTACTAAACGATTAGAAGCATATAACCACTAAAACGTTCTACTATAAAAACGGAAAATTATTATATAAACGCGTTATGGCCTGTCGGGGTGAGCAGGTTGGATAACGGAGGAGAAACGACCATGGTGAAGTCAGTATCTATTTTCACTCTTTCGTTGCTACTGTGTTTGTCGACCACATCCACGTACGCAGCGCCACAAAATGCCAGCCTGATCTGGGCCGGTTGTGGTATTACCAAAAAGGCCTTTATGGCCGAGCTAGCCAAAGCCTATGAGAAAAAGACCGGTATTGTGGTTAATCTTAATGGCGGTGGTGCAACCAAGGGCATTCGAAATGCCGTCAAAGGCCAGATTGATATCGGTGGCGCCTGCCGGCCGATTATTGAAGGACATCCTGAAGAACGCAGCGCATATCAGGTTCCCGTTGCATGGGATGCCCTGGTGGTCATTGTTCATCCCAAAAATCCAGTTAAATCAATCAGCGTGCGTGAGTTGCAGAGGATCTATTTAGGTAAAATCAAAAACTGGAAACAGCTTGGTGGCTGGGATCATCCTATCGAATTATATGTGCGTCGCGGCAAGATTTCTGGAGTTGGGCGAACTCTGCGTGAACTGGTTTTTGCGAATTTTCAGCAGGAATTTCCAGGCGCAAAACATATTGTGCGTTCATCCGGACCGGTTGAAAAAGGCGTACAGTCAAATATATATGGTATCGGTACAACGGGTATTAGCAGTGCCAAACGCCGTAAGGTGAAAATGCTGCAACTTAATGGCAAATCGCCGACCTATGAGAACATCAAAAGCGGATCATATGTTTTGTATCGCCCATTATACTTGGTTACACGCGGCCAACAATCTGCGGATAAAAAGGTAAAAGAATTTATTACTTTTGCCTTGTCCAGACAGGGTCGTGAAGTGATTCGTAAGGCGGGTTCAGTACCCTACTCTGATGCGATGGGATTGGTAATGAAGCAGTTAGAGCAATACGATACGGCGACCGAAAAGGGACTTACCCAAACCAGCCGGAATTAAACATACTAAAGGGCCTGCGGGCCCTTTTTTGTTTTCTGGGGCAGCCTGTGAACCAAACCGGGCTAAATATATGATTATGGTCGCTTTATATAGTTTTTTTTAAATATGGTTATGATGCTGTGCATGTACATGATTTTCTTTAGATCTTGCTCTGTAGGCCGATATAGACAGCACTAGTATTAATAGAATTCTGGAATGTAAGGAGTTTAGCATGCGATATATTGCCATTTTGATCACATCACTAACGTTATCTTTTTCTGTTTCCACGGCGTGGTCAAAATCGGATGATCGCACGATCCTGTGGGCCGGTTGTGGTATTACCAAAAAGGCTTTTATGAGCGAATTAGCCAAGGCTTATGAGAAGAAGACCGGTATTAAAGTCAATCTATCGGGCGGTGGCGCGACTAAAGGAATTCGCAAGGCGGTTACCGGTGAAATTGATATTGGCGGTGCTTGCCGTCCCATCATTGAAGGCCACCCCGAGGAGCGCAGGGCCTATCAGGTACCGGTTGCCTGGGACGCATTGGTGGTTATCGTTCACGAGAAAAATCCAGTGAATTCGATTAATTCGAAGGAACTAAGAGACATCTACCTGGGCAGGATCAAAAACTGGAAACAGCTGGGTGGGCCGGATGCGCCGATTGAATTGTATGTTCGACGTGGTCGTTTTTCTGGGGTCGGACGTACTTTGCGGGAACTGGTTTTTACTAATTATGAACAGGAGTTTCCTGCCGCGAAACATATTGTACGTTCATCGGGGCCACTGGAAAAAGGTATCCAGAAAAATATATACGGTATAGGCACCACAGGCATTAGCAGTGCCAAACGACGTAAGGTGAAGATGCTTAAACTGAATGATAAATCACCGACGTATGATAACATTAAAAATGGCTCCTATGTGTTGTACCGCCCCCTGTATCTGGTGACCAAACAAAGATCGAAATCGTCCCAAAAAGTAAAAGACTTTATAACCTATGCATTAAGCAGAGAAGGACG